>Ga0181612_180576_pt1 | contig 14415 bp, 4 predicted proteins | sample HoacroProtozoa21_FD_119630 | JGI IMG/M metagenome (GOLD analysis project Ga0181612, IMG submission 119630) | Hoatzin crop microbial communities from Cojedes, Venezuel. Combined Assembly of Gp0051906, Gp0051904, Gp0051908 | reverse complement strand
CGTCGTTCCCCTGCCCGCTGGCTCAAGAGGGAGCGGCGGCGGTGGCTCACCTGGGGGGGGCGGGGCCGGCTCCTCGTCATCCCCGAGGCCGGCAGCGGCGTGCGGGGCGGGGCGGGGCGGGGCGGGGCAGACGAGCTGTCCTCCTGCGCGGGGCATGCGGCGGTGCAGGGCGGCTGGGGCTGTCGCGCAGCGAATGCTCCGTGAGGGGAGGGAGCGCTTTGCCCGCTGCAGAAGGAGGAGCGGGCCGTGGAGGGGTCGCTAGTTTTTGTAGGTGGAAAGCTTTTGGTGGTCACTTCGGGCAGGCGTAGAGCTTTATCCTTTCGCAGTTTTTTTTTTTTTTTTCCTCTCGGGGGTTTCTGTCCAACTCCCAGTTTATGCTCCCAGAGATAGAAATGGTTCAGTTGTTTTCTCAGGTAAAATGCTAATAGTGCTTAATTATCCATGTTCAGAAAACTCTTACTTTAACAACATGGGGCCCTTAGCAAAATGAAGTAGTCCTTGCAAGGTTGGGTTCTGTGTTGGTGTGTAAAATACAAAAACTCCTTTCTGTTTGAATTTGCAGGCCGCATACAGCGGGAGAAAATTGCTAGAAAACGTGAGCACTTTGGGCTGAGTTATGTGGATAAGCTGCGTGTGATTAAGGAACGTGAGACTATATGCATGGAGTCTTGGTGGGATAGTCTGAAGATCAAACAAGCGATAGTTACTGCTCCTAGAAATGTGAGCATTTAGTCCTTATTGGAAGATTTAACACCAGGTCAGTCGTGTCAGTTAAGAACATTATCCTCTGCAGAGGTCAAAGTGTCCACATAAGCCCATCATGACTATAAATAAAATTATTCCTAATTAATTCATAGGGTGTTCCAATGTTCACAGAAAGTAGGGATATCCTCTGAAGTAAGAGACATGAAAAAACAAACTCCTGATCTCAGGGTGATGACCCAAACAAATAAATCTGTGGAAGATGACAGTGTCGACAAAAATCAGAGAATCGGCTCTGAAAAAGTTAGCAGAGCAAATGCCACTTGTAGTCATGAAAGTACAGTTGTAAAACTGCCAGTAATAGCATCGTTTGCAGGTACCACTAAAAAAATTGTAATGGTCAAGCACCTAGCACCACCTCAGAAGCCAAGTTACTGCAGGTCTAAATTTCATGTTAATAGCTCCCCTATCTCATTAGAAAAGACAAAAGCTGTTAGTAAAGTAAAGGATAGAGTGAGTATGCTACAGATGGATCCTCAGAATTTTAGAAAAGACAAAACTGACGAAACACACTGTGATTAAAGATAGTGGTGAATTTAGCTCTACAGATTCTGATGCAAGTAAAAGCATTGCAAGAAAGGGAAAAATAAGCAGGGAAAGCTGTAAGAAGAGAAGCAGAGTGATTTCAAAAGTAAAGCAACAAGGTTTAGATGTTAAATCAGGAAGAGTGCTGGGAAAAGGAAGCAAGCAGCCAAGTGTGAGGTCTGCTCGAGAACAGTTGGAAGAGGCAAGAGATGTGACTAGACCAGACAGTTCAAAAATACACGAGAAGAACTTCCAGCAGAGCAAACCTGAAGAGCCTACTTCCACACCAGCACTGCCTGTGAAAGTGGTTGCAAGGTCTATTGATGAAATAATTGCTTCCCTGCAGTCTACTTCTCCATCTCCCTCAGACCAGACGATCAAAGAACTCCTGGAGAGTGTTCTTGGCCAGAACTACAACATAAAAATTGAAGTAGATGAACCAGAACAAGAGCAATATTTTTCTCTTGTGTAAATATTACTTTCATAAGAGTTGTATATTTTTTTTCCAGCTCCTACAATGTGTTACAACACAGAAGCCAGACAAAACAAATGGATAAAGACACTAATCTATCATAGAATATTCCTCACTGTTCCTTCTGCCAGTTTTTTTGATGTCCCTTAAAAATGAAAATGAGCCAATATAAAAATATATTAAAACACAAGCTCTTTTGGGGTGTTCTTTTTATTATACTACTTATAGTTTAATGCATCTTTTTCTTGACTCTCTTGTCCCTTTTTTAAGGTGATGTATTCCTGTCTGACACATGAAAAAGTGCATTAAATGCATTTGGGATGTTGTTGGAAGTATTGTTCTTTTAGTTATTGTTTAGCTTGTGAAGTCTCCGTAAGACAAATCATTTATTATCACAGTTAGGTAGATTGTGTAAGCAGCTGTAAGAGAGTCCCTTCAACTAATTACAGCAGGAGATACCAGTAATACTAGGCATCAGGTAGATGCTATAGAAAACTTTCCTAGATTTTCACCAGAGGGCTGCAGATTCATTTGTTAGCTAGGCTAGTAACTTACTATAAGATGGCTCTTTGTCCTTTCTTAGCCAGACTGATAGTTTTGTTCTGTTTCTAAGAGGGCTGAAATTTATGTCACAAAAATCGTTGTCACACTTGGTATTCATGCAGCACTTGGGGATGCCATGGAATGAGTAGACCCATGGAAGGCGACCTGCTGCTTTTCAGCAGAAACTACCTCTGCAAGGAAGTGTGGAAGACTGATGAAAAGCAAGTGAACCTGTGTTTTAGGAGATGATCAAGAACATTGTTTCACACAGCTATCACAATGATACCTTTTAAGATCATCGAGTATCTCTCATGGAATGTAAGTGTAGTACCTTACGTTCCCTTAATGTGAGATTGACTGTCTTTTGATTAAACACAAATGTTGGGAGAACAAAGAATCCTGAACTGAGTTAATTTCAAGGTGTAAGTCCCTGAGTAGCAATAGTCTGAAACTGGGTTTCCAAAAGGTTTATGGCCTCTGATCTGGTTTTCTTCTGTTCTCTTCTTCTGAGAGCTGTTGGTGTGGTTGAGGCACAGTGTCTGCCACTCTCTGTATATTTTCTGGTGTATTTCAATGGGGGTTGCAATTAGAGAAGACTTTCCTCAGTGTGGCAGCATTGAGATGATCCTTCTTCATTGCTTGACTTGTATTTTAGGAATGAAATAATTTGGGACTGTCATTTTTGGTTGAAATTTACCAGCTGGATACAAAAATACTTCAGGGCAGATGGGAAGAGGGCTGAAGAAGATCCTGGATCTGGAAAATGGTTTCTTGTTCAACTTACCCAAACTAATTAGTAGTGATTAGTAACATGTGCTGCATTGTGTGTTTTGTCTTACTCTTTTATAAGTATGGCTTGTGTTCTAGGTAAGATTTTAGAAGTTTAGCTTCTAGAAAGTCCTAATGTTCTTAATCTGAAGTGAAGAAAATTGATTTTCTGTTGTTTGTGGTGGGAGCTACTGGGCTCTCAGCTTTGAAAATCTCACCTCTGGAGTACTGTGATGCTTAATTCTTTATTTGTAAAACTTACATCAATCAGATTCAAAGTAAAATGAAAAATTGAACTTGGTGATGACTTTCTGGTCCAGTTGTTTGCGGTTTAATGTTTTTTTATGTATAGACATATGGACATTCACAAGGGTGAATGACACCCTTGCTGATTATATTTTCTTTAAAATCAAAGGCATTTGCAGCAGGTGTCTTTTGAACTTAAGTGACCTTATAAATGGGATGAAGAGTCTAGCAATTCTTTTTACTATTATGCATAGTTTATTTACTTTACACTGAGTTTCAATGCTTGCCTTCTCTAATGAAGTAAGAAATGTATTCTTTTAAAATAAACACCTAGGAAAAGAACAGAACCAGTAAAATGAAAACAAGCTCTCAGTATTAAATGTGTTTTTCATTTCTCTCAAAAAAAATTCTGTTCTCTTGATATTATTCTTGATCTTGCATTAATGACTGGTTTGCATTGATAGCTTATGATATTGCTGTGGGGGCTGAGTGCTGTTTTTCCCCCAGCATCAAAAAAAGTGTTGTCTAGGGAATGGAATGCCAGCTCAGTGGGACATTAGCACTTAACCCTGTTTCCTTCGAGAGAAATCAGTTATGAATAATGCTTCCTATCATATTGTCTGTTAAAAAGCAGAATATTTATTATGAGCATAATGTAATTTCCAATGTCTGGAGTAAATTTGTTGCCTTGATACTTGTTGCTATCCCTGAATTATATTGAGTTATTAAGTTATATGTTGGATTTAGTATCTATAGGAGGGTGTTTATATTAGAAATGCATTTTCTTGGTGTTCAGCTTTCTTGGTGATGAACCTGCACAGCTCATCATTAGTTGTCGTTGTTTTCAGCAGATCAGTTCTTTGGTACCTTAGATGAGCTTGTGAGGGTGGTAACTAAATGAACACCATTTTTATTCTTCAAAAATTACATCAAATTTTAATGCTTCTATTATACAAGGACTATACAGTGCACCATACTAGCAGGAAGCCAACAGAAAATATACTTCAGTTTTTAAAAAACGTCTCTGTCTCTTGTCTGCTAATCTCAATAGTGAGGCTTTGAGAAGATTTTCCCTGTAATGCATAAATACTCTCCCAAAAGTGGTTTGATGGGGACTAATTATTGTTAAAATTCAAGAAGAGAGAGACTTGTATTTGCTTTGCATCTGTAAGCACATACAAACAAGTATTTGCTCATAACTTTACACTATCTCACTTATTGTTCTATGTGTTCTTGGTTTCATCTGACATGAAAATTATGCAACAGATCATATATTGTTTTCTGATAAAACAGTATTTTTAAGAGGCTTATTGAAAATATTTTTTTCCCTTTAGGTGCTATAAATTGTATTCTAAGTGTCATGGAAATGAGTAAGAGGCTTCCATTTGTTTCATTTAGTTTTCTTTAAGTGGGAAAACCCTAGCTCTTGCTATTGGTTTTCTTATTTTCTGCTTACAGGTGGCTTATGGAATGTTCTTCTCGTGGTCTTAGCATCCGTTAAAATGTAGCTATGTCAAGACAGTGATGCTTTTTATTATGAGTTTGCTATTATGTTATCAATTCAGGAAGCACACATTGTTGACTATGCTCAATAAGGTCAGTCATGGCAAAGGCTGTGGCACTTCCTGCCACTTGCTGAAGGGAGCTGCTTAGTCTTCAGGGATGGACACTACCGCTCCTGGGTACATGAGATTTTTTTTTTTTTAACACTTAACTCATATTACTTTAGTTTTTTTTTGAAAAAAAATGTTTTATTTTCATAACTTTGCAAGAAACTGCCTAGGGAGAGATGTTGGGTAGATGGTTTGCATGTGTGGACTTCTGAAATCTATCTATTTATTTCTTCAAATTTACCAGTGCAAGTAACTCATTAAAAACAACCCAGTTGTGCAGTTTGTTACATTTTATCAACAATCACTTTCCAGTTCTGTACGGTCATTAGGCCCACATCATTTACGCTTGTCTTAAAGACATTATAGGCTTTGTGGGGCAAGGACTATCTTTTTACCCTGAAGTCTAACAAAATGAGAGACTAATCCTCATTAGGTCAGTAAGCTGCTGTTATAATATAAGAACAAATAGTTTTTAATCAGGTAGACTCTAATCTCTCAGAGTTTCAAGCTTTGTCATAGGGGTACAGGGTGATTAACTATCCTTGTGTATAAATAATTTCTATAAATTTACCATGTTAAAAGAATGTTTTAATATGTTTGTATGTTCGCACATGTAGATTGACTTTGTTTTGTCATTTATCAGAGGCTTTTCTGCACTGCTGATAGAGACTTTTCTTGTCAAAACAGAGAGGAAAATCATTTATTTTAACAGAATGTAACTATCAAATGAGGAATCAAACAAATACCAGATGAAAATATTTAAGTAAGATAAATTTAGAGGTAATTATAAAAAAAACCCAAAATCCGCCAACAAAAAAATTCTTAATGTTCTATATGTCAGGACCCACAATGAGTCTTTTCAGCTACAAAAGATACCACAGACATACCAAAGTGACTGAAAATGATAAAATGGTTTCTAATGAATTGTCAAGGTGCTCGGGTACCTAAACAGTTTTCTACATCCACAGGAAGGCTATGGCTAATAAAGCTGGTTTTTAAAGGTCCAGTAGAAGTTTCCATCACGAGGTTAAAATATCAGTGCGGGGAACAGCTTCCTCAGGAATAGGCAGAACACTTAAAAACAGATTCCCACTGGAATTAAGAGTTGTCACTGTTAACACTTTTATTTCCCAAAGTTAGATCACACTTCTTTGGCCTTGTTTTTGTTAATGCAAACACACGGCCTATTGTACGTATATAGACAGTACACATAATTTTATTAAAATAACAAAGTAGCATTGTGCCTGTGATTCTCCCATGGGGAGTGGACAAAAGAGAAGACACCACACCCCACAAAGGAAAGCAATCACATCACAAGTACAAGTGTTCAAAATGAAATTAAGATAATATTTCCTCATATAATTCTGTTGGTTTTGACAGAACAGGAAAATTAGTATGTAAAATTGTAATTTACCTATTATGCAATAGTTTAGAAATGCAGGTTGGTCCAGTTGGGTTGAATGAAAGACTTTGTGAAAATTTCTCTTTGATTCCGTGACCTGGATAATAAAATGCATGGGGAAAGAATTACAGTCAGCACAGAAGGACTGTAATAATTAATAGTCCATGGTAATCACCATGTTTGAAAGTATTCGTGTTGCAAAGAAGAAGGAGGTTGTTTGGTATAGCTTGAGAAGATAATGCTGAATCTGTTCCTTTTAGTTGGAGTTGTTGCTGTGTTCCTCTATCTTAGTTCCTTGCTCTCATGGTGATGAAAAAAAATGTAATATGAATTGTTTTTTTCTTAAGCTGTCTTTCCTGTCAAAGGTAGATAAATTACCGAGGCTTTGGTTAAAAGTGAAACACCAATGTGTACAATCTTCTGCGAGGCCATAGCTTTTATTGCTTTATAGTTTACATTTTTGGCATAGTACATGCATCTATCACTTTGTGTTGGCCTGAAGGCTCCTCCTTTTTTCCTTTCAATTTCTAATTTGCAAGGAAAAAATGTTGCAACTCAGAATATGCTTCTTACGTGGTATTAAAGGTAAATGCAACAATTCCTAGGCATTAAAAAATTAATACTTTTAGATTGCTAGATGGAGAATACACTCAATGCAATAAAAATTCTACTGTGTGGAAGATTCTTACGTTAAAAGAGCAAATGGACATTTGCAGTGCCAGCAAAGGATTTTTTTTTAATGACATGACACTTTCTAACACATATTCAACTGATTGCTTTAATGCCTTCTTGCGTCAGCTTGTGGCTCTGAAATTTTTTCCCCAGAAATATTAAACATTTCTGTAGCAGTTTTAAAGAACTGTATTCTAAAATAATATGTAGTTTAGATGTGATGCTTCTGTTTGTTACTGTTATCTTTAAAGCTTGGTTCCTCAAGGCAGTATATGGCACAAAGGGTGAAGTACATGTGTGCTGAGTTACATATGTGTTTGCTAGCCAGGTGCTTAGAAAGCACACTGTCCTTAAAACTACCATCTGTTTTGAGAGTTGTTCCTGTGTTTTGTTTCTGCTTTTTTTCATATGGATATTCTTTAACCAAAAGTGGACTTGCTGAACCGTTCCTTTGACAAGAAAGAATAGTATATTGGGGAGCTAAGAACAACTTCAGACTTTGCAGTAACTTTTCTGCTAGTGGAGCAATTATAATTTTCTCCTGTGGAGAAAATGATTATCCGAAAATTGTGCTCAGCTTTTAAACTTTTCTGCTATAAGCAGTTCCGTGGAGAAGTTATTTATAGTAAAGAGTTAAGCATGTGTGTAAATATTTGCAAAAGATGAGCCTAAGATTATTTGTCTTTGAATGTACTTGTTGCTTTCAAACTAATTTGTGTAATGAAGACCTAGTCTTTAATTTATGCATATATATTGTTTTGATGTTGTTATGTTCTGTAAGATAGTATGAATAACATGGTTTTTTTTTAGTATTCTTGTTTGATGTTAGTTTTCTTCTCTTGCTTATACAACAGGCACCAATTGAACATGAGGAAATAAAAACTGAATCTCAGGTCCTGCCAAATTTTCACCAAGCGAGCCTGGTAACATTCTGCATTATCTAGGAATGTTAAAATATAATAAGTTAATAGTGCTTCTGTTTGCTTGCAGAGTTGTCAAGATAGGTAGCTCATATTCTCAACCAATAAAACTGTGAAGGAAATGAAATAGTCCTTGAAAACATCTTGGTACTTCATAAATCACAAATATACATTTATTTTTCTCTCGTTTCCTTTTGTGTCTCTTGTTCATTCCTTCTCTTATGAAGTTTGATTCTTGAACTACTGGATAAAAAGAATTTCGCTTTTATTAAGTAGCGTGCTGATTAAGGGAATGGCATCGTAAGATACTCATCTATATTCATATATATTAGTGCCCATCATTCTATGCCTTTCATTCAAACGGTTTTAAAGATTTAGGTATTTAAACTTAGATAGGTTTGGAGGTTTGCTCAATGTTTAGGGGCTTTAATGATTTATTTGCTTTAAAGGATAGTAGATCTCTTGGTATAAATTTCTGATGTATGTCTTTTCTTACGTTTTGCAATTTCTTCTTACAAGCAGAACTTGCAGAAGCAGCAGACCAGATCTTTGATAAGAAATCTCTGTAAATATTATTATTTAGTTTTAATCATTGTAGGTCCTTTGCCTATTGCTATATTTATTTTTGGAAATCTAGTGAGATCTTGAGGAAATATATGGCTTAAGATAAAATTGATACAATGTTCTAGGTGCTTCATAAAATGCATGGATGATGAAAGAATAATTGCATATAATAAATATTGTACTGAATTACCTGTCAGGTAGCACAAAAGTGTTTTTTTTTTAAAATCGTACTTTCATCTCTTACACTGATTTTTTTTTTTTTTTCTCCCCCTCCCTCTTTCCCTCAGAAGACACCAGTAGTTCAGAAAGAGTCTCAAGCAGCAGAAAATGGATCTTGGCCGAAAGATGAGCTGTTAACATATAAAAAGCAGGTGAAGCAGGTAAGCAGGTTTAGTACTATTGTGAGATAGTATTAGTTTTCCCATGCTTAAGGTTTTGATACTTTAGAGCATACAGAGGTCTGCAAGCTGTTTCCTTACTCACCTGCCCTTTAAAAGATTTTCTATAAAACAGGTCTTCATACTGGTCTTGCAGCTTAATGTTAGAGGAAAAAACAAATTAAGGTTCATTCGGTCAGATGTTGGGTTAGGCTTTTCTTTATGAGATTGGAAAGAAGATTACAAATGAAACAATGTATAAATAGAATCCTAATCTACATTTAACAAGTGGATGCCTTCCTGGAAAATGGCATAATGCTAAATATCCTTTTGGTTTTGCGATATTTCACACGACAAATACTGTCATTAGGCTATCAGCTCTGTAAAGCTTAGATTTTTAGTAGAGAACACGTATCAAATTTATAGAGACAGTACCACAGAGGACAAATTTATTGCTAAGACCAAATAATGTTGTCAGTTTCTAGCATTCTGGTAGTTCAAGGCTATAACCAGATACTAAAATAAACCCCCTAACATTCGTTGGAAATTATCATTTTGCCTTAAAGTTATTATATATGCTTATTATAAAACAGAATAACACCATATATTATGTTTACAATGGTATAATGAGAAGGATGACCAAGAATGAGACACATTTCCACTAGGCAGTGTTATATGCAGAGATACCAGATAGCCTTGCCCTAAACTTAAATAAATAAGAACAAAGGGTTGGATAAGGTACATGGGAAGACAGATACAGATGTTGAAAACAAGGAGATAAAGGCACCAAAATTAAAAGAGGATGAGACAGACACATGTGGGATGCTTGTTGATTGCCCAGTATTTGTGAGTATGTTGTTTCAAGATCTAGTCATCATAAGGCAGAGGCCTAGTCAAAATGAGAAACCTTCTGAATGTCTAAGGGCCTTGCTTCAGCAGCTTCCTCAGCTCCTCCCACTGACTCTAGAGTAGCCCTTACTGTGTCTCTTCAAGCTGCATGGAGAAAGGGATAGAGAGGTAGGCACGCACATAGAAATCCAGAGCATTAGCAACCAACTTTCCTGATTAATTTTAGGATAGCCAAGAACCAAAGATACACACAGCTTGCCCTGAAAAGCTAAGGGACAGGGGAGCTCTGGGAGTGAGTCACAGGCAGACGACAGAAGTTACCCATCAGTCCTGGAACTGCATTCTGCAGTGGGGATTGAGTGGACATGAAGTAGAGCCCTAAGTGACCTGGTGATGCTGACCTGAGCAGTTCCAGTTCGCAGACATTCTTCTGCAGCTAAGGATTCATATTTCCTAGCAACTTCTGTGGTAGCAAAATTATTTCTGTCAGATGGGTTAGAGTTGTGTTGAAGGAAAGGGGTGAAAATGAAATTATGTTGCGTTTTAAAAATTCTGTGGAATTAGAGAAATATTGAAATCTTCCTTACAGTATTTGTCTGTCTATAGGTCATAAATGTTTCTAATCCTTCAGTAACTGAAATTTCATGTGCCATCTGTGTAGATTGCAGGGTATACTCTGCAACATTAGTTGATCTGTTGGTTATTAAACCAAATATGCCAAATTGACATATAAACAATCAACAGTACAATGCCACTGATGGTAATTTTTATATTAAAGAATATAGTACAATTATTTATTACTTCTGAATTATATGCTGTTTGCCAACAGAACAGTTTCCCAGTTATTTAAACAGTACTGGGGTACTCTGCTGATGGTTTTTAGACAGTATTATTTTCGGCAACATGCCATTTCTGTAATGCACTGATGGTATTGTTGCAACAACACCCATCAGTGTGTGTTCAGTGATCTTACAACACAAAGCAGTTTACAAGATTGGCGCCTGAAAACATAACATACGTTTGGTTCTATTTAACTCAAGTATTACGTAATTTAAATATATTATTTAATTTGAAAGTGTGTGCTTTCACTTTTACACACAGAAAAAATAATGGAGACAAAATTTTAGAAAAAGAGAGAGAAATGGTTTTAAGACCATATGTATTAGCTAAATGCTGCATCGCATCCTTAGCAGAGCTATTGCTATGCAAAAGTAATGGCAATGTGCTCTGTGTTAGTATTTCTATAGAACACTACTCATTGGCATGTTTTTGTGACATCTTATTTTTGAAATTATTTTGCATTGCTTAGTGGGCTTTAGGGCCCATGCAATTTCAAGATGATTGATTGTACAGATGAACCTGCAAATCTGGATATATGCAAAGCAGTCAGATGAAAAAGTGCACATATTTGCTTTAGTTATTGTAATTTTATGTTACATTTGTAACTGAATTACATAAATCTTTTGATTTAAAAGTTGTGTGTTCACTGGTATTTCTACAAAGAAAACGAAATAAAATATGAGATTATATACATTTAAAATGTCCATCTAATAGTAAGTGTGTTGGCTCATGTTGTCTGACTTTATGCTTAAAGGAACTCCCCTCTGCTTAGTGTAGTCTCCATAATTCATTAGAAAGCATGTGTTGAAATCCCCCTTCGTGATCTGTTTCTCAAAAATCGGTGAGATCGCAGAACTGTGGTGTATGATTTTAAAATAGTAGCTGCTGTAATTTTAGTTTTGAAGGTTTTGATTTGCCATATTGGTGTCTAAGACATCAACAAATGTTGTTGAGTATCTTCTGTTACTTTGGATATCACTTACATGCCTTTTTTTTTTTCAAATTATTTGAGTATCTGGGCATTCCAAAAGCTAGTAATGGCAATGCATGCAATTTCTTTAAATTTGACAAGAGATCATGACAGAAACATTTACCTGACATTCAAGAGCAAAAACCATAGTCTTATATTTGGCTCATCTTAATGATACATTTTCAGGTAGACATATTATTTTCAAACTTTTCTGTATTCCTTATTTTTATTAGCCTATTTTCTCTATGTAAAATTTTTATTGGCTTCTAGTTTCTCTGATAAATATCAAATACCTGACTTCAGTGCTTTATATTTTTTCATGTATGTGCTGATATAAACAGTGGTGTTGGTTTAAAAAAATTAACAATATATGAAACCATTTATAATTTTAATAAGCCTTTTCAGAAGGTAGTGACTCATTCAGGTATCTACAGTTCTCAGTGTCTTTTACTTGGTGATTAATATTACTTGTTTATGAACTATAAACTTCCATAATTTTTTCATGCAGTGATTTCGTTGAAGAACTGCAGTACTGCTGAAGTGATCAGTGGACATAAACATTGTGCCCAGTTATATTCTGGGATAAATAAAGCATGTGAGTGGACAAAGAAGACTAAAATCCTGTGCTTTTGTCATTCATTTACCCAGATATGTGACTGAAAATCTTAATTAGAAAGGCATTTGGTCACAACAGTTGTATTCTTTCGGTTCCTATAAATTAAGCTAGCCAGCCTTACAGTAGTTACCATGGTGTATCAGGAAGAGCTGGGCAAAAAATTACACTTAGTTTTCATAATGAGAGAGAAAATTTTTTCAAAACAAAGCACTTCAAAATTTTTTTTCCCCACTGTGGTGTTCTGTTTCTGTCTGTTATGTTATTATTATACTTCTTTATTTTCTTGAACCTGCTTTGTTGTGTTGTGTATGCAAGCTTTTAAGTGGAGTTCGGAAGAATCCTTTTTACTGATGCTTTTTATTGACTGCTAATCTGTTTTAAGAAGATGGTTAACAGTTTGCAGGAAACAGAATTGTGGAACAGTTGAGGTTGGAAGTGACTTCTGGAGGTCATCACGATACGGAAAAAGGAGCACAAGGATGTAGATTCTGAAGCTGTGTTTTATGAAACAGAAGCAGACACTTTGGCAGCAAGGATGACTTCAGTAGTTCCTTTTCCTTGCTGTTTGCTCTTGCTCCTGGATTACAGTGAGCTGCCCCTGACAAAATTTCCATGTGGGGACACTCTGCAAAGCAAATCAGAGATCTAGATTAATTTCTGCCTTCCCTCCACGCCTTTTTTTTCACTATTTTCTTAAAAATAGTAAAATTATCTGATCCATTGTGCAGTGTGAAAAAAACAGGTTTTTGGCCCAACTAAGCAGGCAGTTCTCTAATAAATAGGAATGAGCAGCTGTGGGTGGAAACAGTAGGAAATCCTTACATCAATGTTCCTGCTGAAGTTCCTGTAGTTAATAAACATAACCTTCAAGAAAGTTTTCTAAAAATGTCATCCTTTAAAATACGTGTATCTGTTTGAATTTGCTTAAAAATAGTATGCAATTTTTAGATGTGTTCATGCTCTTCCAAGTTTGATAGTTCTAAATAGTAAAATTATGGTTTTGATACTTTTTTGATTATTCTCTTTGCAATATATTGAAATGCGCTCATCTTATACACCATTCAGAAATGCAATTTAGCTAGGGCACATTGGAAATTTTTTTTTATTACACTTGGCTTATTCTATATCCTGAATAGATGTGGGCACTGCTGTGATCTGCGTTAGTGGCAGCAGTTCTAAACTGTACTAGTTTAATTGAATTGTGTTTTCTGATAGTCAGAGTTGCTTGTGTGCCATTGCTTCTTGTTCTACTCCAGAGTGGGTGTGATAATATCCATATAACTTATCAGTCTGTAACAATGTGTCTACCTTCTGTTCATGAACATTTTAGGCTCCATCCTCGGATGTGCTACAGGTGGAAGGAAAAGCAATATCAAAAATTTAAACAGATGAAGTTCAGAAAGAGCTACAAGAGGAACACAACTTGCAACAATCTTTGCCTTCTCAGGCTTCAAAGGTCAAGTAATTTTTTAATCTTATTTCATTGTTATAAGAAAAATACAGAAAATATATTAAATTAGTGCATAGCATGATAGATAAGTATGGAGAAGAAATAACGCCATCCCCCTCCAGATTTGGATCTGAACACTTGCAATTTCTGATCTAAATGATCAAATTTAGTTTGGTGTATCTAGTTTTAATTTTCTATTTGTCTCCTTGAAATAGTTCTCATTTACGGTTTTTAAAATCCAGAGGGCCTAGTTAGTCCTGCTGTATGCAGATGAAACTTTTCTTACTGCAGCAGAAACTGAAGTTGCTTATGCGGGGGCTGAATTTGTCCATACAATTCCGAGCATAATCTAATCAAAATAATTAAAAACAAACAATGGAAAATACCACAAATTTAATATAAGCAATGCCAGCTGTAAGTCATCATCTTTAAATAGAGAAGATGTATTAAAAATTCATTAACTTGAATTTGTATTACACTCAGTGCTTGTCTGAAATTCAGGAGATTTTACATGGAGAGCTGTAATTTTAAGGACAACTGCTTGTTACCTTGCGCTTGTCATAGGTTGTATCTGTCATTTTGTAGTAGGAGTGCAGATTACAAAAGTAGTACACGCAGTGTCCTAATTTAACTGATCCTGTCCATCCCATGTCAAGTGAGACTCTTCAGTTTTATTGTCTTCACTGCTAATAAGATCTTTGTAGATAGCTTTGTTTAGATGTACCATAGGTTGCTTCTTCACTTCTCTATTGAGAAAAGGGTGGGGGGGGGGAAGAAGAAGCAGCTTTAATTATTAGCTTTTGTTGTTCTTAGTGTCTCGACAGGT
>Ga0181612_142206_pt1 | contig 14415 bp, 7 predicted proteins | sample HoacroProtozoa21_FD_119630 | JGI IMG/M metagenome (GOLD analysis project Ga0181612, IMG submission 119630) | Hoatzin crop microbial communities from Cojedes, Venezuel. Combined Assembly of Gp0051906, Gp0051904, Gp0051908 | reverse complement strand
TTCAATCTAAACCTCCCCTGGTGCAACTTGAGGCTGTTTTCTCTCGTCCTATCACTTGTCACTTGGGAAAAGAGACAGACACCCATCTCACTACAACCTCCTTTCAGGAAATTGTAGAGAGTGATAAAGTCTCCCCTCAGTCTCATTTTCTCCAGATTAAACAACCCCAATTCCTTCAGCTGGTCCTCATAGGACTTCTGCTCTAGACCCTTCACCAGCTTCGTTGCTCTTCTTTGGACACACTCAAGCTTCTCCATCTCTTTCTTGTAGTGAGGAGACCAAAATTGAACACATTATTTGAGGTGTGGCCTCATAAGTGCCAAGTACAGGGGGATAATCACTTCGCTACTCCTGCTGACCACACTATACAGGAAAGTTCCCTCAGAGAGTGGTTCAGGTCTTAGGTGTGATGAACCTTCCTCTGCTGACTATGGAGGGAGACTTAAAAGACTCTTCCCCTAATTTTGCACCTTTGTTAGGAGCCTGGAGATAGGTGGGAGGAGCAGAAGTATGTGTGCCTCCTCAAGAGTCCACTTTGGGTGTATAGGCAACAGCTGGCTGAGAGGCACTGAAGTCTCAGCAGCACAGTAAAACCAAAAAACCCATAGTAAAAAGCCAGCAATGTAGTACATGTATCTTTAAACACTGAATCTGCATCAAACTTACCCACTTTATATTTGTCAAATAATGGCCACACACGTTTGTTGACGGCAGGGTACAATTGCATTTTCCCCCACAGAGAGCAAGAGAGTAGTGCCATAGCTTTCAGACTCTCTTAACAGCTGTACCATAATCTGCTGAGGCAAAACCTGGGGAAAAATCCCACAGCAGTTTTTCAGGCAAATGCTATGTTTGCACTGTATTGCCCTTTCACACTCTTTGTACATTGCCAGCTGTAGAATATGAGCTTTTGGCAAAGTGACGAGTGGGTCGTATCTTTCCACACATGTGGAGATCACCCAACACACCGTGTGTACTAGCACAGTGTAAATAACAAACATTAGCAGTCCCTGGTGTTCCCATGGATGCTAGTCAGCTAACTAGTCCTTGTCTGGCACCATAACACTGCAGGATCTGTGTGAAGTGAACCCTGGCTCTGGTTTGAAAGATGCTCTTTGCATGTTTGTACTTTCATTTGTAGCTGATCTTTTATATTATGAGTTAAACACTAGTAACCAAGAGGTTAAGGTACAGCTGGTAGTTTGAGTAGTTTCAAGCAGATGCCTTCTTTGATACAGCAATGATTTTGCTGGAGGTGAGTTGTAGGGGACAAAGCAGGTAACACAGCCAGACTGATGACATCTTCACAATATCTAATGACCACAAAATAGAGGTTTCCATGAGATCATAGTTAGTCTCACACATATTCATTACAAGGAAGACTTTGGGCAGGACATCGACTTTTTTTTTTTTCTTTCTCCTCTGGCATCAGTCCTGAAGCAAGGCAGCAAGAGTAGAAAACATTGTGTGTGTCCACTGTGAACTTGGCAACGATTTCCAGGGAGTCCAAAACATCGTGTGCTGCCACTGCAAAAGGATTCATGCGCACGTATCCAGCAGAAGACATCTTTCACCTCTTGACATTCCTTTTTTTGGTCAAATATGTTATGATTTTGGTAGAATCTCAGACCAGTTCCCAGTGAAATATATAGATGATGATTGCCTGTAAAGTGGAACTCCTCCTGAATGCAGCATTGCCAAGACCTTAAAATGCCCAGAGCATTTGGAGTGCATGAATCTTCACAAATCTTGTGGCTTTGTCAGATCTGTACCCCTTGTGGAACAAATATTAACTAATACTCAAAAATGAAAAAAATGAAAAATGGCAAATATTTGAAAATACTCAGTATTTCCTGGCAAAAATATGTCACTGTCCTATAGATGCTATTGTCAGAACACATTCATCTGCCTAACTGGCTCTCACTCTTCATTTTATGTAGGACAGGCAGAAACCAAATTCATCACGGCAACATAATGTCAAATCTAAGGCAATCATAAAGTTGCTTTTCCATGTTGATCTATTATTCTGATTAGCAGAGTATACTGTTCCAAACCACCAGAAAAGAAGAATGCTTTCTAACCGCTCTCAAGATTTCTTCTCACAGTATGAGGCCTGAGGTTTCTTTTCCTAGAGGACAAGATCTGCCTTCATGAGCAAATCAGGCCTAGGCTTTTACCTAACAGGGAAGAGGAGTGTTGTTCCTGACTCCTGCAAGTGATGTAGTTATATCCTGACACAGGAGAAAGCAAAGCTCATAACGTGTCAAACTGAAGGGAAAGTATTAGGATATGTTTATAGATCCTCAGGGATTATCTCCACCACATATAAGAGAAGTAACCTGACTACAGGAAATCTTATACAATGAACTCCCCTGTTTCTTTAGCCATGAAGGAGGCAGCAAGCCTTTGATGCAGAGCTGCTGAAAATAATTTTTTATGGAGTCAGAGATTACTTCTCTAACTAAACTCATATTATGAATCAGTAACAACACAACTTCGGTTTTAGGTCCATTTGCCACGTCATCAAGAATCTGACCTTCCTAACTGAATGTCGGAGCTGCTGCAAAACTGATAGTTCTAATAATGCAAACCATAAGATTTTAATTAAAAATCCAGTTGTATTATTTGCCCCAAAGAGCTTTCTTCAACCCAGAGGATGCAAATTCTCCATTCCATTGTTTTCAACTCCCTAGCATCCACTAGGCAAGAAATACAATGGGGCTGTCCCCACAATGGCACCACGTTACCTGGGGTGCAGCTGGCTGAGATCTCTTCACTTCTTAATGATCTTGTGGAAAATTGACAGAGAATATGCTCTAAGATTAATTATTCCAGGGTTCTCAGATGAAGCGTGGTTTTCTTAACCTACCTGTCTTCCATAATTAGCTCTCTCACACTTGTGACCTAGAAAACACTTGTTTAAGAGCAGCTAGAGAAGAAAGAATGGAGGAGTGGGGAGCAAAACTGTTTTGACACCAATTTTTGGTACCTATTTATCTGATTGCTAACTTCAGTTCTTTTTACGGCCAAATGGTCCAAACTGAGCTCCTCCAAAGGGCAACTAGGATTGCCACTTAGATGACCATTTCTCTGCATTAAACTCAGAGGTACTTCATTATATTGGGAAGCCAAAGCTGGATGAGTTGCCTACCATCACATCCTCTTCTCCAATATGCACCCACATTAGGACAAGTGTGTCTTTGTACAAGGGCATTCAACTTCATTCATTAATGAGGAGACACATATTAATGAGGACAGAAATGTAAATGATATCCAGCCCAAGGCCTTTCTCACATGATATTTTGTGAAAACCAACATGTTCCCTGCTGACTTTCGTTCTGTGGTTAGGAACAAGTGTGTGAGCTACTCAAAAGATGATTCTGGGGAAGTAGCCATCATTACTGGATTCAGATGATTGGAAGCTGACTGATGTTGCGGTCACTTTGGTATCACTTGAGAAATTGTTTTATGCAGAGATGAGTCATGTTATTGGTGGAGCAGAACCTGACCCTAGGGCCTGCAAGCAGTGGGAAGAACAACGATTGCACCACCCTCTAATAACACACAGACCCAGGCAAGAGTGCCGGCCAGCCAAAATAAATTAATTGCATCATCTACTGGATATTGTGTTATATCAAAACCTCCTTCTCCCTTTAATAAGGGTAGTAAAAATGTCTCCATTATTTGCTTTCACTTCAGCTAGCCAGCTTGTGCCTTCCAAGCCTGCTAAGGACAAGATCTGGTGTGGGGAGATATCTCATTCCAGAAGCACCGGCAGAATGAATTCCTTGCTCTTTGAAGTCACAGGGACTTTGTGTTTACCAGAGATGGCTAAAGTGTACCCAAGATTTTCTAAGCTTTTAGTAACTTGCTTTCTTTATCTCTGTCATTCTACATGCCACTATTCAGTAGCAGAAGAACCATGAGGCTATGGTGGAGAAATAGACATGGCAGAAATGCCTCTACACTTCCACCACCAGTGTGTTCCAGAACTGAGAGTCCATAGCATCGTTTGATCTCTCAAGCAGAGAAAAGAAACACAGAAAAGGAGCCCTTGGAATTTAGGACATTTGGCCCTCAACCAGACAGCTTTGAGCAAACGAATGAGTAAGAGGTAGAGAGCCTGTCTAGGGTCAACAGACAAGCCAGTGATAAGCCATCCTGGCATTGACAGGAGCATGCATCAAGGCAAGAGGCTAGAAGGCTGGAAGCATAGGTAGGGAAAAGGCTGCAAAATAGGGTGAAGATACAGATTCTGGCACAGGGACACATGTAGAGCTCTTAAGAAGTGCAGAGGTAAAGGAGCAGGGAAGACAAACTTCTGTTGGGAAATCTGTCTCTTCCTCCACACCAGAACCTTCAGAATATGGCTGAATCCCATCACTGCTCATGGTATTCACCCTTCAAACATATTTTATGCCTCTCATAAATCCGTGTTTGGATTTTGACCCACCCAGCAACTATTTCCTTTTTGACTTCATCATGCCTTCCCCAGCTGCCCTCCACCCCACCCAGTCTACTGGCTTGTCTTGCAGTTTCCACACTCCCCTGTACTTTCTTCTCAAGGCTCTGTGTCTGTCTTGATCTAAGATCCCTGATCCTCCCTTCCCACTCCTGAGACCCAGCCTATTCTACTGACGTCTCTGGTGGCTGCTTTCTTACTTACATGTTCGAAGTCAGAAGTTCCCAAAGTTCTGCACTTAACAGATATGAGACATTAGGGTGTGAGATGAACAATGCTGAATTCGTATTTAAGACAATATTTTTATGTTCAGTAGCCATAACATGATGTTGCTGAACACGTATAATAGTATCATAGGCAGAACTAGACATCACATCTGAAATTCATACTGGACTGGGACTGGCGCAGCTGGAGATCTATAGTACCTATGACCTGAAGATCAGCAAATTCTGTCAGTGTTGGTTACAATTTTTAAAGTTGCCTCTTTTGGGAAACCTGGGCCAAGGAACTGAGATACATGCTTTCTGTTGAATCACTGTGATGTGTGTAGCTAAACTGTTTCAGTGCCTCAGCATATTGGTATCCTCCTCTGAGACTAATTTCTCATTCTCTTTAGGTCTTGGAATAATGTTCTGCCTTCTGTTGTGCCAGATAAGATCCTCCTGAAACTTCTTTCTGCAAGACCTTTCAGCAGCTGGCTATTTTAGATCCCTGTGCAATCTCAGCTGGGATGCCTGTTGAGTACAATAGGATGCACCAGGTGCATACATTCAGTTGCCATTAACATAATGCCAGTAGCAAGTCTCTTCTTGCATGGTTCCAGTGGGAAACAAATGTAAGATGAACTGTGGAAGAATCCTACAGTGATGGAATCAGCTAGACCAGACACCCAAGACAATACCATCTGCCTCACTCAGAGACCAACAGTTGTGGGCATCAGCATGTGAAATGCTGGGAGCACAAAAGAGCAGATGCTTCAAACCCTTTGAGGTTGACCCATTGCTGAGCAACGTTTCTAGCATTTGGCTCTTCCTCAAGACAAGCCTTGAGTTTCGTGCACTTATATAGGGCAGAAGTCAGCTCTGATAGAATCAGAATGGGTCACCTGAAATGAAAGCTCAGCATTGGGTGTGTAGCAGAAAGCATGCCAGATGTCCAGCTGGGCAAAACATGAAAGATGTGTGAGTGGGTAAAAGGCACAAAACAAACCTTTCCTCCCTGCTTGCTGCATAGCTGGCTGAAATGTGTACTGCAGGTATTTCAGGGATTTTGCAGCTCTCCTCTTCTCCCAGTAGCGACCCTGAGTTTTGGACACACCTGATTCTCATTCAGACATTATTGTGTTCACACACGTCAGAGCTGGAAGCATATGGTGTGTGATAGAAATTAGATTGTCTTAAAACTCAGAAAAATACTTCTTGCTGCAGAAGGGAAGTGAAAGGACCCCTGATCATGACTGTGCATAAACACAGACTTCATGGCATATCCAAAGTTTCCCATTCACCTTTGTGACCAGGATAAGGGTGAGCAGGCTTTTTGCAAGAAGAACGTGAATGATACAGCCCACTAGCAGATACCAGTAAGTAACAGAAGGTCTATATAACTAATTCCCATGTCTCATGAAATGATAGTGTCATACCAAAGGGATAGGAGTCTTCCAAATAGAAAGTATGCTCATAGAAGCTGGTGAAACCAGAGACCAAACCTGATATACAGACCTGGGCAGGATATATTCAACAGGAGCTATCTGCTTTGTTTGTCTTCTCACAGCAGTCATATGGGGTTCAGCATGACCGAGATGTTAAAATTGGACTGGAAGAACAGGCCCAACAATCCTCCTTCCCCTACTCTTCCAAAAAGAAACCTTCCTCTCCATGGTGCACTTACACACATGCACAGTAAATGGATAGAGACTCCACAACGCTAGAATTAATGAATTGCATCATTTGATGGATTTTATATTAAGTCAAAGTGCACCTCTCCCTTTAGCAGAAAAGCTGTAAAAATGTCTTGATTAAACATGGAAGCTCCAAGGTGATTCTTCTGACTGAGTAGTGAAATGGCTGGAAAGTGACCTCGAGGTTAACTCCTTTTAGGTTCCTGGCCCTGAAGCTGATAAAAGAATCCCCCATGAGTGCAGAGCATTGTCTTTTGAAACCCAATAAAAAAGAAGATAAACACAGATGCTTTCAGTTGTCAGGAGGGAGGTGACAGGTCAGAAGGAGAGTGCATGCATGATTTTTTGGGGGCAGGGGGCTTAGTCCTAGGATCTTCCATTGGCATTTTTTTATCAGCAAACAAAGGACATGAGAAATACAATCCAAGAAGGTTTTCCCTTAGGTGTTTCAGCAGTCAAACCACTGCCTTGGATTACTGACCACAGCTGGTGCTGTGGATACAGCAGGCCTTGCAATACGTACTGAGCAGACTCTGTCCAGTGGGCTGGGTCAAACCCGAGCACATGAATGAACCCAGGATAATAAGCTCTGCCTATCTGACACTCAGTTTAAGAACATCCAGGTGCCCTTTGTGCCTTGGAGACGTCCCAGACCTCTGGCACACTTTAGTGGGTCAGAGAGAGGAATCACGGTCAAATCCCAACCTTGTGGGCTTATTCTGAGAGTAAGCAGAGACACTCATTCCCTAGGGCTATGAGGCAAACATTTTTAAAATTCATATAAATATGCTGCATTTAATAGAATAACACCACAGAAGCTATTTGCTGAGCTGGACTGGGCTCTGTTGGCCTCCATGGCATAGCCAAACCAGGGAAGTCTTCTCCTCAGGTACATCAAATGGGCCAACTGTGTCTAGAACAGCACATGGCGGCACAAAGTGCCCTGCTGCACTGCCCCAGCTTGTCCCTCCTTTCCGCACAGCCTTTGCTGGCACCTGAACTGCCTTGTCATCACCCAGCAAAACTGTGGCCAGCTGAAGGAGTTACCCAAGCTGGAAAAGTTACCACTCATCCTCCACACCCAGCTGACCATGTGAATGCTCGCTCACCCTACTTGTAAAACAGTAGCTCCAGTCGTCTTCCTGTGAGAGATGTGGGAAGTAGGCAGCCTCCAGACCAGCCAGCAGCCTGCTGAAATGGCTGGGTAAACCTGTGTGTTTATCTTTTCTCCTCCTACTCTTGTGTCTGGCTTGTATCTGTAAACCATAACTACTCAGTGTGGGAAGTGTCTCCTACTAAGCACAGATCCCAACACAACAGAGCAGAGTGCAGCCCACAGGCATGACTTGAAAGGTAATGCTAATGGTAAAAGCCCGATGACCCCTTTTGAAAAAGTCGAAATATTACATCTTTCATCCTAACGGAATTCTACTCTTGCAGTTATTATTTCAAATTTCTCTGCAATTTCAGATGACGGCATTTTATCCTTTTGGCCTTAAACAGTGAGAATTATGTTGTCAGTTGGCATTTACAGGGCGACCCACTCCTGCAGATGGATAGGCAAATGACCAAGAACAGCCTCATACAGACGAAAGGTTAGGTCCACTGACAGCTCTCTGAGGAGTGAGAAGGCTACATCCACGCCTGTCGTTTTCACACCGCAGGGAGATCATCTTCTCTGGAGACCAGTTGGGCTTGAGGAACAGGCACATATATTAAATCTGCCATCTGCCAAAAGCAGAGGAGTCTCTAACCTTGACAGCCTTCTCTCTTTTGGGTTTTCAGCCATGGCTCTCCCTCATCAGGCTATTGCTCATCACAGCTGGCAGAGCAGAGTTTAAACATGCAGCTTAATCCTGATGAAAAAAAGCAACAACTCCTCCACCTTAAAGAGAAAAAAAGAAACACGTGGCAAGGATCTGCTGACATGTATTCACAGTTTCCGTAGATCATGCAATGTCTTTCCCGTTTCCAGCAGTTGATGGGATGTGGCATTCTTTCTCTGGCAGCCGTAGCTGTCAGTATCCAGACAAACAGACCTAGCCCCTTGCTTCCCTCTCCCTCTTCCTCGATGAAGAGGCAGCAACACTAGCTGCCATAAAATCCTGGAAAGACAAAAGAAAGAAATAGCTGAATTCTGCCTCTCCCAGGCTGTGGTTGAGGGGGCGAGACAGGTAAGATGCATCAGCCCACAGCATCTGTGAGATCAAATTCTAGCTCTCATCTATCTTGGAAGGGCTGATCCTGAAAATTTCACTCTGTGCTGGACAGTATGTGTATATATTTTATTTGACCATGCTTTGTTTTAGTTTATTTTGCTCTACTCTTCCTCCCTTGTTTGCAAATGTTCACAATGAATTTAAGACAGCTCTCCAGCTCAGATTTACAGCTGCACGGAAAGCAAGAATGTTACTATTTATAGTCATCTCAAGTTTGTTTCATCTGCCTACACAATCAATTAACTTCAGCTCCAGTTAATTTTGCAATCAGCCCAACAAAAATGTCTCTGGCATAACAGCTTGTTTTCTCCTTCTTCTCCCTGGAGCTATAAAAAACTCTGTTCCCCTTCCTTACCTAAGTTCTACACCTGACTACAGCACTAACCAGACTCATTCTCTGTGTCTTTTGTCTCTTAGCAGCTTCATCCTGGCTGACTTGACCGAAGAGCATTTACTTTGCATGATGGAGACCTGTTTTTCCCTCTCCAGTGGAGGTTTGGAAAGAATACTCCACCGCTTATTTTTCCATCAGCTAACTGCAAATATTGAAAGTGTCTAGACATGGGGAAAATAGCTTTATAAATCATCAGCAAAAGGAATTTCAATGTTATCTTAAATCCCACACAAATACTTTTTAAAGATGTTCAGTAAATATATATTTGTATATAGAAAAATTATGCTAACGTGGAACTCATGTTGAGTGCATGGCAGGAATTTAAATGTGCAAGGGAAGGAATCACAGAACAACCATGTTGTAACCAACCCACAAACAAGCAATAAAACACAATAGATTAAAGCAGAAGGTGTATTGAAAAGCAATGCTGAAGATAGCTGTTTGGTGCAACTCTTCAGTTCCTCATTACTGAAGTCTGATCGAGCAAGCAAAGGCTTGTTGATATCATCTGACCTAGGCCAGGGACCTAAGACTAAAAGTGCAGTGTAAACTCGCTCGAGTTCCACTGCATCTGTGGACTTATTATCAATCATAAAGACAGGAAAGGCAAAGGAAAGGAAGGATAGGGAAGACTTCACACCCTTCCAACTGGCCAGTGTTACAAACTGGTGGCTCACAAGTGTTTCAAGTGGTATAACCTGTGGAGAATCATTAGGAGTCTTTCAACAGCAGCTGAAATCTGTATTGAACCTGGCATCAGAGCTCCTATCTGTCACAAAGTGGAGGGACTCTCCTCAAGCCCTTGTGGTGACAAAACACTATGAGGGCAAGCTTGCAATTCTACCTTGTAATTAATACCAATATAACCAGCAGGGCTCACGAGGTGTCCTCCAGTCCATCTTCTCCCATGTGGTAGGATCAGAAACACTTAAATCAGTGCTGACAGGTGCTGCATAAATCTGTACTTTAAAACCTCCAGCTAAGAATGTACTGCTTCCTCTTCTCCTGAGCACTAAAACATACCCTGTGGTTATAGATCTAAGATGAGATGAAATCCCAGGACTTCGCAAACTTGCTTCTGTAAATTAGCTTCCAGAGAGTCATGGGCCCAAAGCATTGGCCTTTGGGACTCCAGTCTCAAAGGATCTCTCAGCTGAAACATGAAATTCCTGTGGTTTTTCAGTAATTCTACATGTTCAAGACAGCTTATTTAGAGAAACAAAAGTATTGTTTGTCCTTGTGGGATAAACTATTTACTTAGTTCCCTTAAAGCTGTCACATCTCTTTCAAAATACTAGAGGTTTGGTTTGGTTATGATTTATTTAGTTTCTTGCTTGGCAGAAGAGAGAGTGTCTTGAGGAGACAGAAAGGCATGTAAGTACTCACTGAGGATGGAGCGAGAGGGTTATTCCTTTAAAGGGGCAACAGTGTCAGAATAGCCTCTTTCCCTTTGGGTTACTGTTCAAGTTTGGGCAGAGTTGAGGGCAAAATATGTGGATAAGGATGGAGGAGACGCTGTGAGAGTATGGGGTGCAGGGGGCAGAAGAGTGATGTGTGTGAACAGCGTACAAGAAAATGTTTAAAACAATGAAACCTATCATTGGTGGACTAAAGCAGTCCTCAGTAATACATCCATGATACATCCATGCCTGTTTCAGCATCTTGTCTCTTCTTTCATTTCCTACCATGCTTGAACTCTGGTCCACATGTGGCTGAAGACACACAAGGCCATTGTGAATGATATTTTTCCTTTAAGGTTTGATAAGGTGCATCATGACCTGCAAATGTTTTAGGACTTGTTTAGTTTGTTTGTCTAAAAACACATTTCCCTTTCCTTTCCCTGGGAGCAATGCTCTAATTCTTTATGGAACTGGGGATCTGTTCGGCTTCCCTGGAACCAGGATCATGTCCTTGCTATACCCTGCAAAGCTCTGCCTTTTCTAGGTACCAGTGCTAAAGAATGCTGTAGGAATTATGACTTCGTCTTCTCCTCGGTGATGGTAAGCAGGAGCAAATACATTTTATCCCTCAGCCCCAGCCCTTAAAACTTTGAATTTCAGGGGAAGTTGATACTAAATTCTATACTTTTACTGAACCAGATGGGAGTTTCTAACCCTTGAGAAAAGCCAGAATATGATGCAGATTATATCTGAAGTTGTGGCTGTAGCCCATCTTTTGCAATATTTCCTGTCAGAGAGAGTGAGAGAGATGTTCTGAGATCTGAGGACCACTCCTATCACCGACTTGTGCTGCTGCTAGGTTTGGAAGTTAAGACAACACATGAATGGAAGAAACCATGTAAGCTGAAAGAAGCAACAGGAGTCAGTGGGGACTTTGTGGCATTCTTGGAGGAGGACAAGAGATATTGGCTGCTGCTTCCCTGACAATGAACTAGTAATTTGGCTGCTGGCCTCACTTCTGTGACATTGTGTTTACAGAGGTTGCTATAGGAGTACAGCAAGTTCCTTTGAGCTACAATTGCTTCAGATCTGCCACTAACACTTTAGAAAGGCTGTGGCAGAGATACTCCCTGGCTGACATTTGTGGAGGACGGAAGGAGCCAGAAGCAGCATTTTCTACTTTGCATCTTGAAGTTGCTTCCAAGCACTGTTCCACTAAAGCTGGGAGTCCCCCACCCCCTCACTGCCAGCTGTTCACTCCCCTCATCCATAAAGAAGAAATATGCCCCAAACAGCAACACAAACGGCTCAGAGCACGGACCTCAGCAGCAGTGGTGATATGACAGGGAGGGAGCAATGTGGTGTGGTTCAGAGGCTGGAATGAGCAGCCGAGGCTGCATGGTGCCACAAGAACTGTAGCAGCTGTTGTATCCAATGCTTTGTCTTACCATACTGCAGGCTTAGCTGCTGATAGACTCTGAGCCCCATTTTTCCTCTGCCTCACACTTTATCTTGCCCTTTGCAGTTGGATGAAGAGTATTAAAACCAGCTATAAAAGCTGGAGGGAGATGTAGAACTTGTATTTCATTGTCCCAGAACAACTGTCTTGCTCAGAGCCACCAGAAATTTTCTTATCCATTTATATGGCCATGGGCATTATCAGACACAATGCACTTGGCTTTGTTCCATTGGTTGTAACCGAAAGACCAATCTCATTAAACATCTTCATAATCCACAAGACCAGATTAAGTTACTCCTGGCCTGATTGTAGAAGAAGTTGATGAATGGGCTCTCCATGACTGCATACATGAAGCTTGCTGGTTTGTATTAAAAATCTTTGATGTTGATTTTCCTTGATCTTTCCCCAAGTTCAGTCCAGCTCAGAGAAATTTGCCATCTCTGGAACCCACCTTCTGAGACAACCCCAAAAACTGGGTTGGTAAGTTAGAAAACTTACACTGTGAATTTGTGAGGCGATATTATTTCAAAGTCTGTTGTTTGGCTTGCTACTGTCTAAACCAGACAGTCACTTTCTTTCAACAGCAGGAGGGAAACAAGGTCAGGTGAAGTGATGTTACCAAGTCACCTGAGACAAAGACTTCTTTGGCTGCTGATCCTTAACTGGCTTCAGCTTGCATATGTCTAATAACCTTGTAAGTTAAGCCAGCATGAGCCTGCTTAACTTTTGGATGAAAGACTTCTGAGAAGAACTATGCTGAGGTTTCTGAACTATTTTGGCATTTGTGTAGCACACTTTAAAATATATTAGGAAATTAAATCACACTTTTCACAAGTGCTGAAGATGTGCTTAAAAGTCCTGGCTAGTTTGCTAATGTGGCAACTTCTGTCTCCTTCGATTTCCCACACAGTTTGATCTTGGTACAATGTTCTGCTTCACTTTGTACTCTGGAGTACGATGAGTGTTTATCTCTGCTGTGCGAGAGCTGCTGCTTCCCACACCAAAGATAACTACAGGAACCTTACAGATAATATGTTTCAGGATGAAATGCGGCTACCTCCATAGGACTGCATATCTGCCTATCTATATCCATGTCTAGGACACTCGAGTCATGGAACAATGTTGTTTGAAAGAGAATAAGAGTGCTTTGGTGGAAAAGTTGCAAAGGGTCATGGCTAATTTCTGTCCTACTCCCGCAGGCTGCTCATTCTTGTTGCATGGATGCCTTGTGGTAACTCTGCTCTTACATGAGATACTGGCCTCATATTTTCCGCTATTTCAAAAGCCACTGTAATCTCCTTGAGACAGCCAAAATGAGAGAAAGGAAGGTGATCCAGAAAGCAAGACAGCAGTCAGTCAGACCTCATCCATGGAACTCACCAAGGCATGTTGAGCAGCTCATTCTTGTGTCTGAAGAAGACCATTTGACAGAATTTAAATAATAATAATAAAAATTAAGAAATCTATTTTCTATTACAGCATGTGAAGGGGGAGACAAAGTTTACACAAAGGCCTCCAGGCCATCAGGGATTTAGTCAGCTCTACTACAACAGGCTGAGCAGGAAGGAGGGATAAAGAGCTCAATTTTCCCAGGAGGGATTTGTTACGTTCCTCTATCATTTCTTTCAAAGCTTTCTTTGCTCTACCTGGTGCAGGCACTGGACATGGGCCAGGCGCCCTTTGTGCCCCTGGATGTGAATCAACCAGGAGCTGGGGGAAGCCGAAACAGCAATACAAGTAAAGATGCCAATGCACTAAGCTGAGCTGCCAGTGTCAGCCCTGAGGATGAAGGTTATTCTTCTAGTGTTTGATGCCAGCTGGCACAGCCTCCCTCTTCTTCCTTCACACAAGTGCTGCCTGCTTCCCCCTCCCTCTCCATGGTATTTTGCCTTTGAAGTCACTTCATCAAGAATTTCTTCCTCTGTCAGAATTAACCTTCCACCTGCCAGGCCATGAATAGCCACCTTTTTGTGAGTCTGCAGCACATTGCCAAAGAAAGGGATCAGAAAGGAGTGAGCAAGCCTGGCAGAGGTAAATGGTACAAAGGATCACCAACAAATCCTAGCGATACCTTTAACCCTAAAGCAACAAAAGGTACTTGCTCCTCCAAAGCCCAGTCCCACACAGGGTTTTCTCTAACCCAGTTAGATTTCAGAAAGACCTCCAAGCCATAATCCTATGTGGCCAGATGCCTACACAGGAATTTTCCCCTGACTAAATCCATGGTGAGATCAAATACCCAGGTTCCTGACACTTAAAAGAACCTGGATACTTATTTCCTAGAAATAGAAACATGCCTGAACCAGAACTTTGGCTGTCCCAGGGAAAGTCTTTCTCAGTCCTTCACACGAAAGCTAATCCACAGTTCTTAGACATCTCTGATATTCACTGGGGTTCAGACTAGTGTTTATCAGCTTTGCAAATCTGTTCCCATGATGACAAATTCTTTCATCGAGTCGTAGAATCATAGAATGCTTTGGGTTTGAAGGGACCTTTAGAGGTCATCTAGCCCACCCCCCCTGCAGGGATATCTTCATCTAGACAAGATTGCTCAGAGCCCCGTCCAACCTGGCTTTGAATATTC
>Ga0181612_147122_pt1 | contig 14416 bp, 6 predicted proteins | sample HoacroProtozoa21_FD_119630 | JGI IMG/M metagenome (GOLD analysis project Ga0181612, IMG submission 119630) | Hoatzin crop microbial communities from Cojedes, Venezuel. Combined Assembly of Gp0051906, Gp0051904, Gp0051908 | reverse complement strand
TGAACAGGAATTCCTCTACTCAAAATCTCATCCTTACCATGAACTTCACTGCCGCAATTCATCCTCCCACAGCTGTGTGAAAAGTGACATATCATGGAAAAAAAAAACCATCAACAACTTTGAGAGAGTTTGATCATATTTTCTTAAATAAATAACAAGGGCTTGCAAAATAGAGAGCATGGATTTTTGCTGAAATGTTTTGTGTGTAAATAAATGTAATTTTAAGTTACGACAGTTTTTTTTTATAGTAGAGTTCATTAGCTGTTAAAATAAATGATCGGATTGTTAAAATCTGTTTAACTATCTAATCATAAGTATCACAATAGAAGCTACTGGGGGTTAGGTTTTTTGAAAATCTGGTTTGAATTTTGAGGGGTGAGTATTTGAAACTCCACGCTGAAAAAATCTGGCTCTGCCTGCACTTTTTTGTATATGGTTGCTTTCACTTTTTTTTTTTTTCATTTTCTTTTCCTCTCTTTCTCTCTCTCTCTGCCTTCAGTTTAAAGGCAGTGAAAGAACACCTAGTAACTGGCAGTTTGAGAACTAGGCAAAAATGTTTTTATGACCATAGCAGCTAACATGCCAGGTGACACTTAGTCTGTGGTGGAGGGAATTAAGAGAGTATGACTGCAGTTAAATGCATCCAAAAATATAGCTTTTTTGCTAGAGATAGAGACTCTGGAAGGCATTGAATTGAAGCTTCTTTGGAGTGGGAGAGGGAAGTATCTGGCAGGCGTCTTTTTTAGGACTCTGCACTTCTAGAATTTGCCAGTTCCTGCTGTTTAACAGCCCAGATTTGCTAACCTCTAGGACATACGGCAAGGCCTACTTTTTTCTTCTGGTTCTGTGTGGAAGCGGGTGTTGGCTACAGCCAGATAACGATGAAGAAGGGATATGTTGCTGAGATTGCTCCTTTTTTGCTTTTGCTTTTGTTTTGTTTGCTGGATTATTTTATTTAACCTGGGGCAATTTATTTCCAGTGTTTGATTTTAAAGGCTTGCTAGTGACAGAGAGATCACTGAGCGACATTCCATTGTCTGAGCAAGAAAATGATTAAATAATAGTTTTGTAACTCAAATTCCTATAAAAGTATTGCAGCTGCTAATTATGTAGAGCCTGTGTTGTTTTTGTCTATAGGATGTGGTAAACATAAGAAATTTTTCCTTGAATTCTCAAAAACCAAGTGAATGCAGTGGATTCGAATAAATCTAAGTGGTGAGTCCTAATGAGGTGAAACTGAAGAGCTTGTGGGACTTTCAGGTACGCTAGGAGAGGGCAGTATGGCATAGGTCTCATAGGAGACGCTGACACTTCCATGCTGTTGCACTGCAGATCAACCAATAGACATCTGTGATCATAGGATAGACTGGAGATGAAGTAGAGATCAAAGGGCTTGTACGATCATACACCTAGAGAGACAGTACTGTGCCCTGTGTGAGAGATACATAAGCATAGTGTCAGATAGTACTCACTTTTAGATGCTCAAAAAAGTTGCTCATATTTAAGTTCAATGTTACGTCTTTGTAGTTAATGAACTTCTGACAGCTAGTTTTGCCAAAATGGTTTTTAGAGGTCATTAATCAGTTTTGTTAAGGAACGGGGCTGAATTGTATTTTAAAATGTTGGAAAATACAGTTTAAGATGTCTCAATACTAAAATTTATGAAGAGATATAAGCGCCGCTTTAAAAAGTCTACATAATATGACTTTGCAGAAAATGTTCTAGCTTAATTATAGTAATGTGCCTTGAATTTTCCAGTGGGGTCATTTATTTTGAGTATATGTCTCTTCTCTTATTACTGTAACCACGAATAAGCCTGTTGTTGGGTATGTGTTGTCTAAACGTTGAACGTAACTTTCCTGGAATTTGTAAAGCTATTCTGTTTGACATTAGTTGGCATACCTTGTTTGCAACCCTTGTAATCCAAAAATAAAATATTTATGTGTCTCTAGTAGCAAAGTACAAAGTACCATATTAAGAACAACCATATACGGGCCTAGCGTTCTAAGATTCCCCCCAGCTCAGCAATTGGCTTCACATGTCTGTCTTAAAACCTGCTGGAACTACTCTGAAGTGACAACTGTGAAACCAGAATCATCTTCTGGCTTGGCTGTATGAGGCAGACAGAGACTAAACTCGCTCGATTTAGGGTGCCATCGCAGCTGAGGTGCTCCTGTTGCAGGCAGACACAGACAAGAGATGTCGGCGGCTATGGTTTGGCTACTGGGAAGAGTGGCTGCCATTTTATCACCGAAGTGAGTGGAGCTATTGGAAGGAAGCAGGAGCTTTTAGAGAAATGTATACAAGGGAAGGCTGTTCCATTTCTCAGGAAGGGGACTACCTTTTGGCCATCCCCAGGGGCTTGGGGAATTGCCTGGCTGGCTGGAGGAGCAGGCACTGGTCTGGCACCCAGAAATTTACTTGCAGCAGGAATGTGTGATCCTCCAGGTTTTTGGCTGTAGGAGGGCTGTGTTGATTGATAGGCACCTAGGCTAAAAATAATGCACTTTTTCTGTGTTTTATTTGCTTTCTTCGGATGTCCAGTTAAATATTTGTTTTGGTTTTATCCCTAGCTGAGGATGGTATTTTTCCCATATGCTTTTTTGTGTGAGAAGGAAGGGAGGGAGGCATAGGGAAGGCTGGTGGGCTTTCAGCCTCTCTAAGACTTCAGAGGTACGTTGAGGATTTTCTTCAAGAATACTGTGCCAGCCATATGGTCTGCCAAATAGTATTTTATTCTTTACTGCAGTGAGATTTATTTGCATATATCTTTCCCCATTCTAGCTCCTTTTTTCTCTAATTTAAATAATTTAATTGTGGCATAATAGTAGTAGCAAATCCTCTAAAAATTATGCCAACTTCATGCCTCAGGCTTGACAGATCAGTTGTGCAGAGGTAGCAGAGTCATCTGAAACACAGCTCAGTGCTGCTCATCTGTAGCCAGAGGTTTAGGAGGAATAAAGCACAGCTGCATTTGAGTTACTAGTCGTGCCCTATGACTTTCATCTTGCGTTATAATTTTTAGCATGGAAAGGCTGGATGTAGATGCAAAAGGAGTAAGATTCACACTGCTTGTATTGGTTTTGTGTCGTGGTGAATTCACCTGATATTCTATCATGGCATAAAAATATGTAAATTTCTTACTGAACATTGAGCTATACTATGACATGGTACTTTGCTTACAGACAGGTAATCATTTTCTTATGGGATTTTTTTAAGTGTCTTTCTGTGGGAGTTAGTTGCCAGTTAGTGGAAAATAAGGAATCATATTGACCCCATATGAAAAAGGGGTTAATAGTTACAGTAACTCAAAATAAAGCTAGTTTAGTCTTTGAAGGTGCAACCAGAGTGCTGCCAGACAGACTCTTCCTCTGACTGCACCAGGATTTCTGCCTTTATAAGGGTCTGCAGGAACTCTGAGTGGAAGTCTTGCTGTGGTAGGGGCTGCTGAATCTGTCCCATAGGAAACCAGTGAGAGGAAACACAGAGGTGGCTGCAGCCAGGGCTACGCTCGCTGCAAATCACAAGTGGGAACAAATACAGTAAGGAAGCAGCTGGCATCTCTTGTGGTCGCCAGGAAGACGCAATGAAATTTTCCAGCATTGGGGCATGATAATCAACCCGAATCATGAAAAGCCTTGGCCCCTGCATGATGTTGGGGAGCAAAGCGGTGGGGGAAGATAGGAAAGGGAGAGGCCATTTCAGGACATACAGCCTTCAGAGTTGCCTGCAACTCTTTATGGTAACAAACATTTTAGTATTATTCTCCAACTTAGTACTAGTTGTTCAATATGGTCTGTACGTCCACCCCTCCCTCCTTCTTGACTGATTGTCCCTGTGAGAGCACCTGCTTGTGGGGAAGTGGGATTTCGTAAAGATCAACCTTTTCCCATTTAGCTTTCTGAATTTGCTTTTGGTGAAGTGATATGAATTTTAAGTATCATTTGCACTTTTGTTCAAAGCATTCCTGGAACAACTCTTTGCAATGGCCACTTGGATTATTTTATACCTCGCTTTTTCAAAAAGTGAAGACATTTGAAAAAAAAAGCATTATAAAGTTGCATCCATTGGTTCTTTGGCAAATGAGAACATGATTTTCTTAAAGAACTACAGACAGAATTTGAGCAACATATTAGCAATTAAGTTGATTTATATTTTTCTTTATAAAGATCACTGCATCAGTGTTAACTTTAGATTTTCAAAAAATCTCAGGCATCTAGGAGAAGGATACTGAACAATCCACTGACTTTCTAAAAACTGTTTAATCTCTAAATGAGGAAAAATATGTCTTCTCTATAGCAAATTTCAAAGCCAAATAGCACACTGTATAGAATTTTATGTATTGTGTGGCTTTGCCTGATTCATATGAATGCTAATGCTCTGCTTCTTTCCACTGCTTCATTTCTGCCAAGAACAGTTTTAGCATTTCAAACCTTCCAGCAACATAAAACTGGAAGGAGGAGATTCTTTGATTTTCAAGGCCCAAATAGCAAAGTATTGATGTATTTTATGCTTTTCTTAAGGCATGTGTGTATATATTACTAATTCATGTTTGTTTGTGCGGAGAAGTATTAGTAGTATAGCATTAAGACTGCTCTGGAAGGATAATGATGTTAGTTCATTCCTGTCTACATTCCTTTTAATGTAGCCATCCTAAGATTGTGCCTAGAAAACCTTACACCACACTGCAGTATGGTATTATCAATGTAACCACTGTTCAGTGAGCCTGATCAATGTGATGTAGGGGTGTTTCAAGCTGCATGATGAATCTATATGCTGCATGGGTCCAGGTGTCTATAAAATATGAAATGATGTACAGTGTATGCTATTTTAATTAAAATATACAGGCTGTATATAACCAAACGGGATATTTATTTGCATGTTTCTGTAATTCTATTACATTTTATCTTTAGCTGGAGATTAGAGAGACACAAAGCTTTTCTGGATTAGGTGCTTCAGCATTTGTGGTTAGGCAGTAGTGTGTAGAGCACCGCTGTTGTCAGTGGCCTAGAGACACACAGGAATCCTTGTCAGATTTTACTTACACACATTGAGTCACGTATAAAATGCCACACGCGTGTCGTCATGTAGAGCTGGTCAAATGCTTGTGGGTGTTGGTGCGTGTGCCAAAGATGAATTTTGCCTGGATGATAGCTTGATAAATCATTAGTGCAGTTTCCATTGTCCATGGAATGAAGCTATAAATTCCTTGGCAGTCAGGGTTACCTGGAGACTCATATAAAGGTTGCTAGTATAAAGGTAGCTTGCTTTGTTATTTCAGATGTATGAGTGTGCCAAAAAGCAAGGATAATGGTCTGCATTCCCAAGTTCAGGAGAAAGCCAGATCAGCAAACTGGAGACCTCTAGCCCATCCTATTTGTTCCAGCTGGTCAGGACTTTTTTTGTTAATCCAATTCTTATTTTGGAAATACTGATCCGTTGCAGTTTTTTTCAGCAGAGCATAGCCGTTTTCACGTAATTTACACAGGAGAAATATTTATGAGGTCCTGGGTGGAATTACCACTCCTAGCCAGCAGCTCGTGATGGGAGTGGTTCAATGGCATGCAGGAGAGCCCTTTCAGGGCCCTGTTTCTTTGCCGACTGTGGATTCCTGTGTCACATCTGAGTAGCCTAACTGTGTTACTGTTCAGGGGTAGATACCTCTTCTCCCCTCGTTTCATTTCAAGACCTCCAAAGGTAGTTGGTTTCATTTTAATACACAGTAGAACAAGTTTGAAATTGTAATGGATGGGGGAGGAAAGCCATTTTCGGACCAGCTCTGTGCAATACTTTGTACCTTGGGTATGCCCTAATGCTGTGTGCAAATACTTTGCCTGTCTTTAAATCTTATCACTGGTGGTCTTTATGCTAGGAGAGTGTGAGCATTAGAAATTTCCTGATCTGCGGTGTCCTTGACAACTCTAGCTTTATCTAAGCACAGAAGAAATCCTGTGCTGTGGCATATTATCAGCTGGTGTTCCTTCACGGCTTGCTTTCTTTACATTGTGAACCTTGTTTTTAGCTAATTTAAACCTCTCCAAAACTAAAGGTGCAACCAGTCCCTTTATTTGTGATGGTAGCAAGGATTAAGCTTCTTTATACAACCAGGAAGCTAAAACAATAGCAGCCTCCACCCTGCTACAGATGCTGGGAATTGCTGAGGGAATGATTGAAAAGGTAATCTAAACTGTTAGGAAACAGTCAGGTTGATTTCCAGCAGTGATGCAGTTCATCAGGGCTAGTTTTCAGATGCTTGGAAAAATGTGTGTTAGTTCAATAACTACTTAGTTTATAAAACAAAGTTTGATGGCAGATTCTGAAAAATGCAAGACCAGTTGGCTATGTAAATTTGTAAAGGGAGGCTGGATTACTTTTGTTTATTTATGGGTAAAAACAAGGTGTTTCCTAAATAAAAAGTGAGCAAACAAGCGACAGTATGACCTTCAGTATGACAGAAGCTGAGGCTCCCTTCTCCTTTGCAGCCTGCTGTCTAATATATTTTTTTAAAAAAATTTATTGGTAATACTAGCATACCCAAGAAATGATATACCTGATTTGATACACTTTTTCCCAGCAGCCTTTGGTTCACAAATCACATTTCAGAATAGTAATTAAACGGGGAAAGTAGCAATTGTTGCTAGCTAGTTTAGTTAGCATTAGTCACACAGCTCTGCAAGAGCTTTATGAGGGGATAGCATTGTTCTAAATAGAGATGTAAATCTCATATTATTTCTCTTTTTTTCATGTAGTTCCTGAGGCTCTAATTTTGGTTAGGCTATAAGCAATAAAATAAGTCTCGTTTTAGTCGACATTTCACAAAAAGGAAATTGCTGCCTCAAAAACTGAATAATGTGTTATCCATTTTTTTTTCTGGTAGATGATTTAACTTGAAAGGGAGTAGAGAGAGGGATTAATTTATGACAGTTGAGTAGTACCCAGATTTCTCATGCCTTTGATCACTCTTATCAGTTCAAAGCATATATTAGCAAAGAAAAAGATCTGATCTATTGCATCTTGTCAGATGGTGTTCATGCATTCTCAGCTTTCTCTATGATGTGAGACGTTTCAACTTCTCTGAGACTGGGGTATACAGAAGACAAGAGGTGCAGAATGAAACCATGAAGGGGGATGGAGTGACTATAAAGAAGGAGGAAGCTGGGTTGTTTGCCTTCAGAACAAAGTCTCATCAAAGTATCAGAAATTCTCTTCTGGCTGTGGAAGTCACTGATGCAGTGCTTTTAGTCTTCTGAACTGGAATGTCTAGTTGGCTCCTATCTGGAGTTTACTTATCCCTAGAGATTTAAGGAAGGGAGACACTACTTGAATCACAAAATGTCTGGTATTGCAATTTTTACTGTTATTTGTATGTATTATGTTTCTATCTGGGGGCGAGAGATCTATTATCTTAGTGTTACACAAACAGTAACTAATCACAATTCTTGTCTAAATGATTCCTCTGTCTGTGATGGACACGGCAAAGGTCTAGGACAGCAGGTTCGGCTGAGTTTTGAGATGGTTTTAGGTTTTTACACAGAATTCAGATGTCTACATAACCTCCTTTCCCAGCCAGAGGTCAGCTATACAGCAGACATCCAAATATTACTGTCATTGACAAGTTTCTCATTGGTTGCTGGAGAAAAACCTGTGTTTTCCTGGATTATGTATTGATACAAGCATTTGTACTATTTGATACTGCCTGTTCATTTACTGTAGCCAGTGAGATGATAGAAAGAACGTTGATAATGTTCTGTGGCTGGTACGTCTTCATGGTTTACATAGACCCGCACAATGCAACTTTTGATTAATGTTTTGATAGCTTCTTTAATTTAGTCCTTTTGAATTTAGTCATTGCAAGTGTGCGGCCATGATGACTGAGCGTAAGTACAGAGAACAGAGATCAGACCCTATAATGAAATGCAGGAAAAAGCTATTTGTCCTCTGGTTTAAGCTTCTGTATATAACTCTTTACCCAATCTTGAATTTAACCTAAAATTATTTTTTTCTATATTAAAGAGTCTTTTAATTTTGCTGGAGTCTTATACTTGCGTGTTAAAAATAGATACATGTAGAAAGTAGTGACCTCTTTAGTAGTTTGTGGAATGCTTAAATAATTTTAAATTCTGAATAATTTTGAGGCTGCCAGTGTAGTACCTTTTATAATTGTGACTCAACTTCTTGATACACTTCTTTTTCTTTTTTTGGAAGCCAATTACCATATTTTAAGATAGTGATGTTCACACTAGAGCTTGGGTTAATTCCTTCTTCAATTTTCATCTTTTAGCAACTAAGGGCATCTCCAACACTGTTGCTGACATATGAAAGGGTAACACCATCTATTGATCTTGAGAACCTGAATTGTATTGCTTAATGTCCACCCTGTGATCGTAACTTTTTTCCTGGTTTCATGTAAAATTCTAGACGATGACTCTGATGTCCACACATACTATGGATTTTGTTATTAAGCAGCAGCGCAGAATGACAACAACAAGCATAAATGCAGGATAATAACTTTCAGAAGATATACTGATACAACAGATTTTACTGGTATTAATGAGTAATATGCCTAAACTTCCTCACTGTATGTGTATAGCAGATTAGGAGTTCAGTTGACTCATATGATAACCTTGTCCATGGAAGGCAACTGCTAAGAACACTGCAATCAGATACCATAGTATGGCTTGAAAGGGAAGTTATTTATTTGTTAGTGACACTGCGTAAATCATGTGTTATTTCAGGTGCTCCTGGTCTAGTGTTCACGTTTGTCTCCTGCCCTGTTTCCTGCTATGCTCAGGCCAAGCATGCTGCTTGTGAGCTGTTTCTGTCTCTCTTGATTTGTATTCACCTCTTCTTCCCTGTTTCACTGTGTTCCAGCAAAACCTCTGTTGTTGTGTTCACAAACCATCCTAAATATTTTTTCTTTCTTCAAGGTCTTTTGTGAAGCTAGCCTGTGAGGAACAGAGCTCGTGAAAGTGTGTACACTTGCAAGAGATAGTCATTAGAACATGTGATGTGATACACATGCATACAGAATTATGTTAAATTAATTTGAATTTTACTTTTTTTTTTTTAAAGAACAATATTGAGTGAAATTCTGTTTTCAGTGAAGTAAGTGACAAAGTTTAAAGGAGTTCTTTTGATTAGTGGGAGCTTTACCTGAACTTCAGTGGAACGAGAATTTCACTCTTCATTTTTGCCGCTTTTCATACTGAAGAATTCCACAATGATTTGTTGTTACTAGATGTGCTGAGATATTGGTAAGATACAACATTTTTTTTTTTTGTGCTAGAAGGTAAAACCTGGTAGCTCACATCAATATATAAAATTATTTTTAAAATATTTCCCTTATATATCAAAGAACAGCATCCAAGTCCTGCCAACACAAACAAATGAGAACTTTAATTATGATGAATATCAGACTTCATATTCTTCTGAAAAGTAACATCTGCAGTAGCATAGTAGTCAATGGATTTGGTGTGTAATTTCCACTGAGTTGTTCGGAATTGCAGGATTTCATAGAAGGTACAAGAGGTGTATACATGAAATAATGGATTCTGAAGCTGGAAACAAGAATGCTCTGTACTCTGTTACAAGTTGCTTCTGCTGTCTGTGTGCTTTTACTGCGCAGAAGAGAAACAAAAAGATTTTGGGGGTTGTGCTTCTGGTGAGGTGCTCCCTGGATGGCCATTATCAGCCTGAACTGGGGGTTCTTTGGGAAGCAAACCCAGCAGCTACGCAGCAGCTGAAAGGTGCTATTATAGCAGTGCTTTGTGTGTTGCTCTTGCAGGGTTCTGTCAACTTTCTCTGCTCTATACTCGAGTTCAGATTTGGCTGGGGTGGCTTAGCACTCTCACTGTCATTTCACATACCAGTTTTTCTTGTAAAAGCATAGTGGGATCTAGATGTTCTTGACTTAGGATGCTTCGCAGCTGTGAGGTTTGCCTGCACACCGATGGCTGAAAATGGTCTAATTTGCAGAAATGTGGAGGAAACTGTGCACTCAGCATCACTGAGCTGGTAAGTCAGATTTGTAGGCTCTTTCTTTTGAGCAGGTAGCTGCTTGTTTCTATCCCAGATCTCCTTCTCAAAGCAGAAGGGGCATGTCAATAATTCATTAAATAAATCCTTGTGAATTTGATTGTTGAATTATTTTGAGTAGAATGAACTGGTGGAAGTATTCCTACTGGCTTCAGTGGAGACACAGGACGCACCCTTCATGAAGTTAAACATGACAGTTAAAATTAATAAGGAGTTTTGCTTAACTTCACTTATTTGAAAAAAAGTTGTACTGTATAGCTTAAGAGAAGGGTGTCAACTGTAGTGAGAAGGAATCAGAGTAGGAGTCCACAACTCGGTGCAAAAGAATAGTGGACTGTTTACAGTGACTTGCCTGCAGTGGAGACCTTGGGTTTGTACCAACACAGCAGATTACAGTCAGTTCTAGTTGTAACTTCACTAAAAGAGTCCTCTGAACTGAAGGTTTTAATGGACTTGTTTCCCCGACATGGCTTCTGCACGTACAGCATTGCATTTGCTGACTGTGGGAGGTTAAAACCACTAACTGTCTCGTGGTGTGGTTAGCACAGTGAGAGCAAAGGTGTTCCGGTTTTCTGTTGAAGAAGAGTGAAAAGAGAGCAAGACAACTGCATTTTATTCACTTGTAATCCTGTAGCAACTGCAAAGTTGTGTCAGAATGTACACGATTTGTACCTTCTTTGCTATTACAAGTCTGAGTATTGCAGCTCCCTTATCTAAAATGATACTTACCCACGTAACAACCGCACATTTTTTATACTGTTTTGAAGTAACATATCGAGCAAGATAGTGTGTACAAATTCCTGCTTGAAATTCCTTTTTGAATCTGCGAGATAGGTAGGTAGCGAAAGAGCTATCTAGGTATACTAATTTTTACATCTCTTTTCTGGCACTTTGGGACACTTTTGGTCTTCTCTGGAAAACTTTGTGTAGGTATGAAAACAGATTCATGGAACTATGGAGTTAACATTTCTTCTGTTTCTTGTTTTTAGTACCTTTATAGAATAAAGTAATACAATAAACAGGGATTTGCATAAACAAAAATATTAATAAATATTGGTCAGCTGTATGGTATTGTTGGGTTTGGCTTAATACATTGTAACAACTAAATACAATCACTCCCCAAAAGAAACTCTAGTGTGGAACAACTACAATAGAGATCCTGGAAGCACTTTTCAGGGTTTTCTGGTTTATCTCAGTGCGGTAGATAGAATCTGTAACTTGATTAAAGTACTCATTTTCTTTGAAAGTTTTCAGGCACTTCTGTCGAAGTGTACACATGCAGCATAGTACGTCAGACATTTGTTACCACTGTCTTGTAGTATAAGAGAAAATACTGGTTAACATCTTTATTTTCTGAGGAATGCCAGTGTAGGTCATAATACCAGTTCATTTGGAGTCTGTCTGTTTTTGTGTTGCCTTCTGACTTATGTTGACTTGTTGAATTAAGGTATGAAAATAATGTATGTAATATTGTGCAAATGTGTGGGATTCAATTGTTGTCTTATTGCAATAGTGTCTAACTGTAACAGTACATTTACACAATGGGGGAAAAGTACTTAGGGTAGAAATTACATATTTTTTGATACATTATATTGTCACATTTGTAGCTTATTATGCAATTATTATATTGTATGTATTTGTGTGCAAAATCAAATGTTTGTAAGTCCAGTAAAAAAATTCCCATTGGCTTCAGTGGTGGAGATTCAGTGAAGTGGTGCAGAGTTCAAAAGCTAGTATGAACTGAAATTTAAGAAGGGCCAATATTATGTGAGTGGTGGTAATACAATAACTCTCTCACGGCAAATTTTGCTAATGTGAAGTTGTTTCACTAAAATGTTAGATTTTAGTAGAAGACTCATAAATGCTTTTTGGAAGGTTATACAGCAGTATGTAGGATGCCTCTTTGCCATGTAGAAGTAGTTGCAGTTTATGACATTTTCAGTAACAGCTCAGTTAATACTATACCTGCCATCTTTTAAAGGGTTTTTCATGACCATTATGAGAGACCACTGTACTACTCAAAAAGCAGATTTTGAAGAGACCTGGAGTGTGGGAAGCCAAGCTGAATAGTACATTTTAAACAAATTGATGATGGCCATCTCAGTCTAGAAAGGTGATTCTGCGTGCTTTAAAGAATTTGAGGTGGGCATGATGTATCTTAATACATTAAAGAAAGGGCTTTTAACCTCTTGACACATTTACTAGCAGTTAGCCAGACAATGAGCTCTTTTTTGGGTATTTTCCATCTCACACACGTCTGTGTGCATGAAACTCTGAACCATGTCTTCTAGCTGGAAGGAAAATATTCAAGGCTCTTAGGTTGAGCAGCAAAAGTGATTAAAATTGATTAAAAGGAGCACGGATTAAAGACAATTTCAAGTTAGAATAATTGTTATTCTGTCTTGATCAGAACATAAGGCCCAAACTTTATTGTATCTTTATGTATTTTAATATACGTAACCTTGAAAATTAAGAGAAGTATTTTTTTCTTTAAATCAGAATTCGGTATCTTTTGATTTCAGATCAGAACATTGTTTTAATAGAAGTTACTTAAATACTTAATGCAGAAAACTTTCATAACTTATTTTACATTTTGGAAAATAAATCTTCGACCAAAACAATATGAATATGATCCATATTCATAAATAGTGTCTGATACTATGAGTTTGTACCTTTGATGATTAAGCTGCCTGTTTGAAATTTCTTACAGGATTCTTCTACTGAAAAACTCAACAGTCCTGAAGTAGTTGTCTTTGGCTCCTGCTTTTTAAGGCATTTGCTAATCAAGTTTTTTCAAATGAAGAAATCTAAATGATTGTCCTGAACTGTAGTTTTTGAATGTCAGACATCTGTAAAATGAAGTTCTTGCTCAAGTCTTGATGAATAGAGTATTTCATTAATTAACTGAAATAACTTTAAGCATTAGAGTACAGTAAGAAGCTCTTTATCTATAATTAATCATATAAGATGCTATTAAACATCACTGGGAGACATTAAAGTCCTTGAATAAAACTTCATCTCAAGTCATGCTGGAACAAACATAGAAATGTTTTCAAATTTTAGATCCTCATCACTGTCATCTGAAAAGTTTCACAGGAAAGGCAAATTTATGTAACTTGGATAAATAGAAGAGTTTGAATACACAAGAAGTAGTTACGTGGCAAATTCGCAAGCAAAATCCTGACTGAAGTTCGACGTTTTCTGCTGTAAAAAGAGCAGGACTTCAGCCCGTCTTTATGGCCCAAGAAGTATGTTGCTGCAGATCCTGAGTGATGAGTTTTGGATCTGCACCAAAGTGCACTTCCAGTCAAACCAGTTCTATACTGGTCACTGGAGTCTATGAATGGTGCTGACATGGGGTTAATCATAACACTTCCTTGGATTACTGCATTCACCGTGCCTTAAGTAATGCTAGTTCTTAGGCCACGTTGGTTATCAAAGAACAAGTATAACGTTAGCACACGCAAGTTTTGTATTAATTTTGTGGCAGTCATGAGTGAAATTAATACTGGAAGCTAGAAAGAAGCTTCAAGTCACATAAGGAGAGAAGCACAAGAACAGTGTTCTTGACGTGATGGTGGTGGCAAGAAGAAAGGGTTGTTTTGGGGGAGGAGCATGATAATTTTGTTCATGCCAAGATAGGAAAATTCCTGGAGCTAGAAAATGGAGCTTATGATATCCTTGGCTGTATGATATATTGGTGTCTCTCAGTGTGATTCGAAGAGGATGTACTGTGTTTTGTTTCTGCACTTGCCTAATTATATGAATCTCAACATTGCTGGGCTTCTGGTGGTCACCTCTGAAGGATGGGGAAATATATTTTTTATCTTTGAAACATAATTTTGCTTCTGTGTTGTTTTTTTTTTCCCTCCTAAGATTTGACAAATGTCACAGTTAGAAACACGATGTACCTAGACTATGGTTGCACTGTTTAAGTCATTGAGACTGTTTAGGTGTACCGTATGTATATGCTAGCTGTTAAACTGATTGATGTTTCTGGGGTTGGGGAGTGTTTTTAGCCCTGATTGTACTGGCTGGGATACGATCTAGGACAGGACCATGCAGGATGGAAGAGGTGTTTTTTTTTTATTTGGCCTTTTTTTTTAACCTGTCTAGGCTGTCACAGATACTTGGGCTATCTCTGATTGCCTCCATCTCTCTGGTATCTATCTTTGGTACTTTAGAGGTACTGGGCTTGCAAAATTTCAGTCTTTTTTTTTTTTTTATCACCTTCCTGAAAAAGTATCCTAGAAATTTCGATGAAATGCGAGAGTGGTTGTTCGAGCAAGCAGGCAAAGGACTACCATGTGTTTTTATCTGAAGAGATCAGAGTGATCCCAATTTAAAGGTATCAAAACCTTGGACCTCAGGAGGGCTAACT
>Ga0181612_153689_pt1 | contig 14419 bp, 10 predicted proteins | sample HoacroProtozoa21_FD_119630 | JGI IMG/M metagenome (GOLD analysis project Ga0181612, IMG submission 119630) | Hoatzin crop microbial communities from Cojedes, Venezuel. Combined Assembly of Gp0051906, Gp0051904, Gp0051908 | reverse complement strand
TTCTGACAGTGACAACATTTGTGGGAGCATTGCTAATAACCAAAACAGGCCTAATTGTTCTTGTTTATGGTAGGCTAAAGGTCTGTTTCATTACAATGTTTCACAGACAGTGCCAGGAGCTGATAATCACTATAATGCACATTTTTCTTTTAGCTAAGAAAGGCTAATAAGCATGTGTAGTTTTGAAAATGTCAGATTGAGCCAAAGTGCATGCAATTAGATAAGGATAATGTAGCAGATAATAAGAAGATACATGATGCTGGATGAACGGTTATCAGACTATTGTGCTTTGGCTGCTAAAGTGTTATGTGTCATATTAAAGAAAATGAATGTTGGTTGAGGGAAAACATGCCACATGTTGTCAGAGATGGAAATGTGAGCTAATGTGGTGAAGTGACAAGGTTAGTCCTGGGGGAGTATAAACATGCATGTCAGGCTCTTGATAGATGGAAGGGTTGTCTGGGTTAGAAGTCATGTACTTGGGAAGATGGGAAAGGCCACTGAGAGCAAAAAAGGAAGCAAATGTGGAAAGGAAGATGGGCAGAAGGAAGTAATTTGTGGTTGTTGTCTTTAAATTTTCTTTTTTTCCTGGTTTAAAAGACTCTGTCTTGTGTGAGGGATGTCTGGGCTATCCTGGCTGCTTTAGTCTGTTTAAACCTTTCTGAGACAACTTCTTTGCCCAAAAGGAGATACAGCCGTGATGCAGTGATTAAGAGGCTGGATGTGAATTTTCAAGCAGTGTCCTCAGTTTAAGTTGCCACTGGGGAAAGAATTAAGCAGGCTTCAAAAGCAAGAGAAAATGGCAAGAGGATGAAAACCAGACCAGGCACAATGAAGGGAAAGAAGAAAGAGGAAAGCTGCGATGCGCAGAACTGGATGCCAGCTCTGATACTGGAAGCCAAGGAATTTTGCTTCTAATACATTTTTTGCTGTAGGGCAAAATATTTCTTGTGGCTGAGGTAGAATATTCCACATTCGCCCTTTCCTCCTACCTAGCCTAATCCATGAACTAGCTCTGGGTGGGAGTGCAGGTTCTACCTAATCTGAGAAGAGGATTTTTTGTCTTTTTTTTTTTTTTCTGAAATGCCTTTCCCACCATTATCCTTCCTCTGTTGAAGTGTTCTGATGTTCCCAGAGGGAAGAGGTTGGAAGCCTTTTCTCCCACATTTTGGTCCTCTGATAACTTTTACCAATGTTTTTTCTCTTTAGAATGCACCAAGTATTTCACGTCTTTATAAAATACCTGTCAGAAAAGCTGGTTGTATATCATTCTCATCGTCTCCTCTTCTGTAATGTCTTTAGGAAGATATTCTATAAAAACTTAATTATTGACCAATTATGTAGTGTTACAGCTGCAATCCCAGAAAGAAAAAATTATTATCCTTCTAAAATGTTTGATTGAGGATAAGAAATTCAAGGTGTATTTTGGCACTTATGAAACATTCTCCCTTTCCATTTCAATTTATACCAGAATATACCCCTTTTTGGTGTAACTTCAGCCTAGATTAACAGTGCTTGTATTACAGGATTGTACAGAAGCATGTGTTTGATACACGTGTTTGGAGAGGTCTCAAGGAGAATCTCCTTATATGCTCAGGCCTTCTCTTGCAGATGGGAGCCGAAAGTTTCCCACACTATCACCATCCAGTGCTATCACCATCCCATGCTGTGTTGCGTGACATGATTGCAGCTATGTGGCTTTTCTGGCTGAGTCTTCATCTTTCCTCACCCTTCACCATTATGCGTGGCTGCTCAGCTGGGAGATCTGTAACTGAAAAACACATTTTCCATGCCCCTTTCTTCTTGCATTTGGTCATTCTGGGAAACTCTTGTCCAGGTCTATCAATGTGGGTTTGCAAAAATGGCATGGGCTTGGATCAGGTTTCTGGCAAGAAATCTCATAGAAAGCATCACTGAAACATTCACTGTCTATGAGCATTTAAGCTCAGAGTGGGTTGAAATTCTCTTCCTCTGAATGGTCAGGGAAGGTCACTTAGCACATTACCAGGATGCAAATTCAGAGCACGTGTAAACATGGCCAAAAGGATTACTTTTGTGGTTGGTTTTTTTGGTTTTGTTTTTACAGTTCAGTCAATAGAAAATTATACGCTCATCAATCAGCTGCTGGGCAAGCTTCGTATTAGAGGAGAGGAAAAAGAGAGGAAATCATCTGTCTTCTCTCATGTTGGGTCATGAGGGAATACTGTCTTTGTCTCACAGATGCAAGGATGCTGATGGCAACTGCACAGCTCTGTATTGGCTCTCTCCTCATTGGACGAGCTAGAAAGAAGTGCCTAATGTCACTAGAGAGAGAAAGTGAAGGTTAAGAGCAAGGTAAATCCAGTTTAATCCCACTCTATAAATCTGCATGTGAAATCCCTCAAATTACACCCATGTTCCTTCACTGTTTCTTCCAATCTGTGCTAAACTGAAGCTTTTCTTGAAGTGGGCTTTTGGCAGATAGCACAATGCTATTGGGCTGGAAAGATACGTGAAAATGCTGAAGTCAGCTTTTTAACCATACAATTTAGTATAAAATGTAGGGAGCAGGAGTGTGAATCAGAGTTCCACAAAAGGATTGTCTTTTGCTAAATAAAGATTGTGCCAGTCCAACCTGAAAAACTGCAATTTCATTTGAAAGCACCATTCTGCATTCCTTTCACCTGATCTCAGTTGTTGACGAGCCATAAAATTTCTCTGTGGTCTGCTGGAGTTCAATAGATGAGAATTTCCAAACTTCATAAAATGATTAAAAGCACTACAAACGTATATTATTAGTAAGGCTTCTGTGAGACAACTCAATCAGCGGGCTTCAGGTTCCTTTATGAAAGGTTAGGTGAGCATTGTTTGAGTGGCAGATTGTTGAGATAGATATTAATTGAGGGTAAGACTAATAAAATACAGAGCTTTATGCTTAAAGTAGCTTAAAGGACAAATGATAGCGGATGTGTGTGACAGAGTTTTTTCCGGTTTGCCACAATGCCATGTAGATGAATTGTGCAAAGATCAATGTCTCTGGCAGTGATAAGTGAGATTTGTGTGACTGATTTTGGCAGCAACCCACTCCTGTGTTTTTCTTTAATCCAGTGCCTTGGACAGCACTGGAAAGCAGAAAGAAGTAGATTGGGTATATGTGTACTGCCTGTATCTCATCTAGAAAGCTCATCTCCTCCAGCATGCTGTATCATAAACCAAAAACCGAATCCACTTTCATCAAATGTTTGTGAGTGATGAACCATTTCAGGACCGTTCTGTTCTGTTCAAGGCATTTCTGTGAACAGAAGAAGAATGATTGATCGACTCATTGCAAAATACACGTTGGGTGTTAGGGACTGCCTTTCCTCTCTCCCTCTCCCCCCTTTCCTACAGGCTGGCTGTGACTTTCCAGACAAGGCAATGTGACTATTTCTGTTTTATTTTTCTGTTCCATTTGTTTTCATCAATGCCAAGCAGAGTCTTATTAAGGAGTGAATGGGCAACCAGATATCTGGAAACTGAGCCTCTTAACATCAGTTTGGATACTCAAAATTTCTGAGATTGGGTGAAGAAATCTGGTGGCTGCTTTTAGTTAAATGGCTTATCTGAGAGTTTGTTTGTTGACATTGCTAAACGTTCTGGTGAAAACTTAAAATAAGTATCTGTCACAGTTAGAGTTTACTTCTCTTTTCTTCCTCTGGAGTTTAGAGCAATCCAGCAAGGTACAGCACCAAAATCTTTTTTTTACTTCACGATGTCATAATCTTCAGTTTCTAAATGTAAATTCATGTGCTAGCTAAGAGACAAAGAGGCTTTTTATACTTAGTGGGTCTTATCTCTTACCAAAGCAGGAGATTAGATTTTTCTGTGACTTGATCTCTCCCCTTTGCTGGTAATGGTGGAAATGGAGAGTCTGTCCATCCTCAGGTTATCTGTCTAGGAGAAAGTTTCATTGTCACACCCAGGCATTCCCAGCATTTTTCTTGGTCAGCTTCAATAATCACTGCTTCTCATTTACTCAGCTCAATCAGCCCTTCTCTGGAGGTCAGTAAATTTTTTTAGAGATGGAGGATATTGTTGGATTATGAATAGATGGCTGTAATCTGGGCACAAATTGGTTTAGGCTGGAAATTACAGGATTTCTAAGATCTTGAGCATTTAAGTGTTGGAAGAGTCTTCCGGTAAGAGTGGGCAAAGATTGAAGTCATATCTAGCTTTAAGGTAGATCTCAGTAACTGTATTTTTGTGGGATTATATACCTGGCCTTGGAAGCAGAGAAAACATAAGGTCCCCTTTTACTACTAAATCTATTGAAATTTTGCATGCAGCCAGTAAAGAGGTCTCTACCTTCAGCTAAGTATCAGGAACTTCCGTTTTAATTATGCAGGGTCATAATCTTTTCGAAGAATCTCCTGAAGGGGTAAAGGTTATTGCACTCAGTGTTTGTAAGAAAACCCATTGTAGTAAAATGGGTTGTGCAGGACTGAATCCATCCTTTGCACATATTTTAGGATTGTTCAGTCAGGTTTATTCAAGAGTCTCTGGATTGCTGCATTTTGAAAAAATTTTGTCAGATGTGCCAGGTATATGATATTTCTCTAAGGATTTCTAGCTCCCTCTCCTGTAGGCCAAAACCTTTTCCATTTCAAGAGGCAAAGTGTTAAGAGGTCTGTCACTACAAGGGCAGCAGCATCAATAGGCATTTATGTTGAAAATGGTTTGTGTTGGCAAATCTAATTCAGAGCAGTTCTTTTTCCCTTATTGTTGTAGAATTATACGTTCTTGTTTTGCCAAAGTGCTTTGCTCTAGCATTTCTACGCAGAGTCCCAGAGTCCTTTACAGACAGTACCTTTGCCTATCTCTGTGACAAAGACAGACTGCAAAGGAAAGCCTGTGACTGAGAAGCTATTGGAAGAATATTGGACACTTTGTTTTGTTTTGTAGGACCACTACAGTGTAATCTGAATGCAAATTATCTCCAGATTATGTGAATTTCAGATTTGGGTATCTAAAGAGAATTTAGTAGCTCAATGCATCTAAATGACCCAGACAACTAGCTCAGAGTTTGAACAAACTGATTGGATATTTCCCTTTTTTAATATGTGATCCCTAGGCCACAAGAGCAGAGCTGTTTGTGTGAGAGAATTGCTCAGCTGTGAGCACCCAAGCCCATCAAAGTCTCTCTGTGAACCAGAAACAGGCAGAGCAAGAGTTCCTTTCATCTAAGAACACATCTGCTGCCCTGCAGTGGCTCATTGTGTTATGTAGGTTCAGTATGGGTTTAACATGCGTTGGAAAAATGCATTATAGAACACCAATTATTTTTGGAAACTCTGCCTGCAGGAGGAGAAACTGTTCACTTGCTAGATGTTTGTTTAGCAGCTTGTGGCAATCATCTGGTGAGAAGGCTGGGTTTGGTTCTCAGCCTTATTCAAAACCCTGTCTCCCAGGGTGAGCTCTCGGCTGTTGCTGCAGACTTGGAAGGGCCCTCCTCTCTCCTGTCCTTTCTGAACACAGGAAAGATGGCTGTGTTGGAAAGGAAACTGAGGGAAAGCAAGCATGGCTGTGTGGTGGTGGAAAGAGTGCTGAGATGTAGGGGTCTGCTCCTCAGCAGATGATGAGTGTAAAAAATGCCCAAGAATAGGTACGACACGTGCCAGGCAGTTCCTGTTAGCTTCTTCCCCTCGGTACCCCTAATGCTGATTTTTCAAGCTCACAGTGTGCTGAAACTGTTGACAGTGTAGGAATGGCAGGGGATGGCTGGTAAGAAGTTGTGTCCTTTATTGAGTCTGGCCCTGAGCACTTTTGAAAATCTGACCTGCGATGCAGATCTGTTTACAACTAATGCAGCCACTTCTTCAAATAAAATGATGAGAGTCATAAGTGTGAAGATATTTAATGTAGAAAGACTACTTTAGGGCAGCAAATTTCTTAACCATTATTCCAACATTGTCAGAGAAGAAGAGGCCTCTCCCCTTTTTGGACCACACAGGAGGTGAAGAGCAGAAGTGGTGCTTTCTGTTATGGGTGCTGAGGGAGAGGTCATGATGCTATGTCGGTGTAGTTAGAGGCAGGGGGTGCAGATGACAACTTCTTTCAAGTGTGAGGAAGTGGTTTGGGTGCATGGGACAGTGGCTATGTTGATGTGGTGCAAATTGCCAAAGTAATCTCCAGTTATCTCATCCCAGCAGCAGAAGGAAAGTGTGCTGCATGTGAGCAGTAGGTCAGCAAACACCATGGCTGTAGCACATGACAGGGAGTTAGAGAGCTGGCTTCTGTTCCTGTATGCTGTTTAACTTTTTAGGAGCTTTTAAATCCCTGTGTGGTATTGGGCAGATTTTCCAGAAGATTTGGGTTATGCAATAAAAGCCATCTGATACTGTTTCTACACTGCTGTTAAGGCGAAGCTTTCTTATTATATCCTATAATCTTACTTGTGCTTTTTATTCTTGATGGTTTTTCTAAGCCCTGGGCTAAGAGGCATTGTGATAGAAATGATTCACCCAACCAAATGTCCAAACTGTGAAGCACTAAAACTCCTGCCTTTTCTCTAATTCTTTGGACAGCAAAGATTAAGCAATACAACTTACACTGCTTGAAAGTGCTAATATATGTTGAACACTCAGGATTTCCGTGGTTATCTGAGTTGAAATTTCACATGCCACCGAACATGCAGTTGATGTAACTCATTGCCTGCCCAGGGCCGTGCCTACCCAAGGGATGATCTTCCCTCGCGCCAAGGCTAGGTGCCCATGGCCCAATGTCGTACTCTTGTGGAAGAGCGGAGGGTACTGCCAGCACTGTGTTGTGCTGAGGCAGTGCCAGCTTTCAGCTGCTGCTCATTCATATTAGTCAGAACTAATTTATCTGGTTATTACTCACACCGCTGTAAACTTTCAGTTGCTGATAGGGGTTGTTCAGGGCTCCTTTAGATATCTCTGCATGGTATTGCAATATACATCAGAGAAATCATCACCATGTCAGGCATTCAAAAAATATAAGCAGTACTGGACTTAAAAGATGCCAGTGAATCCCTTCTTTCAACTCTTTCTTGTATTCATTACTCTAGTTGCCATGTGTGCCTTAAATTCATCTTTAATTAAAGTATTGCATGTCGTTGTGGGTTTTTTTTCACACAGGACTCCTCTTCCAGTGCTTACAGTGACTTCATGAAAAGCTCTTCAACATTTCATTTTCCCCCTGTTGTTTAATGTGTGGCCTTAGGCCTTGATCTGCGCTCTCTTCAGTTGCTGTTTAGTTTTCTCATGGGCTCCTCTCTAGCATTTGCTGCCACGATATTTGAATGTGTCTGAAATGCCAGTGAATTTGTTTTCACAGGGCAGCTGCTGAGCATGAGGAGGGGTTTATTCCCATTCCATAGACAGTGAATTGAGGAACAATTGTTAAGGGATCGGGAATGCCTTGATATATGTATAGGACTATTTTTATGGGAGTCCACATTATAAGTCTGTGATGTCAGTGACGATGCTGACCCTCAGCATTTACACAAATAGTATCAGCAGTCCCAGAGGTGAATGTTTGTGAAGTAATACTGTAAAGCTCATTTAGCAGAATTCAGCTTAAAAACATATAACATAACATTGCCCAGCATCACAGAATCTAGTTGTAGGAGGGACAGGGAAATCATCTGTGTCTTCAGGCTGTCAGTCCACTTGCTTAGTTACGGAAACTGTTCTTCCTCTTTCTGTCCAGTTCAGTGCTTCAGTTACTGCATGCTGTTTCTTCTCAGCCATACCTGTCACCATGGGCCCTACAGACATCTTGCTTTGACTTTCTAATTCCCTTATGAGGCTATGGCCTTTGTAGTGGAAGTCTCTCCGTGCTTGACAACAAGAAGGCTGCATTAAGGTTGCATTAAACTGTATCAGCTCTATGTAGACCCCCGATATTGTGCCATGCTTAGTTTTAAAGCAAGACTTGTGGGGATAAGTAGTGTCTTTTATTAGAGTGACTGACCCTGTGGGTAGACAAACTTCCAAGTGGAGCCCTTCATATTTGAAGCCTTTCCTCTTATGTCAGGTAGCTTAATGACACTTCCTCTAAAATCTGAAAAAAGGAAGCAGGAAGACAAGAGGTGACATTACCTGACAGCAAATGGAGTCTCAAGTGATTCATTGGTGGGTTAGAAGTAGTGTGACCACAGATCGTTGAGTTAACAGAGTAAATGAGAAGAGTTTTGTTCTCATCCTCTCTAAGAATCATCTGTTGTGGGAAAATAGGTCGATCACTTCTCTGTAGTTTCGTAGCTGTCAGGACACTGGAAATACGTAGTGATTTGGGAATGCTGAATTCTTTTCTGATAGCAAAGGACGTATTTTGGTAATTTCTACCTGACTCATTAGGAAATTAGATCAGCTGTCTCTGACACATTTCCACTATCTGTTCCCCTTTTGTATGTATCTGTCTGTCTTTTGTATCATGCTTTAACAATAAAATATTTTTAGTAGAACTTACTTACCCTTCTGTTGGTATTCATACAGTGCCTGGCACAGAGAAAGTGTGGTTTGTGTTGGAGTACTTTGTTAAACTTAGCTGAGCTATTTTCCAAATGAACTGTATTTTTTTTCCAAACTAGGTAATTTCAGTTTGCATGAAACTGGCAAGGTTGTCCTGACTTTATGGACAGTTTTGGCAATAAAAATTTAATTTCAGCTAAATTAAAAAAGGAGAAGAAGGGAGTTGTAGCAATCTGTCTGGATGGGTGAAATCATCTTTCAGAAAGTTTACTAATCACTAAGACACAGGATTTTATGGATCTGCCCTCATAGAAGCCATACCACCTTGCAGAGATAATTAAACTTTCCCAGTAACAAAGCTTTAAACCCAGGTATCCAATTTCCCAAGAGAGTGTGTTTGACTCCATGGTAGAGAATTGTTATTGTTCTCTGACCTACATGATAGTGGAAATATTCCATGCAAAGTGGATCAGCGGACGTAGAAGAGGATGACAGTATCCTCTCCCAGCATGTTTCCAAAATCTTTAGCCTAGGATATACAAGGATGAAATTCCATGAGGTCCAGCAGTAGAACAAAAACAGCTAAGCTGAAAGAAGCATTGTCCACAAAAACATAAAGTACAACTATTTTTTCATGATCCTTCTTGTTCTCATGCATATTCTTCTGCAATTTTATATTATTCTTGTTGTTAATGCAGACAGTTTATTTCTACCGAAGCATTTCAAGAGACATTTGTATTTTGTATCTTCAGTGTTTTTATTCCTGAGAGGGACTAATCAAAACTGTCTCCCATTCATCTTCCTGCTCTGTGGGGTATCACGTCTGAGTTAAGTTTAGGCAGAACTTCTGAGCTGATATAACATACCTAGAGGATTTTCCTACTTTTAATAAAACAGAGCATCCTTAGGGTTTTAGAACAGTTCCTGGAGGAGTCAATAGGAAGAAATGTTCATCATTGCTTAATGGAAAACAGTAGTCCTCCTGCTACAAAAGAAATGCAGCACCACAGGATTTTTTTTTTTTTTCCTTTCTTTCTGTGACAGAAGATCTACTTCCAAATTCTGTGAGGCTGGAGAAACTTAAGCTACCTGGAAAATAGAGATTTTTCTGTGCCTTGAGTGGCTTAAAGGACAAAATTTGAGGAGGAAAATGAAAAGAAACAAATGTAGGTTTAGGAATGAATGCAGAACAAATTATTCCTGTGTATGCTCTGAGGATGTAAATGTCTTTTGGGAGAAAGATTTGCATAGAGTTGGCCACAAAGTGGAAAACAAGTTAAAAGCCTGTTCTCTTTGGAAGAAAGCTTCCTGAGGGTGAGATTCCTGAGGCTGGTGAGAAGTCTTGCTGGAGAGAAAATTCAATTTCACTTTGCGGCCTGTAAATATTTAGTAGTCTGCAATCAGGAACAATAAGTTACGGATTTAAGATCTAACAGAGCAAGGTTTGGTGCTATGTCCTATGCTAAAAAGAGTAGTTCTGAACTACCTGGAGAAATAAAGTAGATCTATTCAGTGTTTTCCATAATTACATTCGGTGTATCTGATCCTCAGGTCACAAGATTTTGCTGCATTAGAGCTGTGGTTTTGGGTGTGGATACCAAACCAGTCAAGAATTTGTAGCTCTGAGAGCACCAGATAATATTCACTATTTCCCAAACACACTCAGCTCCTGTGTCAGAAAGATCAGGAATTTGCTGGACTGCTGGAAAAGTGCTGGCATATTTAATGTAGACAATGGCAGCTTGCATGCCTGATGCGTGCAATGAACTTGCCCCTACCTGGTAAAGAAGAAATCACAGAGTTTAGGCACATGAGCTGTTAAAAGGCAGTTCTCAGGCAGTAAGTGCTATGTAAAGGCTAAACAAATCCAAATTACGTTACATTTGCCATGGGCTAAGAGTATGCACAAAGAAAATTACTACAAATCAGCTGCCAAAGGATAGTTATATTGCTTGCTGTAGCTTGCCTGTTTGCAACTGAGCCCTAAGGAACAATCCTTCCTTTGGAGACAGCCTGTTGTGCCTTGCCCAGTGGAGTCTTGATCTGTAAGTGGCACTATGACAATATAGTGAGGGACTCATCAGCGTGAGTGAGAGCTGTCTGCTGGGCTGCTTCAAATCTCAGACTAAACTTGTGATCTTCACTTGAATTTTTAGTGCATACAACATCAGTATCCCTGTCTCTATCCTATCCATCTCACTCCATGCTTCCTAGCTATTGATGAGGTATTGCTTTAATGTGCCACTAATTTGGGAACTATATTTCTCATTTTCCCTGAGACTGATAGGAGTCTCTCATCTCCTCTGCATACAACCAACTCATAGTCATTCTACGCTTTCCTGGAACAAATGTCTGAATACTCCTGTGCTGATTATGTCTGCAGGATTTCTGCTTCACCTGAAACTCATAAGGATCCTTTATTGGTGTGGCAGTCTAGACTGAACCATAGTAAGTCTATGATTCTAAGATTCTAAGTCAAGAAATGGTGCACTTAAATACATATGTGTTTGTCTACTAGAAGGTTAAATTAACTGCAATCATCTAGTCTGTTGTGATGCTTCTGGTAGCTCACACATCAGATGTGGTCCATGGGATACTTCTGTCCATCCATCCATCAGTCTTTTTTAGCCTAGTGAAGACAATAGGAAGGTGCTTGCTCAAGAAATGCTGCGCTTCCTTTGCCTGTGGAGTAAGTGGAGCTGCTGCTGCCAGGGCTGTGTGGCAGATGTTGATGGAGCCATAAGCATGTTTCATCCTGTCCAGGCGTGGTCCAGCAATGCAAGGAGTATTGATACTGGTTGTGGCTGAAAGGCATCTTCAAAACTGCAGTGTGTTACATGAGGTTGAATTGTTCTGAAGTTGTCTGACTGACACCTTTCTTCTGTGGGTCATCAGATTCCATGAATTATGCCTGCTTTGGGCTGAGGAACTGTTTGAGATAGAGTGTAATCAGAGAAAAATATCCAGTCGGATCTGAGCATGCTCAGGTGACAGAGAATCCAAGGTGTTTAAGTCATGCAGTTGTTAATCACTTTACTCTTAACTGTGTGCCTCATTTTTCACCTGAATTTATCTGAATTTGTCTGGCTTCAGATTTCAAGCATTGATCCCTGCTAGGAGGCTGAAAAACTTTCCATCATTCAAAATATATGGTACAGGAAGAAACTAGTGCTTGATAAATGTGGGTCAGTGCTAATGTCACTTCTTTTCCTACCTTTGACATTTATTCTCACAGAAAAACTGTTGTCTTGCTTCTGCAAAGGTTCATAATGGAATTACTGCAACTGCGGAGGTAGAACTGCAATTCCTGTAGGTGTAGCGGTGTCTAATAAAAGGCTATTTTGACTAGGTGCCATTAGGAGTTTAGTCCTGGCAGCACAAAACTCACTGTGGGCTGCTTCTGGCTGCCAGAAATAAGTTTGTGTTTGCATGGCCAACCTTGCTGAGCTTGCTGCTGGGAACTAACTGCTCCAGGGACTTGAACTTGTTAGAGCAAAGCAAGGGTGGGCTGCAGTTTCCTATCACTGGATATGATGATATAATGTGTTTCTTAATTTGTTCCTCCCTGATCTATATCTCTTGTCATGAAATTCAAATTAATTCTTACTACTTATGGGTCAGCAAAGTGCCTGTTTATTGTCTATGGGACTGATCAGAATGGAAATTCTGTGAAATGGTATCACTGAAGTTTGAATAAACAAGCTCACTTCTGGTAGTGTCTTGTCTGTCATAGTTTTAACGCAAAACAAAGATTTAAAATCATGATAAAGCATGATACAAATAATAAGTATAGCTTGCTTGAACATTAGATTCTGGTTATGTGAGAGAACAGAGATCTGCAGCACTTTGGCATTTGAGTATCTCTGTGGAGCTGGCCTAGAATCCTGCACCTTGGGCACTGAAATGATGGATTCATGGCTTCTGTGTGCAGACCCCAAATGAAATCTAACCTGGATAATTTTGGGTGTGGTTAAATTGAAATTTGTAGCTGCTGGAGAAGCTGATTTGCAGAAATCTGATGCTTCACCAAATACATCTGCAGGTCCTCAGCACAGCAGCTAATGCTGATTTTCCTGGTGTGCTTAGATCTGCTGCTTAAACAGACACTTCACAGGATGGCCCTAATGTTACTCCGCTGGGCAAAATCCAGCTTAAGTCCTTAAGACAGCTGGAGTGATAAGGAGAGTGATGAGGCCAAGGAGATAATTTCCTATCCTTCCAGAGCAGGCTTTTCTCCATGGTACATTCTTGTGTTTGTCCAGTTTGGCTTTAAATTATTCAAACTATGGGCATCCCTGAATTAGCCTATTTCATAACTAGAATCTCAGTGAGCCCCTCAGTTCACAGAACAAACCATGCTGCATGCCTCCGAGAGCTGTGTGTGCTGATTTGGGATGGGCTATGGACCATGGAATATGGAATATGAAATGTTCATGGCCAGCTGCAGCAGTTCAGCATGACCCTGTGATCAAAGCTGTGGATCTTGGCTTAAAACAAACCAGCTGACCGTGTGTGTATTAATCTCTCTCTGTAGGCATTTTGAAGTACCATTCTGTGGGGGCCACAGTGGGGACTGGTTTCAGTGGAGTCTAGGTTGTAGCTGTTGTGTTTAGATACCATTAAGGGGACTACGCGTGATCTGTGATTTGGCATTGCTCTGCCATTGCTCTCAACTGCTAGTTTCCAGATCAGTGTACAGAGTAATGAACTCCTTCCTTTTAAGGAGCTAAGTCGATGGAGATCCCCAAAGAAGAATTGGACTTAACATTGATCAGTTGGTGTTTGCAGGTCAGGGCTTGTGTTGCAGCTTCAACAGTGCATGTCTGTTTTGCCATCTGGAACAGTCCTGTGCAGCTTGCTTTTCCTCCTGGAAGTGAACATGAAGAGTGGCTGAGCTTTGCCAGATCTTTTCTCTTCTGCTTCCATGTTGCTGCTGGAAAGACGCACAGGATATGTAGGCACCGGGAAAGTTCACATCATGATCCCTGTTGCATCACAAGACCAGGTAGTATGTCACATGGCAGGACACGCATGTACCATTCTATTACATATATCACAAGCACGTAAGCTTAGAGGAGCATCCAGAGCAATGCGTAGCTTAATTGCTCTATTGCTGCTGCCTCACAGATTCTTCCTGGTGCAGGACAGCAGGAGAAAACAGCTTTATGAGTTGAGCAATGCACTATTATGGAGAAATGGAGCAGGTAAGTACTGAAACTGAAGACGTGCAGCATCAACACTGCTGATTCCCAGCATCTGTAAACTCGAGGCTCCAAAATTTGAGATTTGAAGAAGATAATCAGGAGATTAAACAATTTTAAGTCTCCTGAAGGCCTGTTATGATTTGCTTCCATGATTTCAGGCGTTGGGGTTCTAAAAGAAAGCTGAAGTCACCAAGTAAGTGCCAGTACTAAAACATAGCAGAGTGCATACTGGATCACACCAAAGGTCAAAATAGTTTATTTTTTCATCTCTGACAATTGTCAATAGTGGTTGCTTAGAGAAAGAGTGTTAGACTACTGTCAGCAGACTGTGTAGCTCCCTGCACGCATCCTCCCAGCAGCCTGTGGCTGAGGATGTTTCTGTGCCCAAGGGCGTGTCACTGGATTTTTCATACAAACGCATATAAAATTCTGGTATATACAGCATCCTGGGGCACTGAGCTTCACATTTTAGCTATCTGCTGTTGGGAAGGGAAAATAAATAAATAAATAAGCCTTTGTAAGAAGAGAAAATAATGGTAGCATTGCTGTTCTTGCACACCTGAGCCCTGACCTCCCCTTTCACTGCCCACCCAACCCCTGTAGCGAAGCCATCAGTTCTGTGTTTCCACATATAGAATCATAGAATCATAGAAAGTTTTGGGTTGGAAGGGACCCCTAGAGGTCATCTAGTCCAACCCCCCCGCAGCAAGCAGGGACACCGCTAACTAGATCAGGTTGCTCAGAGCCCTGTCCAACCTGGTC
>Ga0181612_133716_pt1 | contig 14419 bp, 8 predicted proteins | sample HoacroProtozoa21_FD_119630 | JGI IMG/M metagenome (GOLD analysis project Ga0181612, IMG submission 119630) | Hoatzin crop microbial communities from Cojedes, Venezuel. Combined Assembly of Gp0051906, Gp0051904, Gp0051908 | reverse complement strand
GGGGGCGGCTGGGGGCGCGGCGGGCAGCCCGGGCCGGCGGCCGTGGGTCCTCCCCGGGGTGTCAAAACTTCTCTCCGCTCGCGAAAACTGATGTTGGGTGGAAACGTGAGGGGTGCTGGGCTCCTCGCTTCGTCGGCTTCCTGGTGCTCGGCCAGGTGCGTGCTGCGCAGCCGCCGCTCCCTCTTCGGGCTTGTTTTCTGGCTGTTGGGAGGGAGGAAGAAGAGTTTGAGGTCTGGCGCGGCTCCACCCGGTTTAGTGGTCCTCCGTCTTTGTCTGAAACGCCAGCGGGCCGATAGCGCGCAAAAGCTCATCTGTAAAAGACGGGCTGTTTGCTTTGTTACTGGTTTTTGTCGGTACTTACCGATTCGAACAATAATAGGGATGGATAGTAAACGCTCCGTGAACGCTGGGGCTTCCCGGGAGCACAGGCACCTCCAGTGACCGGGCTTCAGTGTCACTTTATAATGCACCCGGGCTCCAGTAGCTGCCCCCACTTCGCGGTTGCCTGGATGGATAACAAACGCTAATTCTAGTAGTAGAGTTTGTGCCACTGTCATGATGCGCTTGTTACTTGCTGAATTCCTCATGTTCCAGGGAAAATAAAAGATAGATCTTAACACAACAGCGGGGTTTCTCCCCGACTGCAAATGCCAAACCGTAAAAGATACTGGTGTAGCACTGACTGTTGTGCAGGGATAAAAAGGCTCTCTTGACAGGTGTCTGCTCTTATGTTAAAGGAGGTCTGTGTTGGGTGTTACGGTCAGATTCCTTCTTGGATAACAGGTGAGTCTTAGGGCTTTTTAGGTTAAAGGAAAAATAAAAACAAATGGGAATCAGTAGACTGTAACTTTCACTAATTAAGCTCAGTTTTACATGTTCCTCCAAACAAATGCTGCTGTTGTGCTATTCCCACCACGCTGACCCTCTTAGAAAACCAGGCTGTTTGAGTTCTCTTGTTTCTCAGCAGCCTTCAGGGAAGGCTCAGGGAGTTTAGTCCTGTCTGAACCTATGTACGCATTCGATCTCTGCATCAGTTTGTAGCAACAAATTGCTCTAGACTTCATGTGAAAAGTTTGTATCATCGAGAGCCTCTCTATTCTAGCATAGGAAAGAGTGAATAATTTTCCCCATGAAGTTTCTCTGAATTGTTAATAACTTTACATGTTTTCATAGTATTATTCTTCCTGTTTCCACCCGTCATGTCCCTTGCTTGCATCTCTGCTCAATGGAACCGTCTTTCTTCCTCTTTCTGTACCTGCTGTCTGTGCCTGTGCTCCCCTCTCCTACCTCCCCAGGGTAACCAGAAATGTAGTAGACCCTACAAGGGGTCCGCTACATTGGTGGTCCGCAAACCACCTTTGAAGAGTGAATGAACGGTTACTAGTCCAGCTGCCAATTTGGAGTACAATCCATAGGGACTTCAAAATGCCTTACCTAATTCTATACAGTTACTATGCTATTAAAATATTTACTCACGCATCACTTTGGATTTACTGGTACTGAATATTTTCTGACAGAAATCGTTCAAGATGGTGAGTTCTTTTTGCAGGTCTGCACAGTTTTTTCAATTAAAAACTTACGAATACATCAAGGAAAAGAAATCCTAGCGTAACCCCTTCTATGACCTTGCTGGTAAACTCCCTTGCTGACAAATAAAATGATAACTTCCTTGTGTTGTTTTGGGGTTTTAATATGATACCTAATTCAGGAAAGAATTTCCCCCTTTTTTTGTGGTACCAGTTAACTGCTTTGGGAGTTTTCAGTAAGGAAGGGACTTTGATCAAACCTTGTTTTTGAAGAATCTTTTAATGTTCAACCAGATCACCAGTAGCCATGCGGGTGTCTGTTCTTTCAGATTTTAATTAAGCTTGTCTGCATTCTTCAGAAATGATGTTTCATTCTTCTCCATTTATCATGAAGATGATATAGAAGGTGAAGTGATACAGGAATTGGACTCCCAGGGCCCTGTTCAGTGGACCCTAGTCTGGCAGTTAGGGGATTTGCACAGAGCCAGGTCTATGAGCAGAACAGGTTCTGGTTTTGCTTCTAGTGGAGAGATGTTCGTGAGGTGCTGTTTACTTGCTGTCTAGCCCTGGTAGCTTCTTACAGGTGGATACCACATGCAGCGGCACTGGATTTATTCAAAACTGGTTTTACATAACAGTTTTTGAAGGAGATAATGAGTAGTTTGAGTTTCTTTAAACCTTTTCTGTAACAGCTGTACAATGTAGTTGGTTACTGTTCATTTCGGGAGGTTTTAAAGTTTAATAAGTTCCGTTATTAACTTGCCTTTAATAAATTCTTTTACTAACAGTTGGTTTTGGGATAGTCGCTGGGAAAGAATGATTTCCAGGATGGAAATTTTGCTAATCTCTTCTGTTGTTGATGTTTAAATAGTAGTGTGTTTTGCTTTTTCTGCTGTGTTTTTTTCCTCTGTGCTCCTACTTCCTACTCCTTTTCCTATGAATTGCTGATGTTATTTATTGTAAACTGTTAATATAATTCGACCCCCTTATTTATTGTATGTATTTCATACTTAAGATGTGTGGGATGGTTAGTGAAACGTGGTGATGCTATACAGACTGTATCTTTACAGACCAAATGCTGCAATTCTTTCTTTCCCCCTTACATTCCAACAGACTCCAGTATTCTACAGGGCATGAAAATCTGCAGTATCAATGAGAATGTTGTCACAGAATAGCTTTGCTTTTAATTGCTAACGTACTGCATGAGTTTGGGACTTAACAAGATGCGTTCATTATGCACGTATCATCCATCAAGTAATCACCTGTGAGAGGGATGGGTGGGAAGATGGGACAGTCAAGAAACACTTTATTGTTGAGTTTATTTACCTATGAGGAAATCATGGATCTTTTGTCTAGCTTGTAGTTGCAGCATTTTGTGTAAAACACTGCTTAAATTTATAAGCAGCCTCTTTCAGCCTTGCTAGAAAGGTAATATGTAGCTGAATCTAGATGGCAAAATCTTTCAAAGAATTTTCAGAAGTTCTTCGCAACCAGCCACTAAAAGCTGTAGCTGGCCCATAACAAAAAAGTTCCATAAATTTGGATGCCTCCAAGAAAATCAGGCTTTGAGCTCTGTGCTCATGTCCATTTATAGTCCTGGATTTGCCCCTAGAACATTTGCTTGAAGAACAGGTGTTTTCATCTGTTTTGTGAAAGCTGAATTAGCTTTTGGCTTTATTTTTTAAGGTGAATTCTTGTCTTTAAAAAGCTATCCTGGTATTTGGTTGAAAAAATGTTTGATAGGATATAACCCATCATCTAGTTTTGCTCGTCTGTGACTTACAAAAAAAAATTATTTTCTGTTCATAGCTCTGTTCTTAAGGCATTTTAACCATGACTAAGAGAGAGGCAGAGGAGCTGATAGAAATAGAAATTGATGGAACTGAGAAACAAGAGTGCACTGAAGAAAGGTATGTACTGTCTTTGCTTTTTGGGGTCCCTTACCTGCAATTCATTTATTTATTTGTTTTCTGTAATTGGTTTCAGATTCATGGCTACACACACTAGGTTTGATTATTCAGATTTATTATTGGATGTTGTGTTATGTTTCAGAGAGGGCCATGGTTATGAAATAAGCAGAAATGTTTTCTAGCTAGGTGAAAGACATAACTTTAAACTGGCAGTAGTAACTGGCTCAGTATGAGCTCCATAATCCTGTGGTTGATTGTTTCTACATTTTTTAAACTTTCTTGCTGGATACGAAGTTCTTAATATTGCTTGTGCTCTCTTCAGTTTTTCTGTTTCTTATCTAACTAAATGGTGATCGTCTTGAAATGGAACTGTAGCCACTGTAGGAAACCAGTATAGTGCTATCATATTCTTCAATCTTAATTGCTTAAATCCCAGACCATCTTGCTGCGTTCTTAGTAGCTCTCTTCTCCTACTTTCATGTCTGTAGGAATTTGTCTACATGTACATGCTGCAAACCTTTCAGCTTCAGTGTATCCTTCTGTAACTGAGGTGAACCTCACAGTTTCTCCAGCCCATAGCTTTACTGTTACACAGGGTCATTTGTTTTTAACAGAGCAGAAATGATGTTCTGTATTTATTGTTGTTAGGGCTACTTGAACCACAGATACTGAGGTATGATATCCTTTGACTTAATTACCTCAACCTGTTTTTTTTCTTCCTAATGCTTCCCTCCTAATCTTTACAACTGTTTTTGAAAGCACAGAGAGGCAGTTAATGTGTTGGATAGGAATAGCTAAGGCTGGTAGGTGACCTGCTCTTGAAGAACCTGTTTTGGAGAACTGATTCAAAGCCACTTACTAGTTTCTTCTTATTCTGAGCTCCTTGTATTTTTTTTTAACTACTTACAAACCGAGTATGTCCGTATAGTTTCTGATTTCCTTCTGTGTAAATGTGGAGAGATCAGCTGTCTAAGGTCGTTGTTAAGACACGAGTCCCATAACATTGATGTGTCTGAATGCCTATGCCAATACTGTCATCGTTTTAGTGCAGGACAACCCGAACATGTGACTAATGTTTCCTTCAAGGCTCCACGTTGCTGCAGTTCCTTCTGGTTGTCCCTTCTATGCATTACGCTTATGCTTGTGCTGACTGGTGAAAAGACATGGACGATTACTCTGCATGAAGGGTGGACGTTTTTTCCTTCTTTTTTCCCTATCTGTTAAGTTTCTGTGTTTGTCTTTAATTTGAATATCTTTTAAATACAGTCTAGGCAAGGCAAATAGTTTACTCTACATGCAAATTAATAATGTGTAATAGACTAAGTATTTCAGACTTGATCTGAAAATAATCTTGGTATAACCTAGCTTGTTCATGGCAACAGAGTAAAAGAAGAGTTACACAACTGTAAAACCAATGGGACCAAATTTAGTAATTCACTCTCTACTCAAGCTAAGAGTTGTTCAGCATGATACTAAGATTTCAGAGTCAGTATTACCTTTTATGTAGTTTACTTCTGTTTTTAAGCTTTCCTATACCTACTGTATTAACATGTAGGTAATGATTTGTTGTATTAATCTGGTATTTAAGCATCGTTGAGCAAACCTACACCACAGCAGAATTTGTGAGTCAAGCTATTGACATCAATGAACCGGTAGGAAATCTTAAGAAGCTGCTGGAACCCAGACTGCAGTGTTCCTTGGATGCACATGAAATTTGTCTGCAAGATATCCAGGTAAATTAAAAGGCTATGAAAGATTTAACCTCTTAATGGAGAAGCAGTTTACATACCTTTTCCATTTCTTCCATTGTTTGTGAAATTCATGCTTCATTTCATATATTAATTACAATTAAGAGTTTCATTTTATGTCAGATTCATTATCAGACCAATTAAAGTGTACACACTAATTCTGAGCGAATAAAATCAAATCACTTTTGGGGTTCCTGCAGTGAGGGTAAGAAAGGAAAAAATTACTACCTTGTCAGTGAAAGAAGAAGAAGAACAAGGGCAAGGACAATACTGTCTCCTCTTGGGGTAGCCCAGTCAGTTGTTGCTGCCTGAACTTCCTTGAGTCTAATCTTGGTTTGAATCTGAATAAAGCAAGAAGGTTTTTAGACTACTCAAGCGCATAGATAGCAAAACGTTACTCAAGAAATTACACCCCTCCCCCCTGTTTTTACAGGTGTCGTCACATGTTGGACAGTATAGCTGTTTCACACTGTCTTTAGCTGCATGTTTTATTTGTAGTTATAATCAGACATCTGTGGCTTCTCCAGAAACAACAGGGAGCATACTGTTTTAAAGACAAGAATTTTTATGAAGGTGTTAAAAACTGAGAAAAGGAACTGTAGATACTTTTCACAAAATGAAGGTACTTCCAGCTATTGCTTTGTTAGGTGAAAAAATGTCCCTGTAAGTGAAGCTACCTGAAACAGAAGAGTGGTGAGTTTCAAATTTCAGTCAAATTCTTTCCGTCATGTGCTGTGTCTACATAGTACTAAAATTATTTGCACGCTGCTTCAGAAAATTTGTGACAGACACTAAATGTTTCTGAAGGTTAAAGGAGAGTAAGTTTCTTGTAACTGTGAGACTAATACATATTTTTAATTTTCTTTTGCTTTTATCAAGCTGGACCCAGATCGAAGCCTGTTTGATCAAGGAGTAAAAACAGATGGAACAGTACAACTCAGTGTGCAAGTAATATCTAGGCAAGGTAAGCAGTTATGTTTGTCTGTTGTACACACAAATTAATATTGTAGGAGTGCTGGTGAGCAAACCTAATCCCCTGCTATTTGTAGCTGTAAAATTGAGAAAATCGCTAAATGGTCACATGGCTTCAGATGTCCCTTTCATTGTCTGTGGTTGTAAGTAGTGGTAATTAAAATAAATGTCATGGACTGATACTACTTGAAATGTTTTTTTTGTAGAAAATTCATATCCATTTCTAAGTTAAAAAAAAAAAAAACAACCAAACTACAAAGCCCCAAACAAACCTGGGTGAAATAGTGACAGTTACAGTATGAGGCTTTCATTAAGGATGCGTAGTTACTCATACCAGACCAAGTATCTAAGCAGGCAAAGTGTTTTTGTCTAGGTAGGTGACAATTTCATCTTTGTCAGATGAGTGAGCTTATGTGCTTCGTGAATGATTAGATCATGAGAGTATATGTAGCTAACTGAAAATTGGTATGAAAGGCTGGGATCACTATCTACTGTGTGTTTTCTTTGGATGAGAAGTCAGAGTAAACCGTTGTGATGGAAGAGTGTTAACCAGGTGGGCAGGGATTTCTTGATGCATAGCTTTTATTTGTATTTTCAGGTATGACAGGATTTCCGCTTGTTGAATCCCCAGGAATTAGTAGCTTCATTGTTTTGCTTTTTGTCATTTCCTTCTCCTTTGCTCCCTCTGTGTGTCTTGAGTGGAAGGGCTGTCACCACTCACTGAAGACAGCATTCGCGCTGGACTCTGGAAACAGCTGCAGATGTTTGTGGCCGTATTTTCAAACAGTGACAACAGGTTCCTACTGGAGTAGTGTATCTTTGATGATCTATTTTGAGTTATGTCTGCAAAGCAGATTAGCAAAATTTGGGGAGCATGTTTTGTTTTGTTGTGGCTTCAGCGTAGGTTAGACAGAAGAAAGACTTTCTGTTTTGTGTTAACAGTATTAACTAAGACTGATGATTTGCATTTAATGTGGAGTGTCAGGTGACTAGTGCTGGGTTGAATCCTGGGTCCCCCTATGTAATGGAGATTGAACTACCTTTCTGATTTTAAAAACAGAGTAGAAATATCCTGCAGGGAACCAGATTACTGCTCGTAATTCATGCCCAGTAGCTTGTAGTATGCAGTGCTTAGACTTCCATTTTCAAAGGGATGCAGGTGATAAATATCTTCACTGTTATCTTTCATTTTCTTCCTGTGGGTTTTTTTTTCTCTCCTTCAGTGTAAAACTGAGGTGCATGATGGTATAGCACAAGGAGCTTCTTTTTTTTTCCCTCCTTCTCTCTCTCTGCTTAAAAGTACTTTTGTATAGCAATCCTCAGTGTTGTTTTTCAGGTCATGATACTTGACACTTAGGCAACTCATAAGAAATAAGAAATCTATCTGTTGAAGGCAAGTAAAAGATGTCAGGAAAGAATATCAGAAAACAAACAGCATGGATATAAATAGTAAAAGGAAGATATTTGGATAACTAACAGGGAAATGAACTTGTTACTCTGACTGCAGTGTCTCTTTGAGCCAGAGGGAAAAAGCAGCTTCTTAGGCCACCCACGTGTTTTTCTTGTATGGATGAGGTATTGGAAGATTCTTGATTTAATTGTTTTTATGTTTCCTCAACTTGTAGAATATGTAGAATTCAGCTAGCAGGAATCAGTGATGCTAATCCTTGTGATAGTTTGGAGTCTCATTTCTTAAGAGAGAAGCTTTTATGTCAGTTCGAGTGTTCTATCAAATTTTGGTTAGCCATCTGTAAATTCAAAGAAATAAACACCAGCTGAAATATTGTCCATTGTAGTTCTTTTATAGACTTTCATACTAAGGTATTTTAAATATGTTACAGCAAATAAAATATCAGTCCTGTTTATTCTTTTTACTAGAAAGACCATTCTGTCATTCCACCTTGCCTTAACTCCTTTCCTTAAAGAAAAGAAGTGGCTAGGGGGGGAGGGAAGATAAACGTTTCAGGTTGTAAATTCCAGTGCTGGGTGTATGGCATAGGTTGAAATAGTTTTTGGGAAACTTCAGAGGTGGAAGATCTGGTTGGCAGTCTGTCACCTGGAGGAATCTTTTCTTGCTTTTTCTACTTCTTTAATCAACGGAGTAGAGGCAAGCTTGGATGGAAGTACTTGCCACACTTTTCAGCTGAACTGTAGGAGACAGAGAGACAAGATTGAAAGAGCTAGAATGAGAGCACTGATCTCTGACAGTCGTTAGTTTGAGCAGTAGAAGGAGAGAGACCTGTATTGTGGAGGTGAACAACGTAGTTTTGCTTTCTATTTCTTCTCTTTCGCAAAGTATACAAACAGGTAGTCCAGTTAACCTGCCGTGGAAGTCGTTCGTGTACCACATGCACAAACTTAAATGAATCAAGGCTGCATTTGTGAGTGAAAGTATCTGTAGCTGCTGTTTGTGTTGGGCTCAGTTCTGTCTGTTATGCACACCTGCAAGATAAACGTTTTCCCAAACAGATGCTGCTCCACCGACGTTTTAAAAGCTTGACTGCCATAAGAAGTTAGTGTCTAGCAGCTTTGAGAATTTGTGAGCATGTGTGTGTAGCTGTACTGTAGAAACTTGCACAGATTTTGGGACGAAGTGGTGGTTAACCACAAAAGATTCTTTGGATTTAGGTAGCTGAAGTTTCCTGTTTTAAGTGTGTAACTCCTCATTTAAATGTGGTTTCTAAACTTTTTTTTTTTTTTCAATAACTAGGCTTTTATTATTTTTAGTATATAAAGGAATGATTCATAAGTGTAATGAAACGTATTGATTTAGATTAGAGGTGCAGTTGTGCCTTGTCTCTGGCTGTGGTTAATACGAGACATTTCAAAGGAAAAAATGAGGTAGCCTGTAGGTCAGTCTTAACCCTAATGTATTCTCTACCTTCAGACAATTAGCAATGAAGAGGCTTTTACTGGCAACATCTGGACATGTCTTGATAGTTAACGTACTGGAATTTTTATACTGTTTATACTTCTGGTATGTGACATTGTCACATTGTGTTCCACAACTTATGTGCTGTCCAGGGAAGACTGGACATCTGTTTTCTTATTCAGTAGGTAAAGGGAGAGATATGAGAAGAGATGCAGGCAAACCCAGTGAATTAATGTTGACCTAACATTAGGTCAGATTAGGTGGCAGACTGTTACTTTACAACATTTTTACTACAGACACCCATCACTTTGATCTCTGTGCTTGCATTATGGATAAAGCAGTAGATTCACAGTTCTTTTGTCATGTAGTTATTTGACAGACAGTGAATTATTTTGTTGAGCAATAGTGAACTGTTCCTCTCTAGAAGCTTTTTTCTTTACTTTCTTTTTTGAAGATCAAAAGCAGAATCTTAACCCTTAGTGTTTTCCCTTACCCATTTCTATCTGTCTTTAAAACCAGCCTGTGCTGTGCATGTTAGTCTTAGATGGCCTAGATAAAACACTCTCCTAAGTAAGGTACTTGCTTTTTCTTCATCTAATCAATTGCTTACTGGTTGTCTACATCTATTTTCATTTCGTTAATTTCATATTTTCACTTCCTTAATTTCATATTGCTGCACGTTGTACTTATGGTCTTTGTAGTGTTTCCTTTCTAATGTTTTTCTCAAGCTGAATTCCTTTTAAAGTCTAGAGGAATAGTTGTCTGAAAGATTTTGTTTGTTCTTACTTGTACTATAGGCAAGTACTCCATTTGTTTTCTCTTAAAAGCTAAAATCACAATCCATTCACAGTTCACAAGACCATCATCTAGAGAACCTACCATCTCACATTGAGCTTTAATATAGATTAGATGGGAAGGACACAAGATACTGAAGTTATTCTGGCCATGGGATGTTCACTTTCAACTGCCTAAATCTAGTCAAGGTTTTTGAAGTCATAATAAAATGGAATTTTACACTTTTTTTTAATGTGCAAATACACTTCATAAAAATCTCTTGAATAGGTGTGCTTGTTAGTTGTTGTTACTATAATGGAAATTATATCTCACAAAAATTTAAAGAATTTTTTTCTGTTTAGCATATTATAATTGCAAGAACAATCTTCTATACAATGTCAGAAATTGGGTAAGGCATCAGTTGGACAAAACACCTTCTCAGAAGACAACAGAAAGGGTGGTGATAACAGCATTAATAGCATTAGTGAATGTGTTCTTTATTGCTGCAGAATAGATACAGACGTATCTTTCAACTCCATGGTCTAATATCTTAAATGACAGACATAAAACCAAAACATGAATAGCTGATGAAGCTTAAAACATGAAGAATTTTCTAGTTTTCTTTTAAGTTGCTGTTGAACACACTGCCTCTTGCAGTGTACTGAAAGAAAGTATTAACTTGTGTATGTAGACCCCAGAGATATCAGGGAAATATCATAAAAGCTGAAAGAAATGCCTCTTGGTTGGGGGAAGGAGGTGGGTGCTTGTTCTGGGTTTTTTGGGGTTAGCTTTTTTTCCTTTGGTGCAGTGTGTTTCTTACAGACCAAAATACTTGTGCTTTATGCCCACATGCTGAACATTGTGTTCAAGGCGTGTGAAGTGAATCACCTAAATAGAACAGAAAGCTGTAATACTGGGGCAGGGAGGAGGGACAGCTTTGTATTCACCTTACCAAGTATATACTGTATAATAGAATATGTCATTCTAATTTAGGACGCTTGCAGAAATTTGAGGATGCTTTTGTGTCATGCTTTTTTCTGAAGTATGATAATACTATTAATCTGAAAGCTTTAAAACAACATTTTTGTCATATTTTCATGGCTATTTAGGTTTTGTGTTTGTTCTTTCTGTACCTAGGGATAGAGCCCAAGTTAAACATCCTTGAAATTGTGAAGCCTGTGGAGACTGTGGAGGTAGTGATTGATCCAGATGCTCATCATGCAGAGGCTGAAGCTCACCTTGTTGAGGAAGCTCAAGTGATAACCTTGGATGGAACTAAACATATTACAACAATTTCGGATGAAACCTCTGAGCAAGTGACACGATGGGCTGCAGCATTGGAAGGCTACCGAAAGGAGCAGGAGCGCCTTGGAATACCCTATGGTAATAACGCATGACTCTGTGTGTGCGCGTGTGTCTGTTCAGGTAGGGGATGGGTTCTTTTGTTCATTTGGGGATTGGTGTTCTTTCATAAATGATAATTAATTTTGGTTATATAATTAAAGTGCTCCAATACCTCAGAGAAGGCAGCTTATGGTATGGGTAAGTACAATGCAAATCTCTGTAGAAGAGAAGGCTAAAGAAAAGTAGAATCAATGCTTGTAACAGGTTTACTAAAATAGTGCTTTTTGCTCCATAACCTTGTCATTGCAGTTTTTAGAAAGCCGTTTTCTTCTTAATTCCCTCCTTGAAAATGTGTGTGTTAGTGATAAAGCTCTTTTTCAAGTGTGTCTGAATTTGAACTAGATGCAGCACTTGGTGGGGTTGCCCCTAAAGATATTGAAACAAACTTCTTCATAGGTTATAGGATGCTGAGTATGGTGTTAAATCAGATTTTGCATGGAAAGCCATACTTGACTTCAACATACTTGAAAAAGATGATTCAGAACTGAATATAAGTATTCTGGTAGATGAGCATCTCTTTTGAATCAATGGTGTTACTTAGCAGGCTGCTGATTTAATGTTAGCTTAGAAAAAACATCACTGAATGCCTGTTTAGGATTGTTCTGAAACTGTGGGGTTTAGAGCTACATCACATTCAGGAGATTATCCAGCTGAGTTGCTTGTTGTGACTTGCGGAAATATACTGTCAAGCCATACTCAGCACATGAAGCTGTACTACCTGAGCAGACCCACAAAACTGGAATATGTCTGGGAGGTGAGATATTTGGAAGTGTTTAAGAATTCCGGTGAAGTCCCAGGTCTCTGCAGGACATGTAGCTTGCCAATATTTTGAACATATTTTTGATAACTAAAGCCATGTGTTTTTCATGCCTTTTGTTGTTCTCATTGGCAAGCACTTCCAAAATAGTTTTCATCATGCTGTGTCTGTTGATAATCAGGGATTTGAAACAGAATGTTTGAAAAAAATGTGAGACATTATCAGGAGCAGACTGATATTTTTCAGTGTGCTGTCCAATTAATGTAAGAGGAAAATTACTTTAAAACATGTTGCTGTTACGTTGAATAATGTTGTTAATATTAACTTTAGTAGTGTTGTTGCTTTAAGAAAACCCTATAGCTCACAACTGTGGCTTTAAAAGTTTAATGTCTTTCGTGTCATAGGAGTGAAGATTTTCCAGGAAAATCATACTAGTTCATTATGGCAGAGATCTCTGTATGAGGAATAATAGCGTTCTCTTGGTATCAGAAAAATGTGCTAAACTTCTTCCTAGAAAGAATAAAATTTTGAATGTTATCTGAGTTGATGTTGCAGGGACTTGAGTTGAAATAAAGCACTATTAAGTTCTGAGTTGTGATACAGTTGGAAGTATCTGAGAAAAAGAATGTTCGTAAGTTTCTTATGTAGTCCCCGAAAGAAGCCTTTTTTTTTTTTCTTTCTTTCAACATTTATAAATATACGTCTTAAAAAATAGAGACCAGTTTTCTTCAGAGAGTTGTGGGGCTCAGTTCTGTAGACTTCTCTGAAATTATTAATCTGAAATTATTCCTTGAATCTTTTCAAAAGACAGGATATGTTAATATTAAAAGTCAAGTCCAGTCAGTAAATAATCATCCAGAAAGGCAGTGGTTCAGTATCTTCATCCTTGCAGGTTTCTCTGTTTTGCTGCAAATGGAAAATTAGCTTTTAGCAGGTTGTTCTGGTTTAGGCTGGGATGGAGTTAATTCTCTTCCTAGTAGCTGCTGTGCTTTGGATTTAGTACGAAAAGAATGTTGATAACACTGATGTTTTTAGTAGTTGCTGTGATGATCAAGGACTTTTTCCAGTCCCCTGTATTCAGCTGATGAGCAGGTGCACAGGAACTGGGAGGGAGCACAGCCAGGCAGACAGCCCAAGCCAACCAGTGGAAATATTCCATACCATAGACGTCATGCTCAGTTTATAGAGGGGGGTTGGCAAGGGGGCAGGAATCTCTTTTTTTTTCTTCCTTTTCTCTGTGAGTTAAAATCCTCTTTTGTCCAGGAGTCCAAACTTTTCTGGGAGTTTGGTCTTTTTTAGGGTTTTGTGAAATTTCACAAAATCCATGATATCTGAGTTCCTTAACCGCTGTTCGGGGAACATTGTATTGTGTATAGTTTTGTTTTACATATTCATTATTGTTAGTAGCAGTATTAGTATTTCCTTTGTTATCTTTTTAAACTGTCTTTAGCTCAACCCACGAGTTTTACCTTTCGTCCATCTCTCTTCCCCATCCCACTGGAGGGAGAGGGATGAGCGAGAGGCTGTCTAGCGCATAGTTGCCAGCTGCTGTGTTAAACTGCGACGAGCGGGTACCTGCACATCAATCATTTCGTAGGCTGGTGGCAAGGATGTCATGTGAGAAATGAGGGATAGAAAAAGGCTATAATATGGGCTTCTCACTTTCTCGGTGGGTGGTCTTTCATGTAACAGCTTAGACAGTACCCACATACTCAAATGAACGAAGGTTTTTGGCTACTGTCTTGTGTAGCACTCATTGCTGCTCGTGTGCCTTCACCTCTACTTAAAATACACCTAAAGTTTAGGCCTCTGTTTCACAGTGGAGCTTAGGTCGGTGCCTGCAGAGGTTCTTTTGCTAGATACATGGGAGCATAAGCTCAGCTATTTCATGGTACCAGTGAATTTAGGACAAAAGCATAGATGCTCCAAGAATTTAAGACATTTCTTTCAGCAGCAACTATTATGTCAGTTTGGAAATTGTGTGTGGAAATGAAGGGGTGGAGTAGAATGTTGTATTTGGCACTTGAATAGCAACACATCCCATTGTTGTAGCCTCTGTGGAACTTAAATCTCTGCACATCTTTGAGACCGGCATGAGGGGATGTACGAATACCACCATGTAGTTTTCCCATTTCCTTTGGAATTTAAACCCATGGAAAAAAGAGTAGATTTTTTTTTTTAATTTTGAAGCCATTCTCCGAGATGTTTGAAAAGTCATGACAGCCAAGTGAAGTCCCTGGTGACCTGAAGAATGGAAACATTGTGCCCATTTTTGAAAAGAGTAGGAAGGAGGACCCTGGGAACTACCGACCTGTCAGCCTCACCTCTGTGCCTGGGAACATCATGGAACAGACCCTCCTGGAAGTTATGCTAAAGTACATGGAGGACAGGGAGGTGATTTGGGACAGCCAGCATGGCTTCACCAGGGGCAAGTCCCGCCTGACCAACCTAGTGGC
>Ga0181612_136778_pt1 | contig 14420 bp, 7 predicted proteins | sample HoacroProtozoa21_FD_119630 | JGI IMG/M metagenome (GOLD analysis project Ga0181612, IMG submission 119630) | Hoatzin crop microbial communities from Cojedes, Venezuel. Combined Assembly of Gp0051906, Gp0051904, Gp0051908 | reverse complement strand
GCTGCCCCTCGCCACTGGCCACGGGGCTGCGAGCAGGCATCGGCCGGGCGACGCTTTCCTCCCGCTCCCGCCGCTCGACTTTTCCACCCCCAAAGTGACACTTGTCGCTGGGCGCCGGCATCGGGAGCGTTTGATCCGCACAGCTCCTTCCTTCGGACGCTGTTTCCGGAGACGCCATCGGTTTTATGTTCTCCGCAACCGTTCAAGACCCCGCTTCAAACCGTTAAGGTCGGAAAAGACCTCCAAGAACATCACGTCCAACCCTCCTGGCTCCAGACAAGCCAAAGGGAAAAATGTAGCTGCAGCGAAGTTAAAAGATTTGACTGCAAATTCGAAGACGGGAGAAGTTAACGCAAATTAAAAGAATCAAAACCCAATGCCACGATGTTGAAATGTGCCGGTGGTGGCCCCTGCCCCAGTGACCCCCGAGGTTCTCCTCGGCACCCCTCCGCTGCGAAAGCAAAGGGACAGCCCCAGTTAACAGAACCCCAGTTTCCCAGTGGGATGTGGCCCCTTCCTCCCGGGCCTGCCTGGGGATTTTCTGACGCTGCTGAACCAAAGCGGAGCTTTCAAACTGTGCCTCAGAAAGCCCCTCGCTCTCCCCCTCGCTGCGCGGCAGCCTTGGCTCAGAGGTGCGGCGCCCGCAGCAGTCCCAAGGGTAAAAAATAAACCCTCCGCGGCTGCGAGGCACCAGCGCCCGCGGAAGGCGGAGGGACCCCCGCCGTGCAGCTCCTTCGTCGCGGGTTTTCCTGTTTTATCGGAAGTTGAATAAACAGCCTCCTTGGCCGACACGGCCGTGGCTTTCAAATCACACAGAAAAGGCTTTTTTTCTCGCGGTCCAAGGGTCTTTTTCTCTGGAGCCCCTTGCTCACCTCGGGGCAACAGAAGCCAAGAGCGCCCGTGCGGGTCCCAGGCAGTCCCTCGCCGCGTCCCAGCCCTCCCACACGCGTCACGCGGGGAGCGGGATGGGGCACAGGGCAGCCCCCCTTCGGCACAGGCCAGCGCCCCCCTCCCACGCCCCTCTAATTAATTTTTTTACTAGTATTATTTTCTAGCCAGAGAGGAGGAGTGAGCGTAATCGGCATCATGAAGATAGCCGGGATGGTGGCCCGGCCTCTCGTCTGAGCCATCAGCGTGGGCTGTACCCGTCGGCATCTGCCAGGGCGCGCGGCATCGCTGCCCGTGCGCTGCGGCGAAACACCAAGCTTCGTTTCTCACCGTCGCTGCCGCCGTTTTGTCTCCAGCTTCTCTGAAGCTCTTCAAAGTCCTCTTTGGACTGGAGTCAACCTAAATAACGTGTAAATAATTAATCATTTAAATAAATAACATGCCATCTGCAAATAGCGACTCGCTCTGTACATGGGTTAATAAATATGTTAAATAACGCAGGACGGAGTACGAAGCCTGGAGCCGCCTGGTGCTGACCTTCCTGGGGAAGACAAGCGGCGACCAACACCGGTAGCAGCCGCAGGACTGCAGCTCCGTCGACCCGCGATCCCGCTGCGGCGCAAGCACGGGAGGGAAAGAGGGTCCCCGAGCCCAGCGAGCTTCTTATTTAAAACAGAAGAAATAAAACACAGGCTGACGGAAAGAAAAACAAAAATAGAAAGCTGTACTGGTCAGTGGGACAAACCCTGCACGGAGCACAACGCTTCGGGGCCTACGGTTCATGTTCTCCGGGCCCATCTCCATCCTCCGCCCCGGCCCGGGCCGCGTACGCTGCTGGATGCCGGTGGGACAGGGGCATTCTTTGCCTTAAAGATTGGGGAACAGCCCGGTTAAAATCTGCAGCGACGTGAATATGCAGCAGGAAAGCGAACTGGAAAGTAGCGAGGGACACGAGAAAAGCGAGAGGGATGCTCCAAGGCGCCGCATGCCTTCCGCAGAGCCAGGAGAGACGCCGCCGAGGAGGCGGGCGTCACAGATCTGTGAAACCGCACCAAAAACGGGGCGAAAGCACACCAAACGGCCGTTTCCACTGCCTTTTCCTGCCAAAAAACCACCCGCGGGCACCAGATGGACCCGGCGGCAGCGGGAGGCCGCGGGGACTGGGGGAGCAGCTTGGTCTAGAGGAAGATGTCCCTGCTCACGGCACGGGGGTTGGAACTAGGTGATCTTTAAGGTCCCTTCCAACTCAAACAATGGTTTTGTTTGAGTATGATTCTACGATATTGTCACCCAGCATATCCAACTGAAATCAGACCCATGATGTTATGGACACTATACATACATAATATGTTTAAAACAGTGTCTGCCCAGAAAGCATACTATTTAGTAAGGCTGTGGAGACACATGGAAAGGAAGACAGAAGCAAAGAATGGAAACACCTTCAAACTCACAGAATAGTCCAGCTATATTCTGGCTAACTACCAACAACACACTTTCTCATTCTTTATCTACATCTTCCTGGCTTAATAAGCCAAAGGTACATTAGAAACAAAGATAAACAGAACTGTAGTTTTGCTTTCTCCTAAAGACCTTCCACTCATGCTCTACAAGCCAGGTGAACATAGACTGGGTCTCGGACAGACATTAAGCTGAGAATTGCTTCAGAAAGCCAAATTTAAAAAACTTTTTTCTTTTTTACAGTAAGAAATTAATAAACCATTTAACAGACCACAGATCAAAACAGTTACAGAATTTCACAGTAGCTTTTACTGCATCTGCTCAACCAAGTCCCCAAAGTAGGCGAGCTTTGATTTTCTTGGATGCCTGCTGCCATACAGATCTATTCTTTTCTGGGTTTGTTTATAACAAAATTAGACGTATACTTTTACATATTTTTACATATGTTCAGTTTTTTTCCTCTCTGTTTTAAATGTTAAAATGCTTTGTTTTTCCCCTCATGCCTAAGCTTTTTACTTTTTTTAGTGGTTCCTGTTATCACCAAATCAGCAAAGAGCTGTATACATACATTAGATTGTACCCAGTTATGACAAGGAAACTTAACTCCACTTTCTGACATCTTTTTAAGATCAAAGAGAAAATACATATGTGAAAACAACACACCTTTATTCCACTGAAACAGAGAGAACTATTTTTAAATTCAAAGGTAATTTGCCTCACAAATATTACAAGCAGAATTTGGGATTTTTAGTATGAATTACAATGAAAAGACATATTACTGTTCTTTACGAAACTGCACTTCTTTTCTATATATTTTAACAATTATTGTTTTTTTACTGCTGGGTTGAACATTTGAAAGTCCTGCAATCCCTTTTCAAATTGTCAGGACTGATTTTCATGCAAGGTACAGAGTGGTTTAAATACTTTCACACTGTTTGGAGCTGATGGGTTTATGAAATAGGAGTTTAGCATTGCAGAAAAAAGTCACTTTGAACTGTAACTACTGTATCTCCAGGGTAGTAATTTTGCAGAATCCCACTCCAGGGTAGTGATTCTGTTATTTTATGATAGAACTACTAGTAAGTGGTATGAAAAAGAACCTGACTTTTTTTATTTCACATTTACATTTCTTATATGCCTACAATTTAGTCTCTTTAAATGTCAAGCTTTTTTAAATGAACATTTCTCACATTTTGATGTTGTTTGGTTTTTGTATTCTCCTCACAATTAGAAATGACATCAGTGATTATAAAACAGCTTTAGGTACTCTGAAATTTTAGCTACAGAGATTTCCTATTCTACTTTTTTTTCCCCATCCCTTCTTTGAAGGTCACAATAAAAATGAAACAAATCTTCCCTTATAAATTTGTTTTCTCTGCATTCAGTAAACATTAAATTCTGAGATCTGAATTCTGGGTGATCTGGGTCTGTGTCATATACCTTTAGGCAAGTCTCTACTGTCCTTCTTCCAAGGTGAATAGGACCACTCTTCTGGAGGCCACATGTTCCTATTGCTCCTCCATATCTCTGAGCAGCCCACAGACTAAATTTCTACCTAGGCACACGTAAGGTGCCTTATATCAGAAAGAGCCTCAGGAGATAGGACGTGTGACTCAGACATCCATCTGAATCACAGTCATCTGCTCTGCTTTATCCCTTCCTGTCTAAACAAAATTATTTTCCCCTCTGAGCACCTCCTATGCAGTTTGCTGTTCCACACAGAGAGCCACTCCAACAGCTAGTGCGAAAGAAAGGAGAAAGAACAGGTACAGGACCAAAGATCTCCTTGTATGTGTGCTTTCAGGTTCAGAAACATGCTGCACATAAATCCAGTTTGTCAAATTCACTTTGCACAGCCCCAAAGCAATGCAAATAAAAACTAGCAAAATCACCACAAAGGCGACGCCTCCACTGCTGCGTGCCCCAGTCCTGCTCCAGGAGAGGACTGGCCAGAGCAGAGTGCTTTCCCACCCTGTTCAGCTGTCCATGCCCTGTCCATGTCCACACATGACAAAGGTTTAAGCTTCCCTCCAGATCTTCTAGGCAGTCCTCAAGTTCCCCTCAAGCCATCATTTCAGGAGCCGTGCTGCCTGAAGTGGCTTCTGCCTCCACTTTTTTAACTACACCTTCGACTGTGCCACTGTTCCTTTTGTATGGGCAGGTGAAGAAGCAAACTGGGGAACTGAGTAGGGTTCAGAATGACCCAGCAAAAAAAAAGAATGGTTATTTTTAGCCAAGCTTAGTTCCTCAGCAGCTACACAGGCATTTGTACTAACCCAGCCGAGAGTGGGGTGGGGGAGAAAGGAGTTAGTGTTGCTTGATTTAGCAATGCTGCTGAAAAACATTACCCTCAACTGATCAGGAACCTGTCCTCATCTTGCTTTCTGCCTCCCATGAACCCAGCAGCTTTCAGGCCCAGTGGATAATCAGTCCCTCGGAAGGTGAGTCAAAGTCACACACAAAGCCAGTGGTCATTTCTTCCAAACCCTGGGCCAGCGTTTAATCCATTGTCCCTCATCCTCTTCCTGGCATCCTGCCTCTGAGGACAGCTCACACAGAAAAAGGAATTCTTAAGACCACTGGCTGGCAATTAAAAGAAGCACGGAAAAGTCAGAGAATAAGTCTCTTAATTGACTGCTTTTCTTACTACTCGTAATCTAGAGGAAATCTAATTAATTCTACGTGAAGAACAACTATTCTGTAGTGAAGTGTAATTCCTGATCTCTGGGGCTTCAGCTTACCAGTTGTCAAATTATCCAATTACACACTTGTCAAAATCCATTTTGAGGAGATTTTCATGGCTCGTAAATAAATAATTTCAAAAGCTTTACTCCTCAAAAGAAAAAAAAAAAAAAAGAGAATCCCCCAACCCCCAAATGGTACCTCAAAATTACCAAACACATCTAAAAATAATGTCAAGAAGCTGAAAAGAGTCATACCCACCTGCTTTGCTCAAGGAGCACCACAGTGGTGATGGATGTATTTCAGCTGGGAGAAATTTGCTGCCTCTTTTTCAGCTATGCTTTATCCAAATCACTGATCTGAAGGGAACCAATTAAGGCAGCATCCCTTTCATTATGCCAAAAGGGAAAAATCTTTTTACAACCACATCAGTTAAGAGGTGGGAAGCCAAAGGAGACTGTAACTCTAGCCCAGGATATTGACACACTGGAGCGAGGCCAGTGCAGGGCCACTGAGCTGGTTGAGGGCTAGAGCACATGACATACGTGGAGAGGCAGAGAGAACTGGGCCTGCTCAGCCTTAAGAAGAGAAGGTAAACGGGAGACCTTACTGCTTCCTACAGCTACACGATCAGAGGATACAGAGAAGATGAAGCCAGACTGTTCTCAGGTTTGTATGGCAACAGGATGAGACGCACAGGACACAAGGCAGAACATGGGAAATTCCATTTAGATACAAGGAAAAAAGATTTACTATGATGGTGGTCAAACACTGAAACAGTTTGTCCAGAAAGACTGTGAGATCTCCATATTTGGAGATGTTCAAGACTCAAGTGGACACAGCCCAGAGCAACTAGCTCTCTGAGCAGGGCATTGGACCAGCTAACGGCTGGAGCTCTCTTCAACCTCAGCTGCTCTGTGAGTCGAACTGCTCTTTAGAAAGATTCTCTGATTAAAAAGAGAGGACACACATGTGACACTTGAATGAACATGTATTTGAAGGAATGTTCTGAGATTGGTGTAAACTCTGGATCCTGATGTGACCAAATTTATCAAATCTAAGCACAGAAGAAAACTTTCTGTGATCTTTTGTATTTCAGTGAAAACAATTTAGCAGTCAAAATTAAAGATTGTTTTGCAGTATTTGCTACTGTGTTGTATGGCAGCATTGTGTTACAATATCCTGTGAATGAAACTTGACATGAAACAAAAGAGGTACAGAAGGCAGTAATCTGTTTTGTATAAACCCAGTCTGACTGTATTTCAGTAAAAGTAAGCAAACACCATCTCTGGGATTTAACAAAAAAAGTTTTGAAATTTCTTTAGTATTAATTGAGTCTGATTAACATAAAGATATAAAGGTACTGGAAAAATAATCTACATCAGGTGGTGTGATATTTTAAGTGATTACTGGTGATTCTGGGCTCTCAGTGTGAGACATCTTAAGACATCCTGACTTTAAAATCATTCAAAGCACTTACCTGCTGAAAATTAGGTTCCTTTCAGCTGGCTGGAACTGGGCTGCACAAAAATGATCCAATGATCAAATATTTATGAGACCTTCACTCTGAAAACTCTATTCACCACTAAATTATTTCTGGTTTAAACTCACAACATTTTTAATACCAATGGCTTTACAGTAGTGTGATAATGGGCCAAGACTTCTAAATATTCTGTCCATTGAAGCAGGGACAAGTTTTGGGTGAAACTTGCTCTAAATTCAGATCTGCCATGTTTTCCTGGTCCTTCTACATTTCGTAGCATCATGCAGCTTCAGAGCAACACAGAAAGACTGTCAGGGCTGAAGGATTGGGCTTGTTTCAACCCAGTTCACCTGCACACGTCTAATCAAGAAAAACATATGTAACTCGCACTCCAGAAAGAACAGCAGCTGTTATGCAAAGCCATTTTTCTTAGGCTTTAATTCATAAAAAAATATCCACGTGTTTGTTCCTGCTTCTCCAGGGAACTCAATTTTCAATGTTCCACATCAAATTGTGTGGCTGTCAGCAGCTTTGCCAGCAGCCACTCCAAGCCCTCATTACTCATTCCCCCACTCAGATGGAAAGCAACAGCCACCCAGTTTTTATCACTACAGGTGATTACAGTATTAGTCAGCTAGCAACTGCAGCTCCAGATACAAAAACAAGATTTCTAACTTCTCGTCTTAAACAACAACATCATCAAGACCTTGTTCCATGAGCCTGTAGTAACCTTTGACAGAAAAAGAATTGGATTATACTGGAAGGAAGACCTGCTTGATGGTTTTTCACTGCTTGGGAATTTAAGTAGCAAAATGCCTGCATTGATGTTGCGATAAACACGGATAATGTTTCGCTGCATGCTCGACAGGTCAATGGATGTTGAATTGTAAAGGGAAAGAGCTATTGCTCTTTATTTCAAATGTTAAGAACCCCAGAGTGGTCATTAATTCTGGAAGGAAAGATCCAAAGAATATAGCATTTATTGGATTCTGGAGACAAGGCATATTTGATTGCCAAGTGCTTGTATTATTTTCTCATTTCGTTCTCTGTATACAAAACAACATGCTATGTGCTAGTGACTCACACATCTGTCAGTTTGTTGGTAGTTAGACAATAGAAGCCTGCCAGAGCAAAGCCAATATTTAGCATAATAGTAATAATAATAGTAAGTTGAAGACCAAACCAAGCCATTGGCAGGCAATTCTAATCGGAAAATGAACCCTGTACATCAGCCCCCTTGCAATTGAGTGCATTCATTTCTTGAACACAGTCATGTAGGAATACCAGAACTGTCACACCCAACTGGACTACTCAGCTGCCTCATCCCGTGTTTGGGCACAGAGAGGTGAGATATCGCATGCTCTGAAAAAGCATAAATACTGGACATCTCTGTATGGCAAAACTGTCTTGTAGCTTCAGGTACCCATGATTCAATCAGCTTCCAAAGCATAACAGGTTATTATGTGTTTACTGGATGAAACATTTTCTTCTATCAGCTGTACAGGCTTATTACAGTTATCAGAATGTGAAATGGAATCTAATCTGACCCAAGCATTGCATGGAGATTGATTAATGAGCTTCTGAATACAAGTCCTTAAGGGTGAAGTTACCTGAACCACAAAGAACCGATCCAAAGAGTGGGCTTCTGGATCCACACAAAGGTGTGAGATGGACAGTTAGTAAGACAATCTGCTCCTCTGAACTGCTACAACAATATTCCAGAATCAGCCTGGGGACAGATTTTTTTTTTTTTTTTTGCTGTCAATAATGACCCCGGAACAAGATGAAACAGACTACTACTGAAATTTGCTAATGGCATCAGTTAGGGAGCCATTGTCAATACAGAAGTTCGAACTATGAAAGAAGAGGCACCAAATAAAAACAAAGATTCAGGAAAAAGAAACGGAATGAAATGCAGCAACACACAGTGCAGAGTTCAATCATGGAGACTGACATCAAGAACTTCTGCCATCACGTAACAGCTCTTCAGCTCGATACAACAGAGCAAAAGAAAGATCTGAATACAATATTCAGTCAAAGGGTCAATGTATACCATTGTAGACACACCCCTCCACCCCTGACCAGCTAAACAAAACCCAACAACAACCAGAGCCAAAACCACGCATGTATCATTTGAGATGCAGAAAAACTGTTCGCAGGGAATAATCACTTAGATGGCAATGGCAAGGGACGTTACCTGGTATCCTGTAGTCATCTTGGATAACTATTTTGAAGAAAGCTGAATTAAAATCTGAACTGGTGGGTGCCCAGAGATGTTACCAGGGGAATGGAAAGTCTGTTCTGTGAGATAGAATTGTAAGACCTTGACCTACCTAATTTTAGAGAGCAGCACGATATACTTATGAAAAGAAAATGGTTGCTTGCAATAACACAATGATCCAAAGGTTTCTCCCTTTCCCATGAGCAGATTTCATCTATGATTCACTAATATAATTTTGATTTAAAAGGTTCCTCTTCAGAAATGGGTAATATTTTAATTAAGTATTTGAAAACTTGCCAAATATTGTAATTGAAATTTAAAAGCTGTGAATTGGGAAGGTAAAAGCTTTTAACTACTATCTAGACATCTTTTTGATAAAGCTCACTGTCAGTGGAAGTGTTTAGAAATATGCACTCTTAAAACTGAGTAGCGCAGCTGATTCTGGCTGATGCGATCCTGCACTTCTCAGCTGCCAGGCAGAACCCAGGCCAGTCACAGCCAGCAGCAGATCCTCCCTGTAATCAATTTGTTCATCTATATCATACAGACAGATGGAGATTCACATTTCGGCTCTCCCACAGAAAAGCATTAATTTCATCCAAAACCATCCTAATCATCAGCTTAAGATGGTACAAAGGAAACAGAAGGCTGTAACCGCCTCCAATATCCTATTCCACTACCCCAGCATGGACCTGCATTGTACTCCCGAGCAGCTCCTGATAGAAAACAGCAGCACTCTGCCAACATGAGGACTGGCTGGAGCAGAGGAAGGGGGCCTAAGGCAAAGGCAGGGACAGCCACACCATCTCTAGAGACACATGTGGACCTGTCATGGTTTAACTTGGCAGCTGGCAGCTAAGCACTAGACAGCCACTCGCTCACCCTTCCCCTTTTCCCCCCAGCGGGACGGGGAAGAGAAATGGACAAAAGGGGAAACTTGTGGATTGAGAGAAAGACAGTTTAATATGACTAGAAAGGAAATGCTAGCACTACTGCTAATGACAATAATAACAATAATAATCAATATGTAAAACCACCTATCTACAATACAATTTTCTCACCACCTGACAACCCAATCACAGCCAGCCCCCAAGCAGCAATCGCGTAACGCCAAACTCACCAATTTTGCTAAATTGAAAAAAAAGTTCGAACTCCCTGACAAGAGAGGGTTTGAACTCCCAGACAAGAGAAGAGCTGAAAAAATTCCTGCCCCTGGTCAAACCCCATCCATAAACTGAGCATGACTGCCATGGTATGGAATATATCCATTGGCCAGCTTGGGGTAGCTGCCTGGCTGTGCTCCTTCCAGCTCCTGCACACCTCCTCATTAGCTGAACATGGGAGACTGGAAAAAGCCCTTGATATCTCAGCAACAACTGCAAACATCAATATTATCCACATTTTTTGCATACTAAATCTAAAACACTGCAGCTACTGGGAGGAAAATTAACTCTATCCCTGCCAAAACCAGGACAGGACCATAAGCTCCAACAATGATGGCACTTCCACAACTATGTCTGCGCTCCAGTGACCATGATCCACCACCCATCATGTCTTCTGTGATGGGGAAGAAGAGTCAAGCTGAAACCTTTGTCTAGGAGGAGGCAGTGTGGCTAACTTCAGCAGGAACTTCAGTGTACTGCCCTTCCCCATCCCTCTTCTGTTAGAAGGGACCAACAGTTTCTTTATGTTTTTACCATTGGTCTCCTCTGTTTGGCTTCTGAGTTCTTCAGGGTGAGGCTAGAATTGAATATGTATTTGTGCAGCACTGAGCACACTGGTTGCTAAGTCTGAGCTACATACCCAGGCTCTAGCAGAACATAAACAGCACTAGCTAAAAATTAAATGTTTCAGATACATATATTTATAAGGGCATTAATACACTAAGAATTCTTAAAATCCAGCAGTGACTGGCACTGCCATGACAGCTAATTCCTGTAATTATTAGAAATAATTTTAATATGGAAACACTTCTATATAATAGATAGCCTCTTTGTTGCAGCAATTGATTTCATTTATTTATTTGGTCTATTTATCCAGCTTCTTACACTAATGGTATGTAGAACAGTTTATTTCCTGTCAACATTTTAGTTAAATTTTTATAAAGAACATCAGAAGGAAGCTGAAACAATGAATTATCTAAAAGGTATAATGTTAAACTGGTGTTCAGGTTTTGGATACAATTTATTTAATATGACTGCGATAAATATAACTTCTCACAAGCCAAAATGGCTGTAATGGGTCTGAGGACAAGAGCACTTCATCTGCAACGGCAGAATGGGTTTACAGTCAACATTGCTTTGATAATTGTGCTAGGATGCACCAAAACAGACCTTTAAACAAAATATCTTCAATACAAAGTTTGTTACATGCTACGCATTATAAAATATTTCTGTTCAGCAAAGAAAGACATTTACTTTTAACAGCTAGTTTATTACCCTGACCTTGTAAAAGAAATACTCCATTTGTGTTTCATACAATAGCATATGTGGTGACACAAACATTGCAGAAATGGTTGTGCTGGTTTGAAAGGTTATTTTGCTCCAACACTACCAGTGACCCTCTCCTGGAGGTTACTCACCCTGTAAGCCACCTGAGATGAAGGATAATGTGATCCTTCTTCCTAACAGCTCGCCCAAGTTTGCTTAAAACACCTTCATTTGGACCTTAAAAGTAGGTCAGTTTGATCTGCGCCAAGGCATCTTTCCTTGGCAAGAGGAGAGCTGAAGGTTTGCCTGTTTCTGCGAGCAGGGACAGCTCACCAGGCTGGGGCTCCACAGTAGGGTCAGAGGAGTAGGAATAATTCTCTGCCTTCACTACAACGTGTTTGTTGCAAAGTAATGAGTTGGACTTTCGTCACTGACTCTGTTTAAGCCTGCTGCAAGTCAGGAGTCTCTTCTCAGAGTTCTTCTACATTTGATTTAAATCTCTCTGCCTCACACCTCACTTCACTGTCTTGGAGGCCGATGTTGCACGGCTTGAGGTTAATAAATAACGGGCCAAATCTGGAGAGATAACAGAAGCTCAGTTGCTGATACAAGTCTGTAATTCACTGTTCACCATCCACCTTTGCCTGCTAAAATATGGCTGGGAGGGATGGAAGGTTGTCTTTGGAGCTCTTGCCTCTACCAAGCAGACTGCAATCTCACCACTGTACCATTAAGTTCAAATCCCATCTTTTCTTCCTGTCTATTTCAGTTCTCTAACAACACGGTTTATTTTTAGGTGGATGCTGGCTAGGTTATATAAACATACCTAAAGGCTGTCCCATTGTATTCGGTAACAAGGCCAGACAGGCACTGCAAGGACATACGGGCATAAAACCCACCAAGCCCCAGACCGGAGCTGAGTTTGGCACAGACTGAAGGGATCCTGTCCTGCCAGCCCCTGCTCAGGTGAAACCTGCTAATTCAGCCCGAGTGCCAGGCATGATGTCCTCCCTGTCAGCAAGTTTGAGATTCTCTGGGCAGCAACAAAGCTGAATTATCAACTCCAAAATATTAATATCATGATTGGTATGAGGTAATCAGGGCTACTCAGCCCCTGTTACCACGAGCCTGCAGTACTGACAGATTCTTGCTCTGCGAGGCAAAACTGTTCTGCTCTTTCCTAGTTGCACAGGTCACACGAGGCAGTTGATTATAGCTGGCATTAAGATCAGTTAAATTGTAAGGGCTGGGGAGTCTCTCAAGAAAGCAATCCAGATTCACAGGCTTTTTGTACACAAGGGTGTTCATCATGCAACTACCTGGCTTCATCAGCTTTGTCTGTCCTACAACAACCTGAAACACCTGGTCCACACCCACATCTTCAAACCTAATAAAGCCTTGAACATCAGGGAAACCACATTTGTGTGAGCCAGGCTGACTCTAATATTGACTTGCTGATTTATAAATTGAAAACCTGTTTGTGGGCAACAATTTATCAAAACTTGAAGATCAAGAACCTGCAACCCTTTCAAAAAATATCTGAAGGGACACTGAGCATCCTGCGTATATTTTTTTCTGTATTCTAGGAGAAAGTAAAGTTAACACAATATATTTTCTAGTCAAAGGACTACTCTAATAATCAACCCTGGGACCAACATCTACCCCTATAAGATTTATGAAACGGGTGTTTTGCCCTGATTCCTTATCAGAGTATTAAATAAAGGGACAACACAGAATAGGTTTAGGGCATGTACACAGGTAGGACAATATGATTTACATATTCAGAGCTGGTTCAGTGAAGAACCAGCCTAGGTATTTTATTATTCACGATATTTATTATTATTTACAGAACCGATTTCAACTTATCCATTTACCAGCATGTCATATCTGCCCTCTGCCTTTCTCCATAGGGATTATCTTGTATGTACACAGATGGCTACAGAGCTCATCTGTCTCTCATCCTCACCCAATCATTAAGGTTCAACAAAAGGTGAGCACTATAATTATGAAAGAGCTGACAGAATGTTTAAAAAGAAACAATAATCAATAGCAGCAAATGTACAATTTGAGTGATTAAACCTGTGCCATTTACCACCTAACAAAATGAGAGTGAAATAAAATAGGGAAGAAACACCAGAAGGAAGCAAAATAGGAATTGGAGGCTGACTCTAGGATGACCATAAAAAATGTCATATTCTAGAAGATTCAGACATATTATTTTCACTGTCTGTCACACTACATTGCAGGTCCTCAACTGAAAAAACCTCAGCAGTTTAACATGTTCAAGACAGTTAATGAACAAATGGACCACATGCCTTTTTAATACCATATTTCAAAGGTCTTAAGAGATGCTAGGGTTTCTGTCTCAAAGGATACCCTACTACATGTGACTGTTAAGAGAATTACATTTAAAGAGAATTAATATGTATGTTAGTTGGCAGCAAAGAACAACAGAGAAGGTTTTTGTGTCTTCACTATTTAGTTTTTTTTTTTCCCCCAAAAATACCAAATTTTCAATAATTACCATGGAGTAATCCTCTGGCATTCCTCGTCCAGAATTCTCCATCCAGAACAAAGCACTCTTTGTCTCTCTAATTCCTGTACCAATCAACATGTTCTTAAGACCCCCCTTCTCCAGTTCCCTGGCCACACACTAACTGGAGACACAGATCTTGCGGTGAGAAAGCTGGCAGGGAAATGGAAAGAGTTTTAAACAGTGCCCCTGCAAGAAACGCACAAATCAGAGAGGAAACTGTGCTGATGAAGAACAATATACCATACAAATATCTGCCTCTTCCATTGGGTTTAGTGGATGTTTTACTTTCTGCCAACAAGGCAAGACATTGCTATGTGGCTATAAAAGCCACTATGAAGCAATCACAGTAAAAGGCCAATAATGTTTTATAACCCTACATAGACAGCTTTGCCTGTATTTCATCGGGCTTAAGAGAATGGAACATGCATTGCAAATATTCAAACAGGTGCTCACAAGTTCTCACAATGTTCTCAAATTAAATGTCTTCCTCCACCTATTCCCATTTGGCTAACAAGGGCCAGCTGGGATCCCATGCACAGCTTACCAAGATGGGTTCTGTTACACTTCAAAATTAGAAAAAGTGTTACTAAAGTGTCAGAAATATCAGCCTTTTATGGTACCCACGCATCCATAAAATACACCCTACAGCTTTTCTCATCAATATCCTTGAGTGCTCTACTGTGACTTGTGTTGCCATTATTGCTGTAAGGCCCTGCAGGGGTC
>Ga0181612_125096_pt1 | contig 14420 bp, 10 predicted proteins | sample HoacroProtozoa21_FD_119630 | JGI IMG/M metagenome (GOLD analysis project Ga0181612, IMG submission 119630) | Hoatzin crop microbial communities from Cojedes, Venezuel. Combined Assembly of Gp0051906, Gp0051904, Gp0051908 | reverse complement strand
CAGGGGCAGGAAGCGGGAGGAGGAGGCGGCGGGGGGAGGAGGAGGAGGAGGAGGATGTGAAAACCCGGACTCGAGTGCTCCCGGCGCCAGGTACCGCCTTGGCCTACCGAAGAAATGCCCCGCAGCGTTGCTGCTGCCGCCGGCGCTCACGGACGCGGACAGCGGTAAAAGCCCGGACCCGGCGGGCACCGTTAAGAAAGCGGCCAATAACCACGTCCTCGGCGGTGCTGCCGGTAGCTATCATGCCGAATCCAGGATCTATTCGGCTGCCAACAGCTTTCCCCCCGGTGGAACCGCCTCCTCCCTTAGACTCAACCACTCCAATCATACGGGTTCGAATCATACCTACCTGAAAAACACCTACAAGAAGAATCTCTCAGAGCCCGAGGAGGAGCTTCTCCAGCAGTTCAAAAGAGAGGAGGTATCCACCACTGGAGGCTTCAGTGCACATTACCTGTCCATGTTCCTCTTAACTGCTGCATGCTTGTTCTTTCTGATACTGGGATTCACATACCTGAGAATGAGAGGTTCTGGAGTAGCTGAGGATGTGGGAGTCAACAGTAAGTATTAGGTGAAGGGTAAGAGCAGTTTCATTCCGTGACTGGATATACAACTGTTAATTGACGTTTGCGTTCCCAGACATCCCCTTGCTGAGCAGTTCTGGGTTCCACCTTGCTATAATCTTTCTATATGGCATGGAGCACAGAGAAATTGTCCTTCCCAAAGCTACATATGTTGCAAGCTGGTATAATAAGCTTGCAAGACATCTGAGGATAAACTCCTATCCTAGCGTTCCCTGCTATGGTCTGTTGATACCTTGTTTTCTAGCATGTTTTCTTAGCAAAGCAATTTTATGTGTTCTGTTCAATGTAGTGAATGTATGATTAATAGACAATAGACGTGGTAAGGATTTATGCTAATCTCACAGAATGTGCACGTTTAGCCTTGCAGGAATCCCAAGTATCTAAGATTTAACTGTGGTTGGTTGGTAGTAAAGCAGGTTTTCATTTATGTGTGCCGAGGCTTGAAAAGGATGCTAGGTTGAGATGATGTTACACAGTACAACAAACTGTGCAGTGAATGCTGAACCTATTGTGTATTGTTTTCTAATAAGTACTTATTTCTAAATTTAGTTGAGAGTATGATTATACGTGACATACTGGTGTGCTTTAGTTTGAATCTCAGCATTTATTTTTTTAATCCTGAATTACTTGGGAGCTTCTTTAATATCTGAAAGTAACTTCTTGGAGTGGATTTAGAAACTACCATTTTCTATTCACAAAGCACATGAAAATGGAAACATACCACCTAAGGGTGGTGATTCATGCTAATTAAATTCTTGGCTGCTCTGAAATGGACAGTGGAGAGTCTAACATCAGTATGAAAAATCATGCCATTGCTGCCCTAATTTCTTATCAGGAGGAATGAAAAATTATCGAAAAAGGTAGTTTTGGGGCACGAGAACATTAGAAGGTCCTTGGGGACTTGCATTTTTCTTGAAATGATGGAGGAAGGTGGGTGGGGTGTATGCACATGCATGTATTTCTTTGTATAGGTGGTAGAGGATTTATATATGCGTGTGTGGGCATGTATGCAGTGCCTTGTAAGGAGTGATCCCGCTGTTAGATTGGGATCTGCTAAATGTTACAGGGCAGAAATAGCAGTGTGGGCTGCTTTTTTCTTTTTTTTTTTTCCTTCCATCCCTTTCGAATGTTATTCGTTACATTATGGTAGCAGAGTAGTTCTTAGTTCTCTTTTGCGCTCTTTGGGGAGCAGAGTAAAGGATTCAGTGTTTAGGAAGCACAGTAGCAGCAAGGACTTCAGCATTTGCAGTGGTTTCATTGCTGCCCACATGGCCCTTAACTACTGTACACTCTTGTTTTTTGGGAAGGCAGTGAATGTATGCAGGAGGACTAGAATTAGATGCAGTATAGTATAACTGTTGGGACTACTCGTACTCATATTCTGTGGTTAACATCTGGCCATAACTGATAGAGATGTACATAAATTTTCTTATGTATTGATAAGCTGTGGAATTCTACTAACATGTTAGATTTTTTTTTTTTCGCCCCTGAGTCTTGATACCTAGTGATTTTAACAGGGAAGAAGGTCTGTCAGCCTCCTGGAATAAACTTTCTGACTGTCAAGTTCAGTGGTTGAGTTAAAACTCACCTGCCGTGCAGAATGATAAAGCTGAATGTCCCAGCTATGCAGATAGCAGTAATACTGTGAAAAGAAATCCACTCTGAACTTTTTGTCTTGGAACAAAACTTTGTTTTGAACGTGTGAACTTTCCTATAGAGCATGTAGGATCACTGTGTTGGGTATATTAAAAGTTCACCCACCTGGAACTGATATACAGGAAAAATTGTTTTCTTCTGCGCTTTTGCTTAGTTTTGGCTGCCCAGCCAGTGGTCTGGTAGCCCAGTGTCACTTGGTAGTCCAGTTAAGCCAATTCTTGGCCTGTTCCTATTCGTCCTTGTTTCAGTGGAACTTGGGAGAGTGAATTTCCTGAAGAATTGTTCTGGCAGTGACACATTTCATTTGTCCTCCTTCCTCACAGCCCCGGGCTTTGCAAAGTAACAAATGGAAACGGGGGGAATAGGGCCCGTCAGAAGAAGCGAACAGCAGGTTTTGTGGCTAGCTCATTTGATAGCAAGAGGAGCAGGCTGCTGCTTCTAAGTAATGTGGGAATGAGCAGGGAATTACCTTGCCTGTATGCTCAGCACGTGCTCACTAGACTATTACTTCTCAAATGGGCATATGCAATGAAACTATGGTAGGCCTGCACAGCAGGCAAGAATAGACAAGACAGGCCAATAAAGACTGATTGGCTACTGGGAAGTGAAAGAACCCTGTTTTCTGTTAGGTGCTTCCCTAAGTTTAAACATCATTTGAGTGAGTCCTGATGCTCTTATGCATGTGTGGGTGTATTGTCTGTTTTCTTTATAGAAGCAGAACCAATTAATACATTTTTATTAAAAAATAATGATGTATCTCAAGAAACAACCTTTTGGTTAGGTGATCAGATACTGAGTTTTTTCTGTCTTTTAGATGGCTGTAGGTAAGATTCTGTTGGCTGAGGGTGATTTGGTTGTGAAAAACTCAGTTATTTTCAGCTTCAAACTATTGTAAAAGGTTTTAGGATTCGGTGGAGTTGCACTATACTCATCTCCATATGAGATAGTTATCATAGTTACTATGAGAAAACAAAAAGTGCAGTTGTTTATATATTTGGCTTCTTATTTTAGCTTTGCAAGGCATGATGCACAATGAGCCTAATGTTGGTTGTCTTAATTGTTCGTTGCCTAAAATGAAATTCAATCAAAATAAAATGATAGTATGTGTGTGACATTGAAAAGTATTTATCACCAAGTAACACCCAATATCAGCACTTAGAATATTTGTCAGGCTGTAATCTGGGAACAGAGGAGGCTTGTGTAATGGGGTAGGCTTGGAACTAGGTGTTGGGATTGAATTTAGGCCAGGTAAAATAACATAGATGAGAAGTGGTAAGCAGAGGACTTCAAAAGAGGATTGTCACTTACATGATGCATAATGTTCAAATGATACCTTATTCAGAGCTCTAAAATTACTATGAAGTGCTTTAGTTTTTCCCGCAAGTGTGGCATAAAATGTTCAAAGACAAGCTATTTCTTCTGTATCTAATCTGCATATGGTCACTTGAGGTAAGGTTTTTATGCATTTAGCTGTCTAAAATGTAGATAAATATCTATGGGGCTTTTCGTAAAGCATCTTAAGTGATTCAGAATTAAACTACTCTTTAAGCTTATATAAAAGACTGACTAATGCATAAGCACATACTGTGCTTGCTCTCTCTGACAGTGGTGTGAAGAAAATCACTTTGGGCCTGGTGCTGGTAACCTTGCTCGTGTGGCTCTTGCTGTAAAGGATGTTTTGCTTGCACTTGCCTTCAAAATACCATGGACTTGTACATCAACTTCTTGCCAAGCCAGCCGAGTATTTTGTCAGGAAAATAGTAGAACTGGCTTTTGTTTGTTTCCTGGGGTTCTTCAGACCCTGAAGAGTTGGATATCTCTTCCAACTAGTTTCGTTTTGTTTTGTGATGTTGCACTGAGCATCTCAAGTGGTGGCTCCTGGGAGTGAGTTCTAAAGTTATTTTTCATGGAAAGTTGATAACGATCTCTGATCAGTAAATTTTGCTTTCAGGTCTGATTTACTTTTTGAGGGCACTAGTTCAGGTGATGTTTAAAGTTGTATTCTGAAATAGGTTGCCTTTAAATTACTCTCACTGTTTCTGCTCCAGTGTTTTGCCTGGGGAGTGGTTGATGTAGCAAAACAACAAAAAAAAGTAATCTTGAAACTTTCAGGTAGGTCTTGTTTAATAAGTTATATTTTTATTAGGAGAGCCTTTTGAAAGTGACATCTCTTGCTAGTAATTTTGGTCTTTCTATGATACTTGTTACAAAACAACTTCTAGGAGAATAATCCTTACTATATTTGCTACAACTTGTGTTTTTGAAATGTTAATTCAGGGAGACTTAGCAGTTGTATATATGACAAGTGGAAGCTTATGTAAATCACAATTCTTGTTTAATTCTGTTCCATTGATGTTCCTTTGTTCTTGACTTCTAAATCTCTCAGGCGCATAAACTTCTGTGGAATTTTATGCAGGGAATTTCTTTGTTAAGAAGTTAACCTTGCTGTATAAAATACAAGATCATGACTGCTACACTAACAGGCCTGCAGATTACTATTGAAGTGCTGCAGTATTTCACAGATAACCGTTAGAAATCTACTTGCCTTCTAAGATCACTGTCTCAGAAGAGTCTATCATCTTGATAGCGTGGGCTTCAATGGAAGAAGATGAATTTTGGGTAAGAAATATTTATCGAAGAGAAGATAGTAAAAGGAGGAAGCAAATTTAAAGATCTGGAGAATTCCTATGTTGTGTGTGCTTGTGTTTTGCAAGTGATACTCGGACTTATATTTGACAATATAATGACTTCTTCCATTGACACATTAGCATATAGCTCTGTTTCTCTTTCTGTATATTGCTTTAAAATCTGGTTAGCAAGTATTTCTCCTCTAGGTGATGCAAAAGAAAATTCTGATGTACAGCTTAAAGACTAATCTCTCTTGTAGCTGATCCCACTTCTGTGGTTTGGTGAGTTTTGGATTAAGATCAGTAGATCATAAAGACCCTAGGCTGCCTTCATAAGGTACAGCGAGGCAGAATAGTTAGATTTCCTTAGGATTCTTGACACTTTTAAACTCTAGTCTTCCGTATGTTATATCAGAAATAACTCTTAAAAATGAGAACAAATTTGGCCAAGACTTGTACCCAAGAAAGCCCAAATAATTGTTACATAGTTCAAAATAGTTCATCTTAGCTGACTTCATATCCTTCCTAAAGGGTAATAAACAGTCTATTTACCTTTGCAGCAGATCTGTAGTATAAAGTATAAATATGAAAATTATTCATCAATATTTGAAACAAAAATGACGCAACTTAAGAATGTCTGTTTTTTTAAGGAGATAGTTGTGTTTGATGCTTTGTTCAAAGTACTTAGAACTAACTTACTTAGCATTCATACCTTAAATGTGTTGCTGTTTGCAGAGGCGTGTAAGACTTTCCTTATGCCATGACTTAAAAAAATGTAATTGTAAGAATATTTAGATGTTACTGTTGTAGGCTATGCTATTTTGTGAAGTAAATCATGAGAAATTGGAACTAAAGTTACTTGCCTGGAGAGCAAGGATGCAGAAGAGCTCTGACAGCATCTGTTTTCACTAGGTGTCAAAAACTAATCAAAAGTTTGCACTCCATAGTGCATGGTAGTCTTCTCGAAAGAAAATCTGGTTTCTGCTGGGAGAAAATTAAGGTGATCTAGAATGTGAAAGCAGATCTGGTTGCAACTTTCCCATGTTTATAAAGCATTGCAGACTAGAAAGTGGGTTAGCAAAAAGTAAACTTGTGTTTCTTCTGCTAAGAACCTCTGTCAGCTATAATAGTGTTCTTCAAGTGCAATACAGATTTTTCTGCTTAGGACAGATGCATACAGCAGTAGTGGATGCAGTGGAAATATTTTAAGGAAGAGCACACAGTACCCAAGGACTTAAATTTACCATTGTAGGAGCCCCATTTTGCACTGTTTCATAATCTTGAAGTGTCCCAGTACGAGGGGAGAATCAGGCCTGCAGCGTTTCTGTTCCTGGGAACCAATTGTGTTTCTAAAAAATCATGTACACTTAACTCCTGTTGACATCTGTGTTTCATCTGTGGTTGGTAGGTCGCAACATTTGGGCTTGATTGCTTACCAAGCGAAGCTGGCAGGAATGCTAGCGTCGTACTGAACTGATCCCTGTCATGCTTCTGGACTTGTGCTTGAACAGGCAAGAGCTGCTGTTTGAGAAAGTTGTTCGGTCACTTAGCTTAGGCAAGTAAATTAAGCAAGTATATCAGTTTTTGTTGATGAAAGTGCTGTTGCAGTGCTGTGGAGAAGCACTGAGTCTGTTGTAATCATGAGGCATATATTCCTTACGCCTTTAAAGTTTTTGTGGGTGTTTGTATTCTCTGGTAAAATTTGTTGTCTGCTGTGATTTGTGGTGAGTTGAGGGGAGTAGGTTAACTGGTTAAGGGATTGTAAGATCAAGGTATATTAAGAAGAAAAAGTGATTTTCAGGGGACTTGTATGTTTAAGAACTTCAGTAGTAGTATCCTTGTCCTTATTCGTCCTTTCTTGGCTCCTACTGTTGCTGCTGGTGCGTCTAGAGTTGTGGGAGAAGGTGGCAACACCTTTGCTGCGATTATAATAAATGAGGACATGGTGTAACTCTTGACACTGGTCAAAGTAACCTTGGTGGCTGCTGTCCACTGAGGAATCCTGATTTAGAAGAACTTGGAAAAGGGGCAGCGTTACTGATGGAAAGAAGCATACTAGTGGATGCAAGGACAAATCAAAGAACCACTGCACAACTTAAAGCTCGTCTTCTGTGTAGAAGGTTTGTTCCAGTTTATAATGTCTGATGTTGAGTCTTGTTGTAAGTGGCTGACAAAAACCCATCAGCTTCTTGAGTAAAACTGTTGACACAGGCTTTGCAGTTGATGTGAATGTGCTGTCCCTAGAAAATGAGGAATAGCAAAACAAACTCGATGCTTCTACTCCATGCAGGTATGTCCTCTTTCTACAGCTGACTGTTCAGATAATACACTGCTCTGATGCTGTCTCAGTATTTCTACAGTTTTTCGATCCGGGCAAATCAAGGCTTTGGGTTCACCCATCTCTAGTCTGAAATATTGCTATCATTCTCCCCTAGAAACTTCAGGAATTCTGTAGAAGTCTGTCCATTCAGTAAGCTCCTCAGCCCGGCTGGAGGAGTTGAAGACAGTATAGGTAATGGAGTTGGAAGATTGAATCAAGTATATTTCGATTACTTCAACATTCCATGGCATGAATAAGAAATCTGCCTTCACGAAGAGATGCTGTTTGTAACTAGAAAAAATAGCATGGCTCCAAACTGCTGAACTTTGGTTTTGGTGGCTCCTTTTTTCCAGTATCCTTATCATTGTCCCCTTTTCCCTGCTACTGTGCTGTATTTCCCACAATGCTATTTTAGCGCTGTTCCTCTGTTCTGCTGTGTGTTTACAGTCTGCTGTGGAGGGTGAGAGGGTAAGGAGCAAGGGAGTGTGGATGCATGCTAAATGTGAAACAGGCAAACGTGGTGTGCCTGTTGGGCCTGGTTTGTTGGAGCAGATGTGCTGTTATGTCTGGTGTTTTGCAGACATGAATTCCTCTTTTTGCAGAGGAAAAGATCAAATTTTCTCCTCACTGAGGATCATATGGTAACACATGTATCTTGAGTAAAGCTGCGTTTTTAAAGTCTTAAATTACTTTAGCTGCTTTCAGTGAACTCTGAGTGACAGGCTGAGTTCATAATAGAAGGTTGTTTAATGTGGGGAGGAGAAGAGGTAGGGGCTTAAAAAGGGAGGTCTAACATTGAATTAAGTGGCGTTAAAACAAAGTAGTCTACAAGATCCATTGAATTTCAGGGATGCTGTGCTAGATAGCTAAGAAATAGATCTGTTCATAAATGGAGGACTGCAGACCAATTCCTAGGCCAGTTTTCTCTGTCTTGGAGAAGGCCATTTACTTAATTAGAAATTGGAAGATGGCTTATTAGAAAATAATTGGTTTATATGCATGCTAAGACTTTCTTCATACTGCCTTTATTCACTTAAGTCTTCATACAGGATTGATGTACAGGTCACATCCCAGTAACCTTTTCTTTATTGAAAAAGTACAAGAAACTTTTATACTTGGGCTCACAGCGCCTTGGGTAAATGCAGCATCAGCCTGTCCTTGCTAAGCAGCCGACTGAACAAAACTTATTGTGCGAGGACTTCTGGAATGAGTTGGATAACGTCTAGGCTGGAATAGCACTACATTTAAGGCCACATCTAGATCTTAATTTTCCTTTTCTCTACAGAAAAATGTTTCTTTGAAGGTCAGTTAAATCTGAATTGCATATCGGAAAAGCTTCAGACTGTCCATTGACTTTATAACTGCTTATGTTAGCTTTTGGATATTTTCAACTGGCTGCGTATCAAAGCCACTCACCTTAACCATCAGTCCACTCAATACTCGTCATCTCACTATGCAGTTATACAATAAAACATTCCACAGCGCACTCAGTCAGTAATGATTATCCCAGTGTCTGTTCAGTATCATTAAGGTGCACGACACAAGCACCTCATGTCCAATATTCGTATATCTCACAGCACAACTTCATCAAAGTGGTGTGTGACCAACAATATCTACACATTCAGAGAGCATAGAAGTCTAGAACTTGCCTGAAACCTAGATAGTGATAGTGGTGCATTTACTGTGAATGAGGGGTTTCAGATATCAAAAAGTAGATGTGTGATTGTTTTGTTGGTGTTGCCTGAAACAGCTCTTGGTTGTGGTGTGTGGTGGTTTGCTTGTGTGTTGTTTGTTGTGTTGTTTTTTTTTTTTGGTAATTCCCAGGATGTTTTCCAGGAAATGATAAAACATTCGTCATGAAATTTTTTGTTCATCTCTGACATTTGACCCATATCTGAAAGTTTTGTGGCTGTTTGTTCTTTTTCCCGTGTCATGCTTCAGACAACCAGAGGGTATTTATTAATTTTGTTGAGTGACAGACTGGGTAGTGCATGTGTGACAAACCCCTGAGAGGCCTCTTTCAGGCTATGAAAATCCACAGTCAAACTGAATTATTGGGGAAGGGCCAGTCTGGCAGTCTTGCCTGTGCTGTTTCTCATTCTTGCAAATTCATTGGAAATAGTTTACTGTTACTGTGTAAATAGGAGAAAATAATTTATGAAATTCCTTGGTGGGGTCTCAAAAAGGAGAGTATGATGTCAGGTTCATCCCTAGTCTGTTTCTGTATTGATTTGCACCTGATGTGTGATCCAACAAAGCTTCTGGAGGTGTGAGGCACAGTGTATTTCAAGGAAAAAGGCAGGCTTTTTTTTTTTTTGTTTTTTAAAAAAAAATGTGTCGAAGGAAGTTATGCTGTCCTGGGGAGACTTTGCCTAGCTGAGAAAATGAGGTTAGAGATGCAGATTTCCTTCTGGAGAAGGAACTAGTATTGCTACTTATTTTGGGGCTGTGTTTCGCTTATCTGTAAGCATGTGAAGGACTGCTTAGCTTTGGAGAAAGGTTTTCCTAAATCACTGTGGGAAGTGGGGAATCTGAGCTGTATCTAAAGGATGTATTCATGCTTGGGTACTTTGTATTTTGTGTATTATAGAAAACACATGTTCCTTTTGATATAAACTCAGAAAATAAAAATTGAGTGTTGAGAACATGTCAAAGAACGCCATACTGTTGTACTGTCTGTACAGTGTCCTTTGAGCTAGTAGTTATTCATTTCTCATTGAAAACCAGAAATACCAGCCTCTGAAGTACTCCTGAGAGCTCAGTCATTCAGAATGGGCAGGTGTATATGCACAGTCTGACTTGGTGATCCTAGGTGTATTGTGACCAGTGTCTGTTAAGTTTGGCTTTCATCGAAGGTGGTACTCCCTGCAGAAACACTGTAGATTTTTTTTTTTTTAGCTTGTTTACATTGCGCAGTAATGTGTCTGTGCACTTTGGAATCGAGCAATGCAGTAGCTAATGTATTTTTTTATTTATAACTTTAAATACTGTTTTTTTCTCTTGACCTTCAGCTAAACGTGCTGCTTATGAACTGACAACAAATGTCTGTGGATTGAGTACAAGTGCATGTGAAGTGGGGGGGGGAGGGAAACCCCAGTGCGATGTTAAATCCAGACTTGTTTTATTCTGCTGTATAGGATGTGTGGTATTGAAGTCCTTCCTTTGAAGGGAGAGCAAACTGTGGAGGGGAAATCACATGGAACTAGCAACCTTGGGAAGGAGCTGTGCTGGTGATTTGAGGACCAAAGGCCAGAAGAGTCTGCCTGTCCCTTCTGTAAGGAAATAAATTAGTGTGTGATATTCTTTGCCATTCAGGAGATTGGAATGTGCTGAGCTTCTTACACAAACCTTGGCATCAGACTACTAGCTATATGGCTAGCTGTACTTTCTTAAGCATGAGATAAATGGTTTGAGGAAGGATCTTGTTTTGTAAACTTTGTTTTGTAGTTTAAGCACCTACCTTTGTATACTATAGTGTAGCGACTTGCACACTACAGAGTTCTCATGTATCTACAAATATGCAATGGTGTAGTACGGCGTTATTGTCCCCAGTGTTTGAGATCTTAGCAAGAGTCACGTGTTCTTCCTTTCCATCCCCTTTTTTTGCTGTTTCTGTATGGAAGATGGAGTTTCATGCCTAGACGGGTTCTTTCTCCTCTCTAGATCCACCTGGCTCAGGAGATGGGCACACAGTACTGCTAGAAGATTCATCAACTTAATCTGTGAGCTGATGACATAACCTTTTAACTAACAGGCATAACCTGTTTAATTGCTAAACAATTATGACAACAATATTGGAAGTCTTAGTTCAAGCAGACTTTTCAGTTGAGTGTAGGAGCCAATGGCAATGGTGTATAAGGATAATGGTGATGTATGGCTGTGTGGTCAAGTTGGTCCAGTTGTTCCCTTCAGATAATTTTTAGTTGAACCAGTCAGTTCATGCTGTCAAACAAATGGAGCTGGTGTGGTAGACAGTTTGGAAGGTTATCTGTCCAGCTGAGTAAAAATGGGACTTACTGAACATTGCCTACTTCGTTTACAGTCGAGAGGTGTTATGTCTTGAATTACTGCTGAGCTCCTCTGGTTTTGAGCTCTGCAAACTTCTGCTATGTGTGGTGGGCAGTTTTCCCTCTTCTATTTAGCTAACGTATACTTGTGGTAGGTCGGCTGCTGCTTCCTCTGTGAAGGCTCATCTTTTGTCATGACGAGAGACCTGCTAGCTGCTACGCATAGGGTAAGCTCTTTTTTCTCCCTAGGATACACTAGGGCACCTGTCTTCAGTTTTACTGCTGTGTTCAGGCTTTGTATAGATCATTGTTCAGCAGTTCTGCTGCTCTTAGTACAGCAAGCAGTGACAGACTAATGTGTGCTGAACGGTTATGAGGACAGAGGCACAGCAGAACCCCGGTTTTAAATCTGAAGAGTTGTGATGTGGTCATGATCTTGACTTTGTTAACGTCTTTGCTCTCATGATTCAGGGTCCCTTAAGAGTTCTCCTGTCAGTGCTCTCCATTTGAATGTTATTTTTGGATGCTGTAAACTGTTCATACTGTTATAGTATGTTAGTAATGCTTTGTAACTAAAGTCTATCTGGAAGAAGAGGTTGTAGCTGTTTTTTTTACATTGGAATCTCTTCAAGACAGGAATCCTTCCTGCTTGTATGAGACCATAGGGCAGAGACTGGGCCCCTTGGCAGAGTGACAGTAGATTTAATATTTAATTGCAGATTCCCATTGATTCTTAAACCTTCTGTGTTTTAATAACACTTGCTTTATGAGTTTGCTTTCTGTCTTGAGTTTTGGAGTTTGAGGGAAGCAGACCACTTCCTAATTTAGCATTGAGCTGCTTGTGCTGCCATGTTTTCAAGGTATAGCTTCTCCTGCTTCTGAATATCTTTGAGGTTTTTTCCACTTGTATTCATTTATTGAAGTCATGGCTGTGTTTTGACATTGGGAAGGAGCACAGAAGAAGAGGGAAGAACTGTTACGGAAGCCTATTCTGATTCTCTGCAAGTGAAGGTATTGTAAAATGCTGGTGGGTGTCTGAAGTTTAATGTTTCTTCTGGTAATGTTTTGAAACTGCTGATAAAAGCAGTTTTAGTGTGTTGGGTTTTTTTTTCCTTTTCCTACAGATAAATACTAGCCTATAATGGAGATAGTGTGTGTGTACAAGGAATGTAGTATTACCTAGTTTTTACAATGCATAGCAAATGCAGTTCTCCTGAGCTGTATTTTCCTAATGGAACACAGACAGCTATTTCTGCATTGAAATATAGTATGCTTTGTAATATAATGTAAAAGAGTGTGTGTGCAAATTCTATTGCTATAAAGCATTTCTTTACACTTGTAGAAATAAAACTGGAAAAGAGGATACTTTGTTTTAAGAATTGTTTTAGCTTTCCACAAATACAGATCATGCAAAATGATTTTGTAAATAACCTAGCAGCTTAATGTGCTCTTGCTTAAGTCTGCTTTTATACTGAGCATGCTCCATTGGGATTAATGTAGGCATAGAGGAGACGGAATTTGGGGTGAAGACCAGTTCCTGGGTGGATGTAGCAGCTGGAAGTATTGTTTGAAGTGTTTGGTGACTGGCACTTGGTACTTCTGATGACACACCACACCCCCCACGCCCCCTGAGTTAGGGGTATGAAACGCTGCCCAAGTCTTTTCTGCCCAAATTTCTTATCCATCTATGGAACTGGGGACTTAAAATGCTGTATTATTTTGTTGCTGATAGTGGTGGTGTAAAGTTTGTTCTGTTTCTTGGTGTGGCTGCATTGGTTCTTGTTTGGGCTCATTTACTTGTTCCTTCATTTGCTGCATACAGTTATTTTCACAGGGTGTTCTAGTAGAAAAAGTGAACTTTCATGCTTTCTTCATACACATAGGCAGGTTGTACATTCTTCCTTTTGAAATAAGCAGTATCTGTACTATAGCTCTGCAGGGGTTTTTTCTTCCTTCGCTGAGTCTTGCTGTGGTTGATGGTGATATTTAGGAAACAGGAGACCAGAAAGAAGGAGAGGCAGTCTCTTTGTTAATATTTGCAGGTGTTGGTCTGAAGTATCAGCTCTGTTTGAAGTGGACACTTCAGTACAGTAGATTCTAGCTGGCAGCAGTGTTCACAGAGTGAATGTGGCAATAATACAGTGAAAGCTTCCACTAAAGTCAGCTGTGATGTCTTGGCAACTGTTTCAGTTCTGGATTTATTTTATAAGGCTTTTTGCTTAAAAAAGGTGATGTTCTTAAGAACAGGCAGCCAACTATTCTGCTTTGTTTTCGCAGTACTGGGATACCTACAGGCACTACACAGATTAAAATATTGTACTTCAACATTTTATCACAAAACTTATGATTTATAGGCTTTTCAATCATTACTACAAGTACTAGAATGAAACTAGGATTTTTATTTTAGTGAAACTGAATAATCTGATGAGAAGATCTCCCAAAACAATAGTTTGTCTTCTGAAATATGGAACCAGTGGACATGACTCTCTTAAGAGCATCTTTCAACATTCAGGTTTATTCTAACCAACATTTAAATAGGCAGGAGTAGATTTGAGCATTTCTAGAAAGGGTGATACAGCTAAAATATGCAGAGGTTTTTTCAAGCAGCAGTGAAGAACTCCAAAGAGAAATTCTGGTATTTCCCACCCTTTTACCTAAAATAATGAAGACTACTATTTTCAGGGCTGATAGAAAATGTGTCTGAACTGAAATGTCTTATCACAAATATGATAGTTTTAATTCTTCTAGAGGAGGGTTTTGTCAAGAAATAAAAAGTGATTATGGAATAGTGTAGTTGTATCATCAACCCTTATCACCTATTCACAAACAAAATGAATTCAAATGATATTGGGGAAAAATTACCAGCAAAAGCTCTCTAAACTGAGGTGGTTGAAAAACTGACTTGATGTTAAGCAAAGATTCAGCTGTCTTTAGAATTCACTAATCCTTGTGGTAGATTGTGCTGCCATTCAAAATTGGCATGGCCAAGGACTATTCGAACTGAAATACAAAAACTGTTTCCAAGGCACACAAAGATGATCTGTAGTGAAGGAATTGCTCAGCGTGGTGTATGACTTGGTGTCTTATTACCAAAGCACAGAGGTCTAGCCTACTGATTCAAAGTGTATTTTACCTCAGTTAGCATGATCTGGAGATGCACGTCCTGCAAAAGTGTTCATTTGTTTTGAGTATTGAGTAGTTGCAGAGAGGAAAATAAAGGCAGGAT
>Ga0181612_103574_pt1 | contig 14421 bp, 9 predicted proteins | sample HoacroProtozoa21_FD_119630 | JGI IMG/M metagenome (GOLD analysis project Ga0181612, IMG submission 119630) | Hoatzin crop microbial communities from Cojedes, Venezuel. Combined Assembly of Gp0051906, Gp0051904, Gp0051908 | reverse complement strand
GGTGTCACGTTTTGCAGCCTCCGAGGCGGTGCTCCCGTTTGTAAAGCACACGTTTTCATCTGTCGAACTATTTTGCAACTGACCCGTTAGGTATGATCTATATGCTGCGTGTGATAAAGGTTAGTGAATGCGTTTAGCGAATGTGAAGTAGTTTATGATACTACGAAGTGAAGGCGGGGGGGTGGGGGGCAGGCGGCTTCCTGGCAGGTGCCAAGGTTCAGGATGGAGACTTCCAGCTGAGGAACCTGGGCCCAAAATCTCTGCCCGCTGGCGTAGCCAGGCAGTCCCAGGCTCACAGGTAGCCGCAGGGAGCTCAGAGTGGGGCGAAACAAGTGAGTCTATCATCCAGCCAATCCTACACTGAAATTTGTTAAAATTACATTTATGATAATTAATTATCTTAAAAATAAGGTCATACAATCACATATTAATGGCTAGGGATAGAACCATCAAGGGCTGTTGATACATATTTCTTCAATATTGAAGTACTTACTCTCTGGTTCCCACTCGTCTTCGTTTTTGGGACGGTGTGCGCAGAGGGTGCGGGCTCCTCCCGAGCGGGCGCAGTGAGGTGTGGGAGCGACAGCCGAGAGCCACGGGAGCTGCACCTGGTGCATAGCTCAGGGAAGCGACTGCCAGCTCCCCGACTGCTGCGGGGCCAAGCAGAGGCTGAGGGAGCTGCAGCAGCTCCCCGTGATCTCTGCCCGGCAGACGCTGAACGCGCTCGTCTATGCACAAAGGCACGTTCAGAATTGCACCTGCACAAATGTTGATTTATAGGTCCTGTGTTTAAGCCAGGGCCAGTCAGTGTTATTCGCAGTTGTCAAAGACCTCTTCGTTCTTTTTCACTGTTTGTGGCTTCCACCTGTCTCTTGTTTTAAGGAGTAGTACTAGAGGTGTGGATAACAAGTGCGTCACCCCAGTTCAGAGAAGATTTGTAACTCCTAACAAGGTGACTGGACTCCTTTGCTGAATGTTCAAGTTGTCTGATGACCACTTACATGTAACGTGTTTGAATATAATTTAGATGCTGGATCCTTTTAGGTACTGCATCCAGTTTAAATGCTGATCGCTGTCAGGGCAACACACAGAGAAAATATCCTGGCTGTATCAGCTTGCTGTATTCTTGATCTCTCAGATTCAATGCAAGTGCTGATAAATGACAAAGGCTCCTTTTCTTCACCCATTGGTGAGAACACACCACACTCTTCAGACAGGCTTTATTTTAGATTTCACACATTTTACCCAGACAGTCATCTCTTTCCAATTATTCCGACCTTTCTGAGACATAGATTGAAGTTTTCCACTAGTTACTGTTAGCATTGGCTTAAACAAGTACATAATAAAACATTTAATTACCAGTGGCTCATATGTAACACTTCGCATGCAAAGATCCCCAAGTACTTTGTAAACATTCATGAAAGGTGACAGCAAGGGATGCGTAATAGCTAGGGAGAGCTGTTCCCATTTTGCTGAGAGACATAATTTCTTAGTCACCATTTACCTGCAGCCTCAACAGTGAGATAACGCAGTGATGCCTCTGCTGCAGGACAGAAGCACACACTCAGGAACTGCTACTGCCTCTGCCCCCACCTTTCCCTGCCATAATTTGCTCCTGTGACACCCCCTCCCCCCATAATAGCTCTTTGGCTATTTTCTGCAGGAGACTGTGACAGTCCAGCTGGTTTAAAGGATTTGGCTACGCGCTGCGTTAAAAGAAACATGACTAGGTTTGGATCCCAGGTACTCCAACTAAAATCCATAGTGTCCACACCAAAGATCAGAAGGTAACTCCAGATTTCCCTGGCAAAGCAGTGCACAGTGTACCTATCTCTTTGTACATACTATTCATAGAAAGAGAAAACAGCTGCTGAAGTTGCAACTTCTTCCAGTACTTTCAGTCACTGACAGTCCAGTGAAGCTCCCCTGAAGTGGGCAGTTTTGACCACGTGGACTCAAGTAAAGAAATTGTTCACGGAGTGCCACCGGTCTCCGCACTAACACAAGCACATACTGAACGCAACTGAGGAATCTCAGCTCTCTGGATGGAGGGCTGAAAAGAGTACTGTTTGAATTAATGGTCGCATATGTGGGAGAAATAAATGGAAACAAAAAGAAGACAAGGCTAGATATCCCCCGTGGTAACCCAGTGGTCCGGGCATACCATACGAGGTGTTGTCTGCTGGAGATTGTAAACGACATCCCCCAGGCAAATCAGCTTCCTGCATATTGTACTGGGCTTGCGCTTACAAGCACTGCCTTCTGCAAATCTGATTAGATCACGTGCAGCGCAGGTCTGACACGACTGCGTTAAGTTGATTCTTCTATTAACCTGGCTTCTGTTACTTGTGATCCCTCTGCAACACATTCCTTTGCGTGGTGTAGAAGGAAAAGGAGCAGAAACCAACAAGCAGCTGGTTGCACAACCCTGAAAAGCCTGGAGAGAGTCCTCATGGAGAGGTAACTTAGAAGGACATTGATGTGGTGAATAACTGTGGTTTTCCTCCTCAGGAACAGAGGGTCAGTCCACTCCTTGTAAATGTACAAAACTGTTTGAGAGAAGTATTGATTCCTGCACCAGTTACTCCTCTTTGGAACAGTTCAAACCCCTTGAATTTTGGCCAGGTTCTCAGGTCCAACAGGAGAACGAGCACAAGTTTTGACAAATAGTCCAAGATACTTTATAAGATTTCTCCTGAGGGATGGAGACCAAGAAACTATATTGCTCAGCAGTGGCTAGTAAAAACATTGCACTCTTGTCATCTGAAGGGGAACAGTCTCGTGTACAAGCTATGGTATTCTCCGAGCAGGTTACTAGAAGAACAGCAAAAGTCTTAAGATAAAGACTTAGGGGCTGTCTCTTTTGACTTACCAGACTGCAGGGATTTCCATACTTTAGAGATATGTGCACAGTTCAGGGGTAAAAACTAACTGTAGTTTCAGGCATACGTATCAGGGAGGGAGAGAACGGGAAGCCCACTGCCAGCACTTACCACTACACACACTTCTCAGAATGGTGAAAGCATTCTGGCGGCTCCTGGTCAGCTGCTCTCTTTTCCAGATTGTATCTTGGCTTCAGCAGCACGTCCTGCTGGCCAAACTCCCTTCTGCTGCACCAGCTGCAGTGCTTCTCTTCCCTTCATGGGCAGCTATTGCTATTGTCAGCCTCAAATCCACACTCTCCTGTCCCATACATTTGTGAGCTTCAGGTGTGCTTTTCCCATGCGAGGACTCTTTCCTACTCCTGATTACGTTTTTCTGATCTTTTTTGAACTGAAAAATTTCATTGACCCCAGTTTCCACCGGAGACCAGAAACCTCCTTTTGGAAACTCCCTCTTTTATTTCTTAGACCAATACTGTCTGCACCCTTTATTTTTTTCCTCCTCTGCTCTATAATATCAGAGACAAACCTTTTCTTCTCATTTTTATGTAGTCCTCTTCCACCTGGTACAACATACTTACCAACTGCATGTGGAAAGGGCCCTCTATTACACGGTGCCCTGAGCTTCTGGGCTGCTTTACTGTCAAATTCAAATTTGGAGCCAAATACTAGTAAAAAAATATATGCATAAATATTGTGTACATTATATATGGTATGCACATATTTATATATAAAATGTGTGTTGTGTGGATGCAAATATATGTATCTATATATTTATTTACATTTTAATATCTACATTACATGCCTAGGAGTAACATGTGTAAACAATATGCAGTTTGGGGAATGAGAATAAAACCTATCAAAATTTAAGATGTTAACATTTAAAACCAGACTTCAGATGAGTAATAAAAGAGACACCTTCATCAGACATGTTCACAAATATAATGATAACCTAAGTCTGATTAAGCCAGATGTTGAACATGAAAGAGCGAGCAGAAAGGTTCAGGAGGCTGAGAACAAACACGAAGAGACCAGGAAAGGCCATGAAGAGTGAAAGGTTATGAAAATGAGATAGTTAAACCTGTGTTACACTGAATAAGCACAAGTTTTTTATTTGAATGCTTTGTGGGTGGACCAACACAAAATGTTTACTCTCTAGACTTGGCAGGCTGTTATCTTTCACCTAATGACAACTTGCTGAGGCAATTAAAAATTGTATGGACAACACTGAACAAAGTCGGCAAACATTGTTTCCCCAGCAGTAGTTTTTTTTCCTCACCAGTCCATAATGCTGTCATAATATCTGCGAAATGGGGAGATGTGTGCCGTGGTAGGGCACAGTACTGTATTACTGAGTCCTTTTCTTAAACTTTGTGAGATCTAGAAAGCCATACGGCAGGTAGCGCAGAAGATAGCTGCCATGGCTTATTACATGGCTCTGAAGAGCTCTGCCTTTGTACCACCATGTGTGCTAAAATGGCCTATTGATCATGCAGGACTCTATGCCTCTGTGTTGTCCTCTATATCCCTTTTCATTTCTTTATGTGACCCTATAAAATGGCTAAGGTTTGAATTATTATTAAATGCATTATAGCAGAACTACAAAGTGTAGAATAGTTTGATTTTATGAAGCTTTATTTGCTTGGTTAGGGACTTTCTAGTGTACCAGTGTGAAGGACACAGTCCAACAACCCATGTGAGCCAGCAGGAAGACTTTTCAGGTCTTCAAAGGGCAGAAGATCAGTTGCCAAGGCGGGTGAGGTGATTAGCCTCCAATTCAGCATTTTTGTACGGGGAATCACTGCTTTTCAGTTCTCCTGTCTTACAATGAGGAAAGACATTGTCAGGTAGAACAAAATACCTTGCTCAACTGATAAGGAAAGTTTCAAAGAAGGAATCCTTTCTGTTCAAACCAAGCCTGTATTTCTTATATACATTTCCAAATGATTCTTTGCCCCCCTCTTGCTGCAAAAATTTGGCTTGCAGAAGGTACTGCAGACCCTTGCTAGTGCCTGCAGAGGGAGGGGATCTGCCAAGCCTGGCTGCAGCAGGAACCATGTCACTGCCACGCGATGCTGTTGTTACTAACAAGGGAAGCACACTCCTGGGCGATGTGAGCTTGTGGGGAACAGGGGAGAAGGCTGAGCATCAATGGGGTCCCAGAAAGGCAGGAACAAAACCAGAAAATACTGAAAAGCTCTAAATGAACTTAACCAAACTTCAAAATGGAGTAATTTAAGCTTGTAATTTAAGTAATTTAAAATGATGGGCTCTGAGTCATCTAGTTCATCATCTAAATGGCTTCACCCCATCTTTAGTTATTATTAGTTATTAGGGTAATAACTAAATGATTTAGATTATGAGTGAAAACATTTTTTTAGCATTTGTCTTAATGCTCCTGTCCCATTTCAACTAGCTATTTACTAAATCATCTTTTTGTACACAATGATTGATCAAGACAGGATCTGCATTTGAAACAATGAGAGTGTTCATTATATCACTTCAATAGTGTTATTTTGCAAGTATGATTTCCTTAGATGCATCCTGCGTTATTCTGAACTTAATCTAAGATCTGGCTGAAAACATTTAACCCTCCTCCCCACCCATCTCCAACTGCCCAACTGAAAAACCTTCACCTGGTTTTAGGACTTCAGCTTTTTTATACACCACTAATTCATATAGTGATTAGATAATAAACAGATCTATTCACTTCTTTCTTTTCTATTACATATCTATTCCACTAATTTCTATTAGAAATTATATAATGGAATGGTCTGTCAGAAACTGCCAGCTGAAGAAAACTGGTTCACTGACTGCAAAATGCTGAACATCAAAGGCCTTGCATTTCTCAAACCCTGAGCAGTGGAATGTCAAGGCTGAAAGGCACTGGCCTCACAGGTTGGTGCATCAGGACTTATTCCCCAGCTGTCTGGAAGCCCTCTGAGTCCCGGCCCTTGGTCCTGCTCTTTGGACCCGGCGCCCCTGGAGCTGGTACTTGAAGCCTGGAAACACTGGGCTCAGATAAAGCCCTCCGTGGGACTGGAAGCTGGTCGGTTCAGGAATGCCTGCCAGGTTGCAGCTTCAGGCAGGGAAGCCCAGAAAGTATCACTTAAACAAGGGACTTTTCCTGGAGTACCTGGTCTGAGACCTAATGAGCCAGCACAGCTGTTAATGAAAGTGATGTTTTTCTCAGTTTCATAATTGCTAAAACAACAGCTTGAGCCAAAGGCGTAATTTCTGTAAGATACACCCTCTATCACTGTTGCTAATACATTTTTTTCATAATGTCTGACTCAAGAAATTTGAAAAATAATAATTCATCTGTATTTGAGATGAATCCAGGTTCTTGAAAAGACCTGCAAAGGCAGAATCCTGGTTTTTGGCCATTTCTTTGCTGGGTGGTAAGCAATAATCAAATTAATGATTTCAAATTAGTTAAAGGTCATCTTGAACCAAATCCAGCACAATTACAAGCAGATGGATAAACAAGAACAACAGAACTCACAATATAACCAGCAGATAGCTATTTTAAAACACCTCTGGAAAGAGAAAAACAAACCATAACATTTTTAGCGTGGTTTCAGTTGGGCAGCATGATTGTATTAGCCTGAGGCTGTGACACCGACTGCATCAGAGGCACTACTGTAGGGGCTCAGTCATCCAACAACTTCCAGGGCAATCGCAGAAACAAAACCCTGTCAAGTGGTAGCTGCAGAGGGAAGCCCTGAACATAACTCCAGAGTTTTATAATTTGGGCTTGTTTACAAAGAAAATGGTCTCCCCAGGCAGAAAAAAACCTCTGCCTCAATAAGTGGAAGACTCCGCCCCTGCTTAAAATAAAGTCTCGCTGGTGAGACTTGTCCAGGGCTATGGATGGGCGGCTGAGACATTCCCAGAGTGTTCTCAAGAACCCAGGCCAACAAGCACAGAGCAGCCAGCTCAGCTCTAGTAAACACTCTTGGCCTTCAGAACTGGGTGGCTGCTTGCAAATTGCCTATTGGGAATGGTTCTGGAAATCCCCTGCTTCTGATTTGTGCCTGGGAGCGGTTTGAAGGTCAGTTGGCAGCAGCTTTGAGGGTGCTAGGGACTTGCCTAGCTGTTTAACACCATAGATGATCATAATCCCGTGCCCAGGAATGTTCTCAGGCCCTGTCTAATTCACCAGGAAATATGTAGACTGAGAAGAAAATTAAAATGAAATACTGGGTTTGTTGAGAATGGAACTGTCATGTTTCCTACTTTTCAGGACATCCATTACAGAGATGGATTAAACCAGCATGATACTGTTTGTTTTTCTGGTTGCTGACCTAACTGCTAAACTTGCAGAGGGGACCTTTCAGCAGCACTGATAGTACTTCAGAAAATCAACTTGTATTCAGGATAGATCCAGCACTGTGCAGTCGCAGCCTTAATTTTATCAGCATCAGGAAAGAACCAAATTCATCTGCAGCAGACTCTTTAATGTGACCTATGGACCATATGAGTTGGGTTTCATTGGTGATAATGGCCCAAACTGGGAAGCATCTGTTAATTTCTCCTCTTACTTTGTACATCCGTTATCAGTCCCTGGTGTGATTTGATTTTTGGAAGCTGGATTTCCTTGCACACATACCATAAGGCTCACTTCAATCTCCTTTATACAGTTTACTATAAAGCCCTTGATTAATGCACTAAGGGCCAAATCTGAAGAGATGATCAGTCCAGACCGCTGCTGGTTTACAGCAGCTGAAAACAAAGCTTTTAGACAATGCATAGAAAGTCCAAGCCTAAGACACCTATTTTAAAGATTAGCTGTCAGCTTCAGCAACAGAAAGTACAATCACCTCCACACCCCTCATGTGTAATTTTGTCTGGGGGGGGGTGAAAGGGAATGAGAGTACAATTGTTTCACCTCTTCTAATTCTTAATGATCCTGCCTTCCCCCAGTCGACCTACGCAGAGACATTTACAGCCATCAAACACATAGGCTGCCAGACCTAGGTGTGTTGGACTGTGCCTCCAGGGATCCTAACCAGATGGTATTTTAGGAGAGGACACAGTTCATTTCAGAGCAATCCGAACGAGCAGCTTTCTTTTCTTTATTACACCATTGCATTTGGCGGCAATCCACCAGAGGCAGATTCTCTGCTCTCTAAGGAATGATCTGCCCACTCTGTCCATTTAACAGGACGTTCAACTCAGAAAATCCAGTTGCTGATCACACATGTGGAGCAGATGTGCGAGCATGCGTAGCAAAATAAAAAATAAAAAATCCCAGCAGTGCACTGGGAGAAATGTAGCGTAACTACTGAAAAACAGTGACACAAAAGCTCTGATTCTGAAACAGTGGTTATTGTTGTTGTAAGGGGGATTTTTCTTATTACTCTTTCTTAGGGAGAAAAAAAAAGCGTAATAAATCCTTTATTATTTTTCTCCTTGGAGGTCAGGGAGGATTATTCATGTTATACTAATGTGGCTTCTTTGTTCGTTTTCACAGACTTCTCCTTACAAAGATATGATTCTAACTATTTTGACCAGACTATCTTGGGGCCCTACCTCTCAGGAACTGAGTGCTGGAAAACTGCCACTGGAAAAAAAAACACACCCTTTTAAAAGAGAGGATATCAGAAGTATACATCTTTTATCCATGCCCCACACACTTGCATGTAAAGGGAGAGCACCAGCTGTTTTTCTCATGGTGAATAAGGGTTACTTGGGGAAATCTGACTTCCTGTTTTTACATGGACAGCTACATTGTTGCATAGCCAGTTAATTTTGGTTAGGTCAATAGAGCAAGTTTAATTATTGGAACTTTCCTTACTCACTCAAGATTCATACCGTACAGAAGAAAGAGGGATTACTGGGAAGTCCAAACTGTGTACAGAAGCCGAAAAGCTCATCTTAATTGCATGGTCCCTGCTCAGACATACAAAACATTTGGGGGGGTGGGATTTGCTGAATGGTGCAACTTTGACTGTAGACTAAATTTCTTTCTTAGTTCAAAATATACTGAATAAAAATCTTACAGAGATTTTTCTTAAAGCGTATTAAAAAAAAACCCCAAACCCCCAAAATTACATATTTAAGGCAGTGAGAGCAGCATAACGACTCGTACAGATAAGGTGGAAAAATGGTCTGTTTTTCCATGACAGCACAACTGAAAACAGCGAAAGCCTGAGCAGTGTCAAACAGAGAGAGCAATCCCCTTCAGCTACAGGCGGTACTGTGAAAAACACACCTCTCACGTTGTGCCTCACGCAACCAGGACAACTGGTGACAGTGAAATGCTGTAGCAACTAATCCCAGGTAAAATCCCCTAAGAAACCAGCAGCATTTCTTGTACTCTGTGATGTTGAATTCTAATTTACTTTAACTGGAACACTTAGATTTTGTTTTGTTATTTAGTTCAGTGGCTGGCTAAGCCCCTTCCTCCATTTCATACGGTGTTACAAGTTATGGTGGATTTCTAAATCTTGGTCTTGGTTAATGCATCAAAGGACATATGGGCTGATTTCCTTCAGTTTCTCATAATATACATGTAGCCAGCTGTATGTTATTACATAACTTTAGACTTAAAGCAGCCAGATCATTCTAGATACATTGATCTATTTCTGTGGTTTTGATACAGCACTATTACAGGGGAAGAAACTCACCAGTGCTGTTATAAGGAAAGTTTGGATTTTTGTAATTCATATCCTTGTTCTTAATAAACATCCCAAAGAAAAATATTCAACAGCAGCAGGCAGTAATAAAGAGGGAGAAAATGGCAAAACCACAGTACTGAGGAAACCTACGTGAAAACACTGGTTGTGTCTTCCTGGTTACAGAAAACAAATAGAACTGTTCAAAGTGCTTGCCAATAAGGGCCTGCCAAATAAAATATTGTTTTATGAAGTCAGGAAAAAACTAATTTTAAAGGTTATTGTAGGTTATTTGTGGTCACGTCTTGTGTTCATAAAACATGATGTCATCTTGAACCCTTCACTATTTTTATTTCAGCCCTATAGGTCTTTGTTTGAGACACTATCTCAGCAATTGTAGAAATTTAAAAGTTATTGGGAAATACTTGCAAGAGTCTGTTCTACAAATTGAATGGGAATAAAATAAATTAGATACAAGCCCACAGAATGCAAGAACCCATTAAAGCGTCTGTATTTTAGGGCAGTTCATTTACCTAATCCAGTGGATGATGAGATCACACTAGCAGCATTAAATTTGAAATCATAAGGTTGCAGAATTGCTCTCGCTATTTACTTTTGTTACAAATTACATTAACACCACAGAACTGCCCGTCATGGCATCTGATTCTCTGCCCTGCCTCTGCAACACTAGGGGAATAATTATCATGGCCACTAATGTAAACATTTTATTTGTCACCTTCCGCTTTTTTGGTGGAAAGAGTTTATTCACCTTGACGAGTGAGGTATCCCACCAGCTGCTGTAATGTACCTAGATGAACTGCAAACCAATGGAGAAGACAGATGTTAATGAGAAGGTGATAAGGAGTTAAAGACCTTTACCGGCCACGGTTAAAGCTTTTGCCTCATTTCTTTCTTTCTCTTCTATCTAACATTCACTGACCTGTCATAATGCTAGATGGACTACATGGGATTTTTTTTCAGAATCAGGGCTTCCTATAAATGGTTTCTTCCATTTGAAGCTACCTAATTAACGGCTGACTCAGGCCTAAACACTTACTTGAATGCTGTGGCCGCTTTGGGGATTTTTCCTTTGTAGCCACTGACAGCCTCTTCTCTGATGCTCTCACTGCTAAAGCAGTTCGTCAGAGCAAAGAAATGCTTATGACATCTTCCCATGTGCCCCTTTAGGCTTTTGTGCCTACTAATTATTTCATTAGAATAAGAATATCCCTCTATTTCTCCTTCTCCTTGTTCCATTTAGGCTTTGTTTTATGGTCATGGGAAGTTACTTGACATGAACTAAGTCTTAAAATATGAGATTTTAAGGTAGTGGATAAATTGTTCCTTTTCTTTCTGTGGCCAAAGCCTCTGAAGCCCATGAGGCTATGCTGTCCCGAGGATGGCTGAAGCACCCCGCATGTGGAAGAAGCTGTGCACTGGGGCCCGGCCCAGCGGGAGCAGTTCCTTATGGCTTGGCTCTTTATGGGGACACGAGGAGATGCACGGTGGGTGCTATGACATTTCCATGGGATACCAGAGCATGTTGGCACATGCGTCTCTCCCAGTGCAACTTTTGGCTTTATTATTCTCACTTCTCATCTTAAGATATGCCTGTCTAAATTTAAAGGCAACTCTAAGTGGATCTCAGTGTCAGTGAGAAAAGATAAGGGGTGACAGCCTGGGTCACCTGCCAAAGAGCACAGGACTCCTACCTCCATGGGAGAGAGAAGTAAAGGCAGTTTCAGCCCACTTCTTCCCCCTCTCTAGCCCAGGCTGCTGCAAGCACAAAGGCAGTCTTCAGATATTTGCAGAATTTACATAGCCCAGAGGCCTTGTGTGCTCTGCTGGTGACAGCGTTGCTCTACGTCCCATCACTGAAACGCATCTGGTTTGGCTCTGTGGCCCCCACCTCCACTGGGGGCCTATTTGATGCCTGGGGTTGCCGGTGACTTTTAGAGGGACAGGCAAAAGCCTTCCTCATGGTTGCCGGAGGAAATCCTCCTTCAGTCATATCTGGAGCTTTCAGAGGCTTTTGTTGCTACTTGGGCCTTTTCCCTGCGTAAAAGACATGCAGTCACAGAACAAATGTCACCTAATATATCTTATCTGTAAATGACATTTTTTTCCCCCAGATCAGTTTCTAATACCCTGCTGATGTTTGTTTTTCTGTTTTTCTGCCAGTTGACATTGCTGATGCTATTTCCTTGCTGTACTATCATACTCAAGAGCGTAGTTTCTGTTGATGGCTTATCCTTTGTATTTTCTGAGTAACCTTTTCACTCTAACTACGGCTGAGTCAGACTTGTATTCCCACTCTCAATTTCACTCCACCCAGGTGTCTCCTACCACCCAGCCTGTAAATATTTTTCTTTATAGTAAGTGCTGTGGAATTCATGCTTGGGAAACCAAGAAAGGCTTTCAGACAATTTAGGCTGATACTCAAAGATTCTTCTGTTCCTCTTGTTAATCAATAATATTAATCAATAATATTCAAGTGTAAAAGAAGGAAACAAACTTAGGTAGTGGTTAACATTTGTCATGGAACAAATACTGTTTTCTGGTGGTAAAATGCTTAATTTGCTAGCTTTCCTTAGTAGCTAAATCCAAAATAGCACAAAAATGTGGCATGCTGAGCCACCGTTTTTGTGTGTTTCCTAAAAGAAATTTGAAGGGTCTCTAGTTACCATTTGTCTTCATCAGCTAAACTTTTTGGTCTCTGTCTAGTAACATTCCAGCCATCCAGTCTATCGTATTTAAAGTATAATTTCTAAAGCACTGGACAACAATGTAACTCGATTCTGGATTCAGCTAACTTCTACCTTCCTCCTTATGCTATCCCCTACATTCCCAGAGGACTTGTGGGTTTTTTTTGAGGGGGGGTGTTTGTAGGTTTTTTTTTTCCCCTCTTCTTTTTTTTCTGTCTGCTCATGAGCTAGAAGAGGCGATCTGTTCTGTTTTTAAAACGGGAAAAAAATGAGCAGTAGGAGTTCTCGGGGCTGGAGACTGTTATGCTGCATCAGTAAGGTAGGGGTAGGATGGAAAGGAAAATGGTGCAGCTGTCTAATAATTTCTCTGTAATGTGACTGGAAGCATATATTGTATAATACTAGAGCAAAAGGGGGGCATGGCTCTTGCATTTTAATATATGCTTATGCCATAGCTAATAAATAATAGGAAATTGCCAATCACTATCCTGGTATGCCTCAGAAGATTTGCTCTTGACAATGTATTCCTGCGACGGGTACAAGTAAAAAACTAAAACACTTCAGAGCTCAAACAAAAAGTCTAGCATTGATGAGAAAACTAGTTCAGCCACTTCTGAGATGAATTATAAGAAGTCGTCTTCTGTATTCCTATCTCTTTACTTTTTCAGGGTGGTTCCCTGCAGGGGCTCCTCAAGGTGTAGGAAGTGTATAGTGGATATTAATTGAAAAGAAAGCTAGCAGTACTCACTGTCTTTCTTTAGAGAAAGTATAGATCCCTTTGGAAAAAGGTCCCAGTTTGATCCTGCAGGAGCTGGCCACCTTGACCCCAGCCCATGGGACTTTTTCCGATTAGTACTGTTAACAAATCCACCTTGGTTTAAGTCTTTTAGTCTATGTCTCATGAACTATATGATGGACTTTATTCCCCACCTCACAGTGTTGTGTGGGGAAAGCAATTCTTCTCCTTTTCACAAGGGGATATGCAGGAGCAAGGAACAAAATAGCTTGTCCCAAAGCACTGTTTTGGCAGACACAGATCTCCAGTCCTGCTTTACTGCCCAGTGCAAGCACTCTGCCTTCCCCTTGTGGTCTACTGTACAGACTAATTCTGGCCATCTTGCAAGGCTGACCTTGGAGGTCAGCTGAGGGTGCGGGTTCGAACCGCTAAAGCTGAAATTTTATTGCAGGAGGCACCTGCTGCATGGTTTAACAGAACCTGCCTGAACAGGGTTAGGAAGGAGAATTCCCCCAGAGCTCTGAAATTTCAGGTCTATTTCCATACCTGCCTATCAAGGTTGACAGGAACTCAAACTGGAGAAACTACACACTATGAGCTTTTTCTTCCACAATGGCACAAGAAACTGTGTGGTGACCTCAGACTTCTGAATACTCAGGGAGTCCTTTGAATCAAAAACAAACAGCTGTAATGCTGAAGGATATGACTGAATTTTTTTTGAGAAAGCTGAATATTTCTGCAAGAAATTTGTAGCAAGCAAAGACCTCGATGCACAGCACTCCATTCTGAAGGGCAGCATTTAAGGGAGAAGATGACAGCAGAGCACTGACAGCAGCTTCCCCTGACTGAGTTGCGTTAATTTTCCATAGACCCTGAAGAGCAGTCTTGAAGAGCTTCTTTCCCAGAAAAGCAGAAAGCCCTGCCGGTTGGTGGTAGAAGGCTGGGAGATGAAAACACAACAGAAAGCTCTGCTGCCAGCTCGAGTCAGTGGGACAGAGCCAGAGAGGGGCATAAAACTGGGACATCCTGACAAAATGCACGGAACTTGCTGTGCATCAGAGCTTAACAGAGTCTCTCAAGAAAGACAGCCTTGCAGTTCACAAACATGTAGCTCTTCACAGGCCACAATCACAAAAATGGCTAGCTGTGCATTGCCATTACGTAGCACCCTCACTGTCATACTATCCTCTGTGAAAAAATGTGTAAGAAAAGTGCTCGTTGCACGTTAGGAAAGGAGAAATAACATACAGAGTCAGAATCATGGAACTAATGTGTTTCTTCCAGAGAACACCAGCTAGTCCTATGAATTTGGACTTTTGTCTTCTTAAATCCCTGTCACCAAAAATCCAGGAGTAAAGCCTCGTAACGCCAATGTAGTGTTAAAAGGCAGGCATTCTTTATTGCAGCGCTGGATGCACGGGGGATAATTCCACCGAACGTGCATAACTCATACTTTTTCCGTGCAGTTTATATAGATC
>Ga0181612_181166_pt1 | contig 14423 bp, 9 predicted proteins | sample HoacroProtozoa21_FD_119630 | JGI IMG/M metagenome (GOLD analysis project Ga0181612, IMG submission 119630) | Hoatzin crop microbial communities from Cojedes, Venezuel. Combined Assembly of Gp0051906, Gp0051904, Gp0051908 | reverse complement strand
GTGTGTATGAAAACAAAATAAAAGAACAAAATCCCAGTTTCAAGGGCACCTATAAAGTAACTGATAAAGAAAACAAACCCAAAACCCTTTTCTGAGTGTCTTACTGATTTAAACAATGTGAAGACTGATTAGAGATAGCTTACGGTGTTTTGTCACGCCCCAGTAGCACCAGCAACCACAAGTAGCAGCAACAGAATAGCATTTTTAAGAACACATGTATTTCTTTCTTTCCTCCATATTTACTCCAGCAAAAAAACATATTAAAATCAAGATTAAATGATAGACTGAGAGGCAATTTCAGGGACTAATCCTTGCCTAAAAAAGGAGTGATGGCATACACAACCAAACGAGCAGCTGGTACTGGATTTTATCTGACATCTCCATTAGGGCCTGAGAGAAGCCGTAACCTAAAATCTGCCAAAGAACTCAACTGGAAGGAGCTGAAGCGGACGGTGGAGGGAAAGAAACAGGAACGTGCCAACTAAGGTAAGAATGGGGAGAAGGTTAAAGAGAGGAGTGAGTAGTTTATGTGAATTTACTCACAGTTCTTAAGGAGAAAAACTATGTGCACTGTCAGTAGGAGGTAACGCGCCGGCAGCTGGGCTGCACCCAGAAAAGCTCCACCACCGCAACCAGCAACCGGAATCAGCTGCCCCGCAAACACCCCACCCGACCCGCAACAAAACGACTGACAGAGGGAATTCAGGGGAGACGAGCCACGACTGGCAAAGTCAGGCCACTTGTGTTTCGGAGCAGTAATGCTGTTACAGATCCCTGTTGCAAACTGGTTCGGGACAGGGATTCGCACAGAGAGTCATTTTCTAGAGATAAGGCCAAGGACAGAATTTAAAGACAGCACCAAACAGGACCAGGAGGAGGCAGGATTTCTAAACCAACGGGTTAATTCTCTCTTCAAATCTGTTACTGCTATGTACTCCACGCTTCTTTTACAGCACAAGCAGCGCGGATGAGATGACACCAGCAACCAAGGAGCGCAGCAACAAGGCTGCACTGCTGTGGGTAAAAAGGAGCCTCAGAAGTGCTTCAGACCGTGTTTACTACTCGGGTCTTGTCCTTACCAGACGCCTCCTTTGTGTCAGCATCAAGAGATCTTAACAGGGTCTCAGTCTGCCACAAGCTGTCTGAAGATGGACTCATGCAGGCATGCTGAGGCCACACTTATAATCTGCCGACACCAGAAGCTGCTTGGTCCCCAAAGCTGAACTCCCCACTGTGACTGCCCCATGCACCTGGGACCGCCGGCCAAAGCCCCCGCAGCAACCACCACCCCCCATTTCCCAATTTAGGTTGATTTCTGTGCGTGGGTATTAAGCAAAGGAGCAGGGTAAGAACATAAAACCAGCACTAAAACTAGCAGCGTGCCACAATGCCTTCAGGCCTTTCAAAAACCTTAGGTATAAATAACAGAGCAGCAGCAAAGAAACATCCTTCGGACCCAACGAAGCACAAAACAATAGCCGTACACAATGCCCGCGATACAGCCAGGACAAATGGGCACCATTAAGGCCAACAATTTATGGAGTGTTGTTTCTGCTGGTTTCTGATGTGAACAATAAACTAATCTGTCTGCATTAAGCAGTAGGACAGTGGACAGCTGTCATTTTCTGATCTCTGTATCCTAATGGGTTACCTTAGTAACAGCCTTAAGCTGTCTGTTGCCATGGTGAATGAGGTCCATAATTGCTGCAACAGCCCTGGAGGTGTCAAAGTCATCTGCAAACGCAGCCTTCACGGTTACTTTTGTGTTGGCTAGCCTTCAAGAAGAGAAGGTAACTTTTAAGATAAGACAAACAAGAAGCCAGCAGTACGCCGAATTCATCAGCTATTCAGCCAGAGGGAGTCATCGAAAGGACACCGTCGTTTCCTTCCTAGCTGTCCTGTGATGGGCAATGCTACACAGATCAGGGAGAACACATCTTTCAGCTGCAAAGGGAAAAACTTGACGCATGTCGAAATCCAAAGTGCTGCATCCCTTCAATAAATACACGGTTAATCACAGGAACCAACAGCAGAGCAAGGCCTGCCTTAATTATTTAAAAACAGATGGAAAATGAGGTTGATACTAAGCACATTGACGATTTTGCTAAGTTATTTTTTTTCCAGCAGCCTGTTTTTCATGCTAACGGCATGTTTCTCTTCCAAAGCCACACCACGTGCATGACTCCAGCGCCTGGCCAGCGATCTGACTCAGGGTCAGCCCAGCATCCCACCAGCAGGAAGCCTCTGGGCAGCGGGCGCTGCTTCCCCATTTCTCAGGCGAGCCCAATCCCAGCCCCGTCCCAGCCCTAGTACTCCGCTCGGCTTGGCCCGGGTGGAGAGGTCTGGCGGGACCGCTCGTCTAACAATGCCAAAAGCCAGCAGGCAACCAGCACTCACCGCCGCAGGGCCGGTGCCACCTGCCACGGCCGCTGGGAGTGGGAGGATGGGGACAGCAGCAGGAACAAGCGGCCAGCTGCAAACAGCTGCTGGCGGCGGGCTCTTGTATGTAGCCAGGCGAGCTGGACCTTGACAGCGCTGACCCAAGGGTGCTGCCTCATGGTAAAGCTTGGGGAATGGGGTTACCTGGGGAATCTCCAGCTATCCGAGCACCTCTGGGGCTCTCCCGAAGCCTGCTGTGCCTGTTCCCGAGTGCTTTTGCCTGGAATGTCAGCCTCCCCTCAGATATCAGACAGCTGCTGCTCTAACTCAGCAGCCCTCCCTGCAAGCTTCCCCCTCTCCGCTGAATATCTACCACCTTCCTAATTAAGAGCTCTGTTTCATTTTGGTTGGTTTTACATCTACTGACACAGAAGTGGTACCCTCCCACATGCCCCCCACCGACAACCCATTTCAACTTGCCCATGCGCCTCACGTCGCTCAGCCTTATCTCTCACCAGCAGGTCTCCTGCACCCTCCTGCTGAAGGGCTTGCTTTTGCCAAATACCACGACGAGTTAATTCAGCTCCACTTCCCTGCAACGCGTTCCAGCGCCCCGTGCAAGCCTCAGCTCCCCAGCAGCGAGGTGCCTGTGCCGCAAGGAAGCCGGCTCTTGCTTAGGCAGCGTGGGCCACGTCCCCTCTGAGCCCACGTCCCAGCGCTGCTGCACGGACGTCGCTGCAGGGCACGCAACGCCCCTCCGGCCCCGGAGCGCTGCGCTCATCCTCTCAGCCTTGCACCCCGCACACAGCATGTCTCTCCCCTGGATGCTGATCCTATTTTCCTAAGGGACTCCAAAGAAGAGCCTCCTCATCACCATCAGGGTCACAAGCACCATCATTTCATAGCTTTGCCTTCTACAGCACCCAAGGGGGGTAAAGATATCTGTGTTAGGACAGGCACACTAGACAAACAGCACAGATTTTAAAAACACAATGAACTAAGCGTAGCAGACTATGAGGAAAAGCAGCTGTCTAGAAAAAGAAGAAAAAAAAAAAGCTGCCCTTGGTGAGGGCTGGCAGGGAAGACTGCTTCTCAGTCCTTCTTCTTGTCTTGCTTATTAAACAGAACCCAGAACACTACGCCATTCAGCCCTCTGAGCCTGTCAGCAAACTACTGCTCACACAATCACAATCTTTAAGATATAGGAGGTGCACTTACCTTTCCCACAGTATGTCTTCTCTAACAGGGTCACATACCAGCTGTCCTTTTATATACGCATTTGCGTCTCTAACAAATGAGGAGATTGCCTGAAGAAGATGCTTTGCATCATCCATGCTCTCATCACTAAATTCTACAGCTAAGAAAAAAAAAAATTATTCGGGCATCAATAGAGAGGATGTTGTCTGTCATACACAGGAACAATATTCTGACATGAAGTCATTCCAAGAAAAGTTTGTTATTACTTGTCATAGCAAACTTCTCTTACCATTAACTGCATATTTAATTAAAAACTCCATTCTTCATGTGCACTAGGTGAATTAAATCAATACAAAAGACAACCAGTACATATGACAAAGTATAAACTACTGGAAAGGCATCAGACTGATTCAAAAAGTGTCCAGAAGCTGACCGAAGCAACAGCTACTTAATTTAAATTTTTGGTTTTTTATTTATTATTTACTCTCTCTCTGTGAAGTTATTACCCAAAAGCATTTGGATTGGATATATTCCTAAGCATCCCTCCAGATTTAAGTTGGGAACACCTAGCTTTGATCTCATCCCTAATTTTGCTCCTATTCTAACTGAGGTAAGCAGGATCTGTATTTGGAGATCTCCAAAGAGACCTAACCCTCACCACTGACTCTGTGAGATACAGGCAGTTACAGTTAAAGGGCTACTTCACCAGCTTCTGGAATCTAGATGGACCTAAAGTTTTGCAGTCTAGATCTGCGCTAGATATACAATTCCCTCACAATATCAAAGCTAAGCTGACCATATAAATTTTTGAAGGTGGCTATTAGAGAAAATACAAATTGCTAAAACTCTTTAGGGCATGTCTGGGATGGGGTTCATCACACCCAACTTACATGCTTACATCTAAGCCTCTTACAGCCGCTGGAAAGAAAGATAAAACCTTAAGGTAAATGATTCATGGCATCCTCAGCAGAGCTCTGCTTCACGATGAGGTCTGCTATACCCTAACCCTACAGCGCTTCTCCTCCACCCACCGGAACAACGACATTAGTCCCCCCACTAACATGGCATCCATGCGCATGGACACCCTTCACGGCAGTCAGCGGGCCTCCAGCTTCGGCAGGCAACTGCGCTTCGAGAGCTGCCAGCATCCGCTTCTCAGGGTCAAGCAGGCTCCTCTCGCTTTTCCTGCGCCCTCAGAAGCGGGTTCTGGACTGGCCCCTGGCACTTTCACTGCGAGCTGCCATCAGCGAGAGGCAATTTCTTTATTTGTACAATAACACGCAATCTTCTGCAGAAGGGCACTGGGACCCCACACAAGACAGCTCACCCGACTTCGGTGGAAGCTGTGTCCACCCAGGACAGGCCTAAGTTTAAACGCATTCCTTCCCACAGCATCACACCAGAGCTGATTACTCGAATCACAGTGCCGCTCGTAGCCAGTGCGCTATTGCCTCAGCATTTTAGGCCTGACCTCTGCACTAAGGTGCACCCAAACTACAGCTTGCAGCGTATTCCTCATCTCACCAGCACCGAGCATCACGTGTAGTTTCCATGCTAATCTCACCTCTGGTCTGTGCACGTTATAACCGACTGCTGTGTGCAATTACCCAACGCAGACTCTTTAGAGCAGACAGTCTGAGCAAGGGGACAGATCTTAGAGGGCAGAAGAAGCCAGATGTGAGACCTGATCTCTGTTCCATTAGCCTAAATCCCCAAGAAGCCAAACTGTTTAAACAGACTTTCCGTAGGATTTATCCCAATATAAATAAGGCATAAGTCTGGACCTGTATTTGTCAGATTTTCCACTTGTGCATAATTAAAAATCTGCCTTACTGCCTCATTAACACTGCTTTTAAAATTCAGCTTTACTCAGCTTTTAAAGAGACCGATCTACAGACCTCTAGAAAACAGTGAGATATTGAAAGAGATCATTTATATCCACCAAGATTACTCAACTGATTACCCTGGTTACAGGAACTCCACGAGGAATACTGGATGAAAGTTTATCCTGATGAAGCCTGCTTTGATTAAAGCCATTCTTCTTCCCCGATTCACGGCGTTCTCCTAAACCACCGCCTGCAGGCACTGCAAACCCACAGCGCGGCACAGGCAAGCCCGGCTCTGTAATCATCTTCACGGTACCCCCTACCCCTTCCCTCCTTTGCCACCAAGGGCATTGTTGCTTCATCATCAAATTACAAAACATACGTTTATTAGCACCAATGAGTAATTAAAGACCAGAGGGACCAAAATGTTACAGTTCACTCAGGTTCACAAAATAACGGGAGCGGTTCTGGTGACCAGGAGAGCATTTTGGGGACAGAGCCCCTCCGCCTAACTGCAAAAGCAAAGGCGCTGCCCATCAGACGCAAGAGGAAAAGCAGTGCCTCCCAGCGGGGTCCCGCAGGGCTTCGGAGCTGGCACCTCCCCTGTTGAGCTGCAGCCAGAAGCAGCCTGACAGGCGTGTTGGTGTTTGGGCACCACGCTGCTGCCTGCAACACCATGGAGAGACCTTTCCCCGACAGCCCCAGGTGGGCCGAAAGGTGGTCAGGCCAAGGAGGAGACAGCCAGAGGCATCGGCCATAGCACAAGGCCCGGCTCACCACCACTGCCCCAGAGCCCAGCTCAGCCCCAAGCAGCTCTGCCCCACTGGCAGAGAGAGTGATGGAGTGGAGGGGGTCCCTGCAAAGACACGCTGCAGAAGGGCGATGTCCTGCTGCAAAGCCCTATCCCAGGCAGGGACGGCAGGAACCATCGCCAACAGCTTTAGGCTGCGAAAACCTTTTTAGGAACAAAGAGAAGGCGCTTGGGATCTCGCTTCTCACAAAAACACTTCACAGAATCATAGAATCATTAAGGTTGGAAAAGACCTCTAAGATCATCAAGTCCAACCGTCAACCCAGCGCCACCATGGGGACACAAACCGACAGGCTGCACAGCAAACACCTGGCTCAGCGGGGACTGACTCTGGCTCCGTATCGACCAGTGAGCAACCGCACCCGGCCTCGTATGGTGGTGGAGATGGCAAGCGCAGCAGAGCTTTGAGCATTCCTCGCCTGCCGACGGGCTTACCGGCACCATACTCTGACATAGCACCATGGTATCCCTTCATCAAAGCCACCCACGTTTGCAGAGGCAGCCCTCTGTTTTTATCACAGGGAGGTGTTTAACCTAGAAGCTAGGCAAAAAGAGGGTCACATCCTTCTCGCAGAGGGTCAGATGCGGCCAGCTGAGCGGAAGGCTGCAGGGCTCCAGTGTCGTTCCTCGCCCCGAGGCAAGCTTCAAAACTGCCATTTGGCTTTTGTTTACAGGACAAACATATATATGATAGTTTTGTAGGTGTCAGCCTTTTTCCTTCTTTTGTTTTAAACACACATTTGTTCAAGACTCCCAAGTGCCCCCAGCTTCAGCCTGGGAACCATTTATGTGTGCACAACACATTTCACCTCGTGACAGAGCCCCAGAGGGAGCACTGGGGGTGCCACTGTCCTGCAGCATCACCCCAAAACAGCCAGTCATGCCACCCTCCCACCACCTCACCCTGGCGCCTGCCACCTCCCCAGCTCCAAACAGGGGTCTGTTCCACAGCAAACCTCCTGCCCGGATCTGCTCCCCCCTTCCTACCGTGGTGAGGGCAGCAGCTAGTAACCAGCAGTCTCTTTATTCTCCCATGCTTTGAAATACTTCAGGAATACACAGTATTCCCGATGCCCTCAGCTGCCTTAGGAGAGAGAGGGTCCACCAGGAAGATCAGACGGGTGGCTCCTGCAAGCAGCTAGAGGTACTGACGATCAAAGAGACTTCTCAGTCCAAGGACTACGTGTCTGATGGACACTATCAAAGCCACAGAGCCTTAACCACGCCAGCTCTCCCAGTCACACTGCTCAAGGTGCTGTATCTGAGGCAGCTGGAGGTCCACCGAAATAACATAGCAGGCATTTCCCTGTGCTCCACCATTCCCTTACCATGCCAGGACAGCCAGCAAGCCAGATGACCTGGCAGTGGTTAGGAACTACCATCTACTTTTGGCAGGCCCCGACAAACCGGTAAAAAGACTGTCTGTATGAAAAACTCTTCCAGTTCAAAGTAGTGTCTGCCTGCTGGAATCACCACGGGATAGACAGGGAAGCTGACAAAACCTCCCCACCGGCACCATTTGCCAGGCTAAGATGATCGTTAGGTTATCAAGCGCTGGTATAAGCGAGCTGCACCGCACCACAGAACTGCTTGAACACTCAGTAACTCCACGGGACGAAAATGGTAAAACAGCAGGGAGACAAAAAGTTATTAGCAAGCCCTTGTCATACCCTACGGGAGTAAAAGGCAAAGCTCTACCTAGATACACTCCAGAAACAGGTGATCATGACTGAAATACAAGCAACTGCAACAGATGCAAATCAGAGATGGAGGTAATTCATTAATTGAAAGTGCAATTAACTGAGAGTCGCAATTAACTGCAGCTCAGGAAGGTATTTAGACGAATGGTTAAGTACCACCCTCGGTAAAGATGCTTTTCTAAAGGAGAGCGCAAGAGCAGCCCCGCAGAGCATCACCCCCCTCCCACCGGCCAGCGGGCCCCGCGCGGTCGCTGGCTGGGCACACGTGCCTGCCACCTGGAAAGCCACGCGCGTCTCGCCAGATACGGGGTTTTTTCCTTACCTGAGCTGTATCTGCTGCGCAAACAAAACATCCTGAATTGATCCGACGAAAATTTCTTCAGGAAATCCTAAACTCCACGCACAGAAAGACAGCGTCAGCATGATATCAAACAGTGTCCTCAGGAGTTGTTCCACCCACACACACTAGTTTCACACTGTGTTTCAGGCAAACTAACATGACAGATAACCTATCTTTGTAGTTTAAGTTAGGCATAAAGCTTTAAACTGTAACACTGGTTTAAGTGTAAACTAAATAAAAATCTAATTCCATATAAGATAGATGTGCGTACATATATACAAGATATAAATATACACACAATGTGAAATATAAGACAGTTAAAAAGTATTTTGTAATTACAACCAAACATACACTGTATAAAGACCTTTGCAAAAAAAACAAACTCAAATTTCCAGACTAAGATTGGAATACAGTCTTGCAGGAAATGACAGCTTCTGACTTTTACAAACTTTAAGAAAAAAAGAAAGATTTCTTGTAAAAGAAAGTAAGTGTACTTTTTTATGAGACTAGAATATGAAGGAAAACAGGGAGTGAGTAAAAATAACTTTTTTTTTATATCGCTAGAATTTATCTGTGTTAATTATGAAACCTCATTAATCTCACCCTAACATTTATCTAGCTTTACTATTACTACTTGCGTAAAGTTAATTTACAGTAACACTATAAAGCACTATTTAAATGCTTGGAAGGTATACTGATAAAACATTTAATCACTTCCAACTCTGTTCTCAGCAAGGCTGGACACTGCGGCAGACTGACTGTGAACACTGCATTCCTGCTTTTCTTTTTTTTTTTAATTTGCAAATTGCTGATGGTAAATTTGTAACACCGAACTGCCACTGAAATAGAAATCATAAGAAGTTACTACAGGTGAGAAAATATGGAAAGTGTCATTTGGTTAAAGATGCACATTTTGAAATTTAGCTTCTGCTACCAGACTAAACCAGCCTGACCACTGCAGGTAGCAAAGCATCAGCAAGGTGCCATCTCTCAAGTGAAAACAGAAACAATCGAGGCAATCAGGGCAAGCTAGATGGAGAAACAGACAGTGATACTGTTTGCTTTGGTGGGTGGGTTTGGTGTTTGTTTTTAAAATTCTGTATAACTGAGTGTACCCAATGTGCCCAGAAGCATTACGGTAATATACAGAGGTAGAACAACATGAGTAAAGTACCAAAATAAATCTGAATTTGGGAAAAGACCATCCAGATTGGAAAAACCAACTCTGCGTTTCATTAAAAAATGGAGCACAGAGAAAATATCACTGCTTTTTCAAAGCAGGTTGCCCAGCCATGCGTTACTCCAATGGGCTTGAGTTTGGGGTCAAAATTTATAGCTACTTAAAAAAATTGGAGAAGGTGACAAGGGGGAGGGAAGACGGGGCAGCTGGATGGGGAGGATGCAGGGCAGCCATGCCCAGGTGACGGCCTGGAACGCAGACGGCTGCCAGCGGGACCAAGGGAATGCCGCAGGCACCGTCCCGCTGGGGCTCCCCTCTTTCAGAGCGGGCATAAAAACTCCTATGCAAGGCTTGACTTTCAAGACGCAGGAAGAAGTTTCACTGGACTGAAGAACCACTTACAGGGCAGGATTAATAGTTGTTAGCTGTGTCTAAGGACAGACATTAGCACAAGGGAAGAGAGGCAGGTCTGAAGCCTCGGTTTTCTCAACAGAGAGAACTCTCACTGCAGACGTGGAGGGAAACATTTCTATACATTATTTTTAACTGCATGTATTGCATTTGTGGTCATTTCTCCACCCTGTCCCCAACGTCTGCTGAGACGTGGGAAATTTCTGTGAAAACTGTAAGCCACGGGTAATTTTCCTGGAGGAGACAGGGCTTAACTGTACCCACACAGCATCAGGAGAATTAAGCACAACGCGGCTCATAATGAACTTCTTTTTAAAGGGATTTTAATTATGTCTTCCAAGAGGGCAAAGGGGAACATACGTGCGGAAACAGCCTCTCAAGCTTGGTCTAAAGGAAGGAAGTGACCCATTTGCAGCAACAGGCGTCAGCCATCCCGGGAGCCACCCTAGCAGCAAGCGCAGCTGTACTGCACGTGCGCAGCAGAGAAACCCAGTGCCAGGCTGCGCCAAAGCATCTGGGATACAGTCACACAGGACGTGTTCACGTGGCTCACGGGTACCAAAAGACAAAGCTCTCTGTGCATCAGCAAGATGACCATATAAAAATTAAGGAGAAGACAAGAGACGGCTGGCACTGCGCAGCTGTCAGGAAGCTGCTGGGTGTCCTGCAACACGCTGACGCTATGTCCCATTTCACCTATGCAGAACAAGGAAAAAGATTCGCTCTGCTCTAAGTCCCAAAAGCATTTGCACTATTGAGAGCAGAGAGACGAGAACCCACTGCCGCAGAATAGAATCACTCGGGCTGGAAAAGATCCTTCAGATTGCTGAGTCCAACTGCAAACCTGCAACGCAGAGTATTTGGCACACATGCTGCTCCAACAAACCCTCTCAGCTCAGCGAGATCCACGGTATAAGCAAACCCTGAGTCCGAGCAGGTTTCCTACACCCAGACCCGCACTAACAGGCACAGCAGCACTACAGAAACACTCCGCTCCAGGTCTTTCACAGCAGCACAAGCACACTCTCCAGTGTTTTCTCAAAAGAGGGCTGTGGTTAATATTTACATATTACAAACATACAGTGCTTCAATTCAGAAAAATAGATTACCTTAATTGTTACGTAGTTTTTTAATGACTTGGACATTTTTTCTTGACTTCCTTTAACATGCAAATGCCCTAGAACAACAAAAAAAATTAATCAGGATAAATGAGCTTGCTTCTGAATGTGGAGTGAATGAGAAAACGTGCACTGAGACACTGGAAACGCTGGAGGCAGCATGTGCTGTGATGGATATGCGCCAACCATTTCAATGCAACATGTAACATCTTTTTCAATAGCTTTGCCTACAGTCCTGCACACCTCTCCATCCTCAACTTTGGCTGGGTGAGTTTTAAAACACAGGAAAAGAAATTCCAAAAAGAACAAAACAAACAAAACACCACACTAAACATCAAAACACCATCACCATGACCAGAGGCATTAATAAGGAAAAAAGTGTTCCTGCTCAGAACTGACTAAACAAACTGATAAAAAAAAAGCAAGCAAGCAAATACTTTTCAGTCTTCGCAGAAGAGTACTTTACATGTTACTCTTGACTTTCCAGAAATATTTTAAGACTTTTAAAGATCTTCCAGTGATCTCACATTACAATATTCTTGAAACTCAAACAATTTTCTGTACTTACTATTTGCTGGTGGCTGTTACACTATTTTTTTTTAATGCAAAAGTTTATTGTACTGGTTAAAAATAGCTTAAGTGTAAAATAAATATTCTGCACATTCCCTATTTCTCCAGACTTCACGAGACTGAGAAAAAGAAGCGGGAGGGAGGGATGAAGCCATGATGCCTAACTTGAATTAGCTTATTTAAAAATGCAATCTCTGAGCATTGCTACAGCTTTCAATAGCCGCACGGACTGTCAGTTTGCAGGGCTGTGGTACAGGAAAGAGGCAGTGACCATCTCAACTGCATTTAGGAGAGCACGTAGAGCTCGGCTTCAGGACTGAAAGTTCTGTCAAAGCAAGACAGCAGATGGGCAACCTCGTGCTGTACGCTCCCAGGCCTTGTCCGTGCTAGCTGCACAGCACCAGAGAGGTGCCGAACACGCCGCCAACGAAAGACCACCCAGCATCACTTCAGAAATGTTGTCAAAACCCTTAATTGGCTTCTCCTAATAAAACAGTAATCCTGTAAGTTACTGAGCACCTACAACTAACATGCAATTTTCAGGCCCTTCATGACCTGCAGAATCCAGAATTAATCGTACTTAGAGGCAGATTTTACAGCACAAACTTTTCTTACTCTTTAATACCACATCAGCACTCTGCATTCTTTCAGCTTAGCAGCGCAGCGTTACCTCAGAGCACTCCGCACGGACAACCTCTGATCATGCTTCTGCTTTTGCAAAAGGTGGTGGCAGAGGTGGCATTTTCTCGCTCAGCAGCCCAAGCAGCTGCCTGAATTTTGTGCTACTCTCCACACAGCGCTGCTTTTGCAGCCTTGCGTGGAACACTGTCTCTTGCACAAGTGGATAAAATCCCCTTTACGCTCATCCGGACACAAAAGCAATACGCTCAGGCCTGGTGAACGACCATGAGAAGCATCTGGTTTCACTTCTCGGCTATTTCTGCCAATGATTCCATGTAGCGGGGCTTCTCCATAAGAGGGCTACCTCTGGTCCTACCCCGACCACCTGGAAATTTAAGTTCACACAACACAGTCTATGGAGAGTAGGAAAGAATCCAGAGATCTACGGATACAGAACCAGTTACAGCAGAAACCTATGATCAAACCAAAAATCTCATTTTCATCGTATTTGTCCCACCTGCTAGCTGGTGAGGCCATTTTCACCACTGCCTGGTTAAACTCAGGGCCCTCAATCAGAACACTCGGGCTGTCAGAGGCACTGGACACCCACGGCTCTCACAACTCAAGTAAAACCCACACACAAACTTCTCCTGGGAGAAGGGGAAGAGCCTGGGTACGATCATTTTTTTTTCTTTTGCAAAGGTGCCTAAATATTGACTGACTTAACTTTAGACAGCCAAGCTTAAAATAGTTGGATTGTGTTTTCCTAATACGGTACAGGTACCATCTGAATTTGAAATAATACTCCTCTTCAAGACTTTCAGCACTTAGAATGATTTCATTGAAGAATCACAAAATACAAGGATTTTCGTAACTTTGTCTTGGCGCTCTTCCCAGAGTACAAGCAGTCTAAAAATAAAGTCCTTATAAGAAGATTTATCCCCAGTGCAGGGATTTTCTTCCTCTAATGGGGATTGCTCCTCCAATTCTGAGCCTGCTAAAATTCTGAAGTCTGTTACCAGAATAAATTGTTTCTGAAGCCAATTCATTTGCCCTAAATAATTCACACTATCGTCCTCCAGCAAGGTTTTTTAACTTAATGAATGTAATCTGTCAGCTCCTAGAGAACCTCAGTGTACAAATTGCCCTTGAAATTGAGGTCTTTTTTTTTAAAAAAGAAAAAAAAGAAAACCTGCCTCCTCTTTATTTAGTTAGTTTCAAGAAATATTTCCCCTGTAGTTTCAATTCCAAGCTTGAATAGTCAGATTCAGTGGTTTTCAAGAGAAGGCTCCACCTGGCAGTAACCAGTGCATCTCAGCGGAAGCACAAAGAATTCCCTAGCACTTTGGGAGCAAAGCAGACCCTGGAGGATGCACCAGCCTCTGCACAATTGCTATTGATTTATAACAGGCCCTACACTGGGAACTGAAACTCGGATTCAATATTTATTCTGTACAGTGCCAATATACTTCTCAAAAAAGAAAGCCCAAGTAACTCCCAGAGCATACACGGGCTTAACTCTGCATCTCTTACTCAGGGAAGCAGCTCAGAGAGTTCACCAAGACATCCTGCACAAACCACTGACCAGCAAGAAGAGAGACAGCAGATCTGAACCTGACTTTCTACTGACTTCAGTTCTTTGGAGACCATCCAGAACCACCAGGACTGCAACAGGAAGAAGAACAAGTTTCAAGATTTCCATCAACAGGAACAGCGCTAGTACCATCAGACAACAGCGTAGTTCAGGGCACCGTACAGCACAAACTTCACTGAAGCAATACAGTGCACAGGCAGCAAGGCGCAGTTCTACTACACAATGCCAGGCAGTATCATAGGCTGAAGGCCAAGCAAGTAAAAGACACTTAGGTACAGTTTAGTTGGGCATAGCCAGGGAGGTCATGTCTGGGAGGAAGAGACAAGGTCTGTGACACCTATGGGCTGCACCAACACCGAGTCACTCCCATGCCATAGGAAAGCAGAGAGACGCTGAAGCTGGTCAGAGCACTAGAGAGGGTTAAGGGACCACAGGGACGAGACTCATTGTCTCCACTTTTCTACAGAACCAATGAAGGCTGCGAGGGGACCTTATAAATGCTTATAAATATCTCAAGGGTGGGTGTCAGGAGGATGGGGCCAAGCTCTTTTCAGTGGTGCCCAGCGACAGGACAAGGGGCAGTGGGCACAAACTGAAGCACAGGAAGTTCCGTCTGAACACGAGGAAGAACTTCTTCCCTCTGAGGGTGACGGAGCACTGGAACAGGCTGCCCAGG
>Ga0181612_135498_pt1 | contig 14423 bp, 7 predicted proteins | sample HoacroProtozoa21_FD_119630 | JGI IMG/M metagenome (GOLD analysis project Ga0181612, IMG submission 119630) | Hoatzin crop microbial communities from Cojedes, Venezuel. Combined Assembly of Gp0051906, Gp0051904, Gp0051908 | reverse complement strand
GCAAGAAGGGCAAGCTTTCTCATGGTCCTGCTTTATTAAAGAAGGGGATATCCTCAGGAGTCTTTTAGCAGAGTGACCTTTGGGCCTCATGGCTGCTGTTTAGGATTGTTGGTTCCCTCTGAGGTTAGCCCTGAGCAAGCTGCAGCTCAGTAAAAGTCTCCAAATCTGCCTCCTGTGGAACTGCTCCTCCATGCCACTAGGAAGTAAAATCCTAGAGGCTTCACTGGTATTCAGGGGATAGACACCCACCAGGAGAAGCGGAGACTCTCTGCTTGCCATCAGGGCACCAGTCCTCCAATGGCAAATGGAGAGGCAGAGACTTCCTAAGCCCTCGTTCGGTATGGATGTAGTCAATGTGTAGGACTTCTGTCTTTAACAATCCCGAGTACTGACTTACAGTCTGTACGTCTCACCTTCTCTTCTTTACCCTTTAACTTCCCTTACGGGAGTGCTGTGTTCACAGGTTACTTTATGTTTGGAAAATACAAGAGCAAGCTGTCGTGTAGTATTTTCAAGCATACACATCCTAGTAGGAAACACTTGCCCTGGAGGTTATAGGGCAGTTGCCAGTTTTTACTGCTAAATCTTACTTGTTCAAACACAGAATGTGTTACTGCTTTAATTGGTCTTTTAGAACCTCTGATTCATTGCTGGAAGTGGAAGTGTATGAATAACTGAATGTTGTATATGTGCAAAAAATGAAAACTCGGTATCTATCATTTGTTTGATCTTCTTGGTGCTGAGGGATTTTTCAGAGCACTGATGTTTGTTGAAGTGATCACCTGTTAAAAAAATCAAGAACATATAATCCTGAAGAAGTGAGTATGTTTGGATATGAGTTCAGTGATGGAAGCCTTAGCTTGTATTGTTGAGATTTGCTCCCTGTTTTGAATGGGCTTACCCCTCCGGTTAGGCACGCAGCAGAATCCAGGGTCACGGAGTACCTCAAGAGGAACACTTTAATACTGCAACACTTTTATCAAGCCTGGCGTAAGCTGAAGAGCTGAAGTCAGAGAAAAAGTCTGTATCTCAATACTTTCCTCCAGCAGAAACTTCCAAATTTTTTCCCATTTCTTCCAAAACCCACAGCATGATGATGTTGACGTTATCTGGCATGATCAACAGACTCGAGTACAATGTAATGTGCCAAAGAAAAGCTGCAGGAAGTGAAGACTGTCGTGTTGACTCCAGCTTTCTCAGTAGCGCTGAAAGAAATACAGAGAGGACCAATGTGAAAGGAGATTTATATTCTTTTGTTTCTGACATGAAAGTTTTCTACTAGATCATATACAAATACTTTCTTCTTACTGCTTTCAAGCTAATCTTAGACTTTGCCTACCTTTGGTAACTATTAATACCATTATAGAAGACAAGAGGGCAACTGGGAGAAGTAGAGCATTTTATTCAGATTCTTAAAAACGCATAGTTTTAAAATTCGTAGTAGTTACTCCCTATTTTGCAGCAATGCCTAATTGGCAGCTGGTGAAATGACTCTGCTCTTTTAATAAAGTTATGGATATTCATAGCCTAATATCTGTGAGTTCACTAAAACATCTTCTAACAAGACCGAAGACAATGAGAATTTCTCATATTTCCAAGTGTGAAATGTTCATCAAATGTGACAATAGACATACAATAGTTTAAATATCACAGTCCAGCTGATTTTATGCTGAACAAACTGCTGAGAACAATGCCTGGCAGCTAAATCTCTCACTGGGAGCTTGTAGCTCCAGTGTTTACGGGCACATCTTCAAGATGGCTCTGCACCCGATTAAGCGTAGAATATGTGTGCATAATTACAGTGGTTTCAGGGACACATTGGGTGACACTTTACTGTTGAATTTCTTGTGTTTGCTCATTTCCTTGGTTTGTATGAAAAAGCAAGAAAGCTGGGCATACAGAAAAAAAGATGTACCTGCATTTTGAAAAAATCATCCTGAAAACATTCTGGGTTTTGTGATGAGTAGAGGCAGCTCTTTGCTTGTTAAAGCTTGCACTCCCTTCTGCAGATTTGTGATGCCCACAAATTTCATTTGTCTTTATGGATAAATGTTTTCTAATATTTCATTCCAGAAGGTTGCACTGTTTTTCTAAATGTTTCCATGAACTGTGAGTTATTCCAGTTCTGAGCTCCTATGATGGACATTTCATGTTTATATATACCTCATAAATCTGTGGATTTTCCCCTGTGACTTTGAGATTATCCGAAGCTTGTCCAGTCTCATACCGTTCTGGTTTCATACAATATTAAAGGTGTTAAGGTATTTCAAATCTGAGCCTGAAGGGATGTTGAAATTTTGCCAGTAGACGGAACCAAACCACTGGATTCAAACAGCCAGAGACTGAGGGCGTGCGTTTGAATCCTGCAGTCTTTAGACATTCTTAAATACTCGTATTTACAGCTGAAGATTCACAAGGTAGAGACAGCAGGAGGCCCACAAACTGAGCAAAGCGTGTGCATGCTTCTTGTTTTTCACAGAACATCTGAGCTTTGCAGGAGGAGCACAACAGAACTAGAGCAAATCGGGGCTGTGAATTCTGCATATTAAAAGGATCTTTTTCTCCATTACCTGTGTCAGGCTTGCTCTGTTGCCCACCCAAGTGCAGCTCCTCTCAATTATGTGTTGCACAAGGATCCCTAGGCTGGACTCTCCATTTTTACCCAGTCGTGAAGGCAGGAGCATTTGTTGTGGGGTGAAAATGGCTAATTTACAGTCAAGTTTATAAAATATATGCTGCTGGTAACTCGTGATGTATTTTCAAAGTATGCATTCCCTGAGAAAAAATCAGGCTTGTGCTGCTGAAGAGAGGAATAAAGTAGCTGAACAGGCCTATGACGAGAGTTTGTTAATGTGGATGTTGAGGAGCTTCAAGCCACATTGGGTACGATACTGGTACAATACCGGCACTGCAGAGCTGCCTGCGAGCCGTTGCACTCACAGCTAGGGTACAGCTGGACCGACGGGAGTGTACTGCAGCTGAGTGCAATTTGTGCTGCTAAAACTCAGCTTTCTGGAAAATAGCTTCTCTTTTATTTTTTATTATTATTGTAGTAAACTCGTGTTTTGCACAAGAGGTGAATTATTTTAGAAATGAAGACTGAATGAAAGAGTTTCTGCCAACAGAATACATGTTATACTTGGAAGCTTTCAGTCAAAGTGGTTCTTTTCCCAGCTTTCTTTTTTTTATAGGTTCTAGTCCTGAGTTGTCTGAACAGCACTCTCTCTTCTGAAAAGTAAAACAGAATAAAACTTCAAGACATACGAATTTCTGTGGAAACCATATTGCCACTGTATGTAATTAAACTTTAAGGAGGGGATTTTTAAAGGCGTCTGCAGAATTTAGTTGGCTTCTTTTTCTGTAAGCCTGCCAATCAGTTTTACTTCATTGATTTTACTGTGAAAAAGAAATGTTTCGACAAAACAAACTGAGCTTTGGGACCTCATCACGACTGAAACTGAAGATAGGATATCTAAGTTCTCTTGCTGCCTTGAGAAAAAATCTTCTGGATTTACTGTTAAAGAGGCAGAATTTGTGATGCGTAAAATCCACGGAACTCTTAGCTGGATGAGAGTATTTGTGACTCTCACCCGGAATAGAAATCCAATAGATGGCGATGTTGGATTTTCAAAGCCTGGTCCCTATTCCTTTCCGTGTAAAACTGATCCCATTCGTATTGAAACCAGCACTGAAGCTCCGGTCTTGCAATAGTGCGGGACTGGACTCTAAGCTAGCTGGAATAAGAGGGACAAACCATTCCATAATTATCTCATGCTCCAGAGCATATGCTAAATTTGCTTTTTGGGACAGCTCTTTTGATCTTCACAGTGAAGAAACCAAAGCTCAATAAATCAAGCAAAGAAAAAATAATTACCATTTTCTAGAGGTCATATAAAGTTCAGGTTCTTTGCTAGAATTAAACATTTGCACACAAGTCTCAGTGGAATCAAATTATTGTGCTTCCCAAAGAACATTTTAAAGGAAGTTGTGAAACAGGCAATTAAAGGCTTTTTAATCCCAGCTATAAATTAAAGTGTTACTCCATCCGCTTTTTAGGCTGACTTATTAAAGAAATTGTGAAGGATTCTTGTTAATTTTAACATCCATTCTCTATTTCTCCATGTCTTGGCTGGAGTCCTGTAAAGATTGTGGGAATTACGAGATAGGGAGCATGTTCTTCATTGGTCAGGCTAATATATTTTGACATAAGAAATTTCTAGTAACAACACCAGATTTCCTTTCCCTGTCACCTTCCACTCATCTGAACGACCCTATCCCAGTACTCTATCCCAGTACTTTTTCATGCCTTCCATTGTTTTTATCAGTTTGACTCAAATTCATAGGGTATAAAATTAGGGTCCAACCTGTTAATTAAGACTATTCTTTGCCTTTATCACTGTTTATGTGTTTTGTAGAGGCAGGATGCTCATTGTTCGGCCAGTGGAAATGAATTTGTCTCAGATGAACTGAAAACTATGCCAATTCACATTGTTAGAGTATCTGAAGCAGGATTTGCCATGGTGAAGTCACTAATTCATCTGGTGGGATTGCGTGCCCTACCAGTGACTTTCATTTGGGCATGCTGCTTCTTACACTGATTTCAGAGTCACACCCTCAACGATGCTAATGGGAAAGTGAAGTGACTGAGACACGTTTGTAATCGCTATGGAGTTCACTTGTTATAGGAATAAATAAAAAATGCAACTTTAACATGAAGCCAGTGCTCGATTATAATCAGCAATAAGCGTAACATTGTGAATGAGTAAAAAGTAGAAAAAATAGTTTCCAGTACATTTTATTAGAACTGCATACTCAAATTTGAATGTGATATTCCTAAAATTATGGATATTCTAGGAAAAAGCCAAATCATAGATTACAACTGAGTATAATTTGAGCCTAACCTTATGCTTTTACAACCAAGGCAAGAGAACAGAGGAATGAAGATGCATCTGTCTGTGTCGTGGTGACAGGAATTGACATAATAGCCTTGCTTTTCTCTACAGGGAGGCTTTGTGTATCTCCTTATTTTAGTTATAAGCCAATCAAAGAAACATGGTAGAACAAGTTGTCCTGTGACCATTAGGATGAATAAAGGCTGGTGTACGGATTTGCAACCTTTATCTCTTAACAACTCTCCCTTTCCCTGGGTTATTTTCAGCACCCTCGCCTGTCTTCCGTGTTGCCCTCCCACATGCCCAGTTCCACGTTGCCCTGTCTTACTGGGCCAATGGGAGCACGTGGCTTAGCTGCTTCTGGGCTCTGTGTGCTGACCAGCTAGTCAGCACGTACAAGTTTAGTAGCCAGCAGGCTTTGAAACTGGTCAAGGAACAGACCTATCCAGGTCTTCTCCTGAGAGAGGCCACTAATTTGGGTCCCTTCCCTCTACTCAGCCACCAATGTTCATGATACAAACCTGATTATCTTTCTTAATTTAACTTCTTATTCAATTTGGTAGAAATCAATGAAGAGGTTCAAAGGCTGATAAGAAGAGGATGGGAAAGGAAGCTGACAGGTGGATGGACAGACAGGATGATTGTGTGAGCCTCATTTCTTTAAAATACTGGGGTAAAGATTGATTCAAGTTAATGAGCAATATGTTGTTTGCAAACTTGTATATATATATTCATATATTCATATATTCATCTACAATTAAAGGTGAAAGCAGCTTTGCATAATATATTGGAATAAGGTCTCTATGCCTGAATCCATAATTTTCTATGAATAGGTTAAACCACATATATTTTTATACCTAGATTTCATTCTCTATTTCCCAGAAAATGTTACACACTGTCAATGTATATGAACTTTGTTGATGCCTTTTAAACATCATGCTTGTTCTCAGCTGCCTGGCACAAATATCTGCACAGGCAGGAGAATGGAGTACAAAATTTCTGCACACTTGACCACAGAAAGCATGGTTAATGATGCTTTCATTACTATGTGTTCAGGGAGAAATTTCCATTCCATAGACAAACCGATAATTACACATCTCAGGAGAATAATGAGGGAGTTTAGAGCTGTTCGCATGTATAAGTATACAAACTTAAAATGGTAAGTAATGGATAGAGAGCGCTTAAGAATATATGTCATTTCTGTCTGCTTGTAATGTCAGCTGAGCAGATGGCTCCAGTGAGCCACTTACATGTAAAATAGCTATTTCCCTTTATTCTGTGAGCCTTCGAAGGCTTTCTTGAATACCTAACATATTTGCTGAATGCTATACACAGGTCTGCTAGAAAGTATTGAGCTCTTGTAAGACAAGTATATGGAAAAATATTTGATAAAAGAAAAAATATGCCTGCATAAATAAGGGCTATCTAGGATGATAACAAAAGACAACAAAATATTGTTGTGTGTGGGTTGTGTGCAATGCCTGGAGAGAGTAAGGTGTTTGGCAATGGGATCTAATACAGACTACCTGGGAGAAACTAAGCTGAAAGCTGCCTGCTCGCATGCACTAGGACATTGCTGGGAGGACAGAAGGCATCCTGAAATCCTGCCTTGTCCAAGGACCTTGCAGTATATTGCAGGAAGGTATCTCCAAAGACTTGGCATCCACCATCTAAGATCTGCTGAGAGTAGGCGCTTTCAACTCTGCTTTGGAGGGAAGAGTAAAGCTCACTCTTTTTGAAAAAAGAGAGGAGGCCCAACAGTTACAGAACGGTGTTTGGCTTAGCAGTCATTCTGTAAGAGGGACTTGCGGGTTTAATTTTCTCTTCACTCAAGGGACTGCCTTAAACCCTAGAGAAGAAGCTTTACTGGCTATGTCCTGTAGAAGCCATGCCACTGTATAGCTGGGGCCTCGAAACGCATTGTGCGAGGGGGAGGGAATGTCATGCCACAGTGCTGTGCGCAGCCATCTGAAAGGGACGGGTACTGTTCTCTGCTCCTTGCACTGTCTGTGCAGGTTATTGTACAGCCTGGAGGTGAAACATAAAAACAGTCGTTAAGACAGAGGCTGGAATTTCCCTAGGTTAGTGCCCTGACCACTATGTTACTGCTTCAGGTGTTTTTACTGATCTTGGGAATCATGACATACCTTTTGCACAAATAACATGCTTCACGAGGAAGGTAACTAGTACCCCTTCCAGTCCCAAAAAAGTCTTAGTGGGTGGAAACATTTTTTGATTCCATTAACATGACTTAAACTAGCATGATGTGTCTTCATGTTCTGAAATACTTCCTTCTGACGACTTCAGGATGAAAATGGTGTTTCTCTGTCTGATGCATTATCCCTGTGATACCATCTTCTGCCCTGCGAAGTGTGTGAGCCATAGCACTGCCAGCATGGTTTGGAAAAAAGGTAAGCATATCTCTTGCCGAGTGCATCGAAACAGAATCCAGGTTATTCTCGTGGGCCACTAACGTTTGTGGACACTAACAGGAGTAAGCAGCTGTTAGTATAACGGTACTTTCATACCATAGCTGCTGTGGATTTATCATCTCCTGTGTTGTTGAAGTTTGTGCTCATTTGTATCAGGTGAAAGTCAAGCACAGAAACTGAGAGCAGAGAGCACATCTGTTGAATAGCAAGTTGCTATTTTTACGTTTTCCAAACGAGAACTGCACTTTATAACATTAATATCCCCTCTTCTCTCCCTGTCACATTTGGAAAGATAACAGAAAACTGTGTTTCCAAAGAGTAAAGGATGTAGAGTGCTCTAGAGTTTCAGTCTCATTCAGTTGGATTGATATTACTGTAACTCTCTTCAAAAATAAGAAGCACTTTTGTGATAGCGCAGTGCTGTGAAGCCTAATGGGTTTAATTTATGTGCAGCTGGGCTGCAACAATACTCTGTGAGCCATTACAGCTGTGCCTCTCAACTGAATGGCTTTGTACAAGCCCCTAGTTAGTGATTAAGCTCCACATATGAGCCTAACCTGGAGAAATTCACAGTGTTTTATGAACACCTTCTGTGCTGAATGACAGCAACTCCTCTTTGGAGGCAAATCTATTTGCCCACAAGATGGGTTCAGCAGAAGGTCTGTTAATATGCATTTAAAAAATATGCATGATGGAGTACAGTTGCATCTGATAGACCACCATCGTGTGCCAATTGCCATTTCACTAGATTGTGGATGTTCTGCTTGTCAAATTAATTTTGGCTGTAGTAAAAAAATGGGCTAATATGGGCTTGTCCCACAAGGTTTGATGATGATGCTCTGACCCAAATAGTTTTTCCTTTAAAGGAAAACATTGCAACAAATGAAGGACTAACAAAGGGAAGGGGGTGATTCGTATGGCCTCATTTGGGCTGGCTTTGCCTGGTGGAGGTCATAGAAGATTCCAGTGGTAAAAATAAAGACATTTAGAATAGATTTGTTCTGGAGAAGTCAGGTGGCCTGACAAGGGTCCCCACTGGTACAGTCTTGCTTAGTATAAGAACAGGCTGTATGGGACCCTACAAAAATAGGAATTAATGAGATTCAAAGTAAAAAGCATAGAAGAAGAGCAGTCATCTGTTTTGGGGAAGTCATGTAATATCATGCATGGCTATGGAGAGCCTGGCATGGCAAGATATATACATGACCTGGGAAAAAGCTTGGAGAAATGTGTTTTGGAGAAATATTAGGAGTCCTTCCATCTTATATTTGTTAGAGTTACAAGCTGTAGGCTCTGCAGTCTTAAAATTTAATTGCGTAGTGATTAAGAATGAGACACAGTTTTTTAAAATGATATCTGAAGTATGTATCAGGTATTGCCTGAACTTGTTCTCACTTCTTGCTGTTATCCCTGGTTGCTGTGCTACAGCCTATGGTTTGTCATTCCTTCATCCGTCTGATGCTAGGGATTGTATGAGATGATCCCTCAGGATGTGGCCTAATGAATATGCTAAGAAAAATGGGCCTGATGTAAATGTCTGTCTTAGAAATGGCACAGTATATTTGTTTTGATTGCCTGTGGTTATTTCCAACTCTGTGCTTTCCAACTTGTGGAAACTGGAACTTTCCAGTGTGACTCTTGGGGAAAAATACTACTGTCTACCTGTGGAATGCCTTCTCTTCTCCACTTCTTAAGGTTTATGGGACACACATCTTAGGGTTTTTGGCTCTCTGGGGATTTTGATATATGATTCATACAGTTAGAGGCACTGGATATTCTAAATGACATGGACTAGCATGATGTTAATGCGTATCTTCTCCTCCTGATCAATTACAGTGGCTAGAGAAAGCTGTTTTTTCAGTACTAAAATGGCCAAAATTCTCTTTTTATAGATTTAAAAAAAGCAGTAGGGGAACTTCCCTTGCAGTTTTTGTAACATTACATGTAAAAATGTACAAAGATGAGAAGTACTCATAGGTCACTTCAGTATGGGATAAAAGCCTATCTGATTTCATAGGTAATTAGAGAATTATGTCATTGCTTAAGGAGCTTAAATTATAATCAGACATCACACAGCCTTAGTTAGGACTAGAAACTTATTAAAAGAATGATCACTCTCTGTGAGCTATGTAGTTAAAGGCTTTAGACTAATGAAATGCTATTTATTCTTAACTTTGCAGTATCACTTAGAAATTCTCAAATATGTACAATATTACTTGGAGTTACTTTATACTATACAAGTTGTGTGACTCAAAATTTAGCTGAAGTGTGCTGTCAGGTGATTAGATTAAACAAATTTATTTCCAATTAACAGTTATTTTGAAGAAGCTTTACAAAACCCTGAAGTATTTGATAGACTACTGTAGGTTCCCTCCAAAAATTTTAACAATAGGTTAGAAATGCAGTTCTCTGCCATTTAGAGGCCCAAAGAGGATACCTTCATACTGGTATATCACAGCTAGATGGAATATTCTTTATGGAAACCTCAATATATGAGCAACAAGAGTTTGTTTCTGTTTGGTAATACTTTTAAATTTTATAAGCATTGTCCTTTTAAGAGGAAATTATGGCCTTCCCCACAATCAAAATGGAATTATTAAAATAGGAGATTGGCCATAACTTCAATCGGGATAAGACTTAAAATATACTTATGTGGTTCTTACTACAACATACGACCATGGGAAAACCTTGGAACATGACTTTCCTATTGGTGGTCTCTGAGCTGGGGGATATTTCATCTGACCACAAGCCACATCCATCCCTGTCAATTTAATGAGGAAACAAAAGGAAATGGCTCTCCCTTGGGACCAAGGATTGTTAAATTGTCCCTAAGTGGTTTTAGTACATCTGTTTAAGGTTCATTCTCTGTTTCAAGCTTTAAAAAAAGTCACTAAAATTCCTAATAAGGAAAGTCGCGGTTGGAGGGGAGAGTAAATACCAATTTTCACAGTTTGTACCACTTCGTGTTAAAACATCAGTGATTAGTTTCATGATTCACGCTTAATTGCAAGAGATGAAAATAACTTCCAAACATGACCTAAAATGTCCTAGAAGATATTCTCAGGAATTCTGTTACAATATTATATTATTGAGCTGTAAAATATTAATGACAGTGAAACTTACACTGCTCCGTTGTTTTGACTCTTGCTTGTCTTATCAGAGTGGCAAAGTAAAAGCCTCTAAATGTGCAATGCTATTTTCAAAGTGTGCTGAAAGAACCAGGGGCTCAGTGTATTTATCCTAAGGCTGGGTCTTGGGCCTCCAGTGGTCAGTGCTCTTTTGTGCTGTGTCCACGACACTGTTTATGAGGTGTTTGGAGGGATTTACAAGTGTTGCTTTTAAGAAGTCAGATCCTCTGGTAGCCCGTATGTTGATAGACACTTACTGATGTGCTGAAGTGTAGATTGTGAGCTCCCCTCGTTGCTGGTATTTTCAAACTTTCAAAAAAGAACATGGTGAAGGGTAGAGGAGTTACGTATGTTGGTGATAAGGGAATCATGGAAGAGAAGCAACTGCAGAGAGATTCAAGAGCATCCTAGGAGTTACAATGGCAAACTTAACCGCTATGAGTGTTTTATTTTGAAGTGAAAATCATGATGAGCGGACTTGGCTGGATTCCAGTCCTATAGTAATAGGTGCAAGTGTTTAAATTGTTGTGAAATTACTTTAATCTTTGACATTGTTTTCCATTTCTAAAGTGCTAATGTACAGTGAAGTACAAGAACAATAAGAATTTACAGGCAAAATCAGCGGCAACTAGTACCCTGCAGAGGTACAAACAACACTGCATTGCTCACTTCCACTCTCAGGCATCCATGCATGCGGCTAGCACACATGTACACACACATTCAGACACATTTCCCCTGCCCACCCCCATATTTATACATTCTTTCTATATACATATGTGTTTGGCTGTTCCTGACAGCTGACAGCTAAATGGCTGGATGTGCACTTCCCTGGGTTTATGCGGCACCCTCCCCGCATTCTGTTCTGACTTCAGTAGCCTCTCTGGCAACTGACTTGGAATATGGTTAGCCCCTACACTTCGCCGCTCTTGTGACATAAATCTGCCCGCTCCTCAATGGCTTCCGTCTAGTGCTATACTGAGAAAATGTGCAAAGGTCCATTTCTTCACCTGGGCTAGAAGTCAAGCAGGTTAGTGTACAGAGAACAGACTGTTCGGAATCTGTTCATTCCAGCATTGTGTTTGCTCTACAGTCAGTTTTGCCATTCAGTGTGTCACAGATGGCCTCATGGTCCCCATGGCTGGAAGCCTGGCTGCCAGCAGGAACGTGTCCATTGCGCTCTGTTAAGAGATTGAAGGTAAAGAACTGGCATGGGTCCTTTTGTCTGCTGCTTTCCCGTAAGGGGCTCAGGAACGAGCTGGAGTTTTTCCACTCCTGGAATGTGCACATCTCCATATGTGGGTGAGTGATTTTGCTCAGGTAGCCAGGGCTGGGAGATGCTGAAGATAATGTCCTCTGGCTGCCACTTAGGAAACTTCCGCTGTCTTCCAGAGAGTCCTTCCTAGGGTGTTCAAAGGAGCACCGATTCCAGTTTCTGTAGCTGTAGGCCCACCACCCCAACTGCTTTCGACGGTGGCACTGGCATTTTAGGATCTGTATAAAAGCCCTCTTGAACTCTTTGCTTGAGCAAGGGTAGATGATTGGATTCAAGCAGCTGTTAAAGTAGCCAAGCCAAAAAATCACCTTGAAGATCGTTTCAGGGGGCTTCAGAGCCGAAAACAGAGATCCTGTCCAGAAAAAACAAGCAGAGACAATATTTGAGATAACTGGTTTGCATGCCTTTAGGAAGGGTAAATGTCCCATCAGATCACTGTTAGTATCTGTTTATTAAAAATCTTTAATGCATGTTGCTTTCATTTTTGGTCTTGAGTAATAAAATGTTCCTGTTGTTATATTTAAAACTAGTAAGGAAGTGCTTTCCCCCATCTGAAAGCTAACGTATCACATAATTAAGGTAGAATTAAAAAATAAAAAGTAGTCCTTGTGTTTCTATGTATGCATCTGTTGCACTAACATCTATTGATCCCAGTGAATGATCAGACCTCCATTGCCCACGCGGCTCCACCAGGCACACGTGGAGTAAGGTTGTGCCTTCTTCAAAGGCTTTCGAATGTCATTTCTGTAGAAAAAGATCTAACCGTTCCCAGGCTTCTCAGAAGGAGTGTGTTCAGACACACCTTACAACTTCTGACACATTCTCTGGCAGCTCCTAAACATCATCCCATTTATCTAGATTATTATGATAGTACAAACCTCTTGAAACCTGAATTTAATTGTATTACTTCCCATATCTCAGGCATTCATAAAAATGGGTAACCCAAACAAAGAGGTTATTTTATGAATGCTTCCTCTTCCATTCACAACCAAATAATCTCCCTAAAGAGGCTGCCCAAACGAAAAACTCATACTGGGAAATCCATTTCACATACTTTTAGTATTAAAAACATGCAATTGATCAGCTAAATTTAGCAAATGGGGTTTTATGAAAGAATGTATGAGCTTTTTAAGCAAAACAGGCATTCAACAGTTATCCAGCTGAGAAAACACCTTGGTGTCTGGCTCAAGTAACCAATGAACAGGGATGCAGGAGAGAATTCTTATGTCAAGAACTGGAGTTAGATTTGCTTTTCAAATGGAAGGTGACACAAGCCTGAATGCCACATCTCTTAGAAGAGTGACCTTTCACGCTGGAGTGGTTTCAGATTCCCTGGGCTGTGAAAGCAGCTGAGTCAGTTGTGACTGTCAGGATGCCTTAGTGGGGAGGGATACAATTCTAGGCATATTTCCCATCTCATAGCAGTGTAGAGGCCACGACTTAGGCCTCAAAACTATGCAAAAGCAGTTCCTAGCTCCTTGGGTAAAGAGCTCTTCTGTGCCACAGCAGACACGGCTGTTTATCTAGATGACAGTGCTGGCCTGGTGCTGGCTATAGGGTCTGAGTCTCCTTAGCTCACAAGAAAGCCAAAGAGAGGTAGGTATGTGGTATTCCTCACACATCCACTGCCCTCCTCGGTGTGGCAACTAGTCCCTGAGCTGGCTCAGAAGAGAAAATAAGATGCTGAGATGGCATCAGCTATCTGGAGAGAGATTCTTCCTCCCCCTCACTTGGGCAACAGGACTCAGGAAAGATCCCATGAATCCAGAATAATAGACTTTTTCCCTGGCAGTGTTTTGGGATGGTGCCAGCTAGCACTAGCTCTACATATTGCCTTGGAGCTAAGCAACCTGCTAGCCCTTAAGGTTAAAATGGAGGTTTTAATTGACAAGGTTCGTGGTATTTCTTTCATGACTCCTGCACTTACTGACTTTTATTCCACATGCAAGACTCTTGTAAGTTGAACCCATGTCCCTTACTGCTTTGTTGCTGCTAATGATTTGTGGGGTTTGACCAATGCCTGTTCCGTCCATCTGATGGAGATCCTACATCTGTCCTGATTGATACTGCAGAAAGTACAGAGTACAACGTCTAACATCAGAGAAACTATGAATTGTATTTGATAAATTTCCGACAGATAAATCAAATCAATGCAAGCACTTAAAACTGCCTCTTGTGAGTGTTATATACTCTTTGATGAAAGATTCAGTGACAATTCATATGATTCTGTGGAATAAGCCATTAAATAGGTGTCAAATTCTTCTAAAGCTTTAGGAAAAGTTGATCTAAGTTTACAACTGCAGCCGAGATGAGGAAAATGCTCCAAAATCTCCCACATGCACAGTTGCAAACCTTTTCAGGGTTTGTTTTGTAAATAATAATTGCTAATGTTTTCTTCAGCTTAGGGAAAAGAAAAGCTTTGTGACTTTACAAAACAAGTACAAAGCATTATGATGTACAACAAGGAACTTTTTGGAGCTCATACTGATAAATTTCTTAAATTGTTTTCTGGAATTCCTTTAAATTATACAATATTTTTAGCTCTTAAAGCCCGGTAAACCTCATGAAGTGGCTAAAGCGCTCCCATTTTTTTTATGTGTGAATGTTGAATGAGCAGTGGTGAATTTTTCCAGATCACTTGGTTTGCCTTTCTCTCATACTGCAACTGAAGATCTACAGGACATTCCTCTACCAGATG
>Ga0181612_172292_pt1 | contig 14424 bp, 9 predicted proteins | sample HoacroProtozoa21_FD_119630 | JGI IMG/M metagenome (GOLD analysis project Ga0181612, IMG submission 119630) | Hoatzin crop microbial communities from Cojedes, Venezuel. Combined Assembly of Gp0051906, Gp0051904, Gp0051908 | reverse complement strand
ATGGTTGGACTTCATGATCTTAGAGGTCTTTTCCAACCTTAATGTTTCTATAATTCTGTTTTTCCTCTGTTTTCACTATTTATATAGGACGTAAAGCACTCTATTTTTCGTCAGCTTGCACACGAGTTTTGTATGGGTACACTTACATACAATGTCCAAATACTGGAGTTCTCATACTGGCTAAAATTAGTGAAGTTTATAAAGTGTCTCACTTGAAGCGTTGTATTCATAATTAAATAACAAAGCTGATTCTGATCTGTCCTGAGGTTCATTCGCTGCTGATTTCATTCATGCTGAAATTCCCTTCTGCAAAAGCGGTGAGATTCTTGTGACTTAACATCTGAAGCTCAGTTAAGATGTCCCTAATGGGTTAGCCTGTTGTAATGTTTCTTAAATCCTAAAATTTTTATAAGTTTAAGTATTAAGATTCTTACAGAACACATGTAAGTGGTATAACATAATCTTTATAATTTTATTTTATACACCTTCAATTCTGTTCTATATTCCGTGATTAACTTTATTTTCAGTCAAGTTCTTTTACAATCAGTTCTTTGGAATACTTGATTTTGCTGGAAGTGGTTTCTTCAGTACTCTTGATTCGGGGCTTGTGCCTAAAGGTCAACAAATCTTTTGATTTTGCATATGTCTGACCAAGTGAGTAAAAAGAGTTTTTATTTTTTCTTTTAGCCTTGATCCAGAGCAAAAGGAAATGTTGATTGAAGTGATAGAAAAGCTTTTGAAGGATAGAAGTACGGTAAGAAGCAATATGCTGTTACATATGCATATATTTTTAAAGAGTTTACTGGTGAGGCTGTTATTCAGCAGTACATAATACACTCTGCTAGCCCATGCTGATGTGGTTTTATACGTTTTTAGATGGAAGTGTCATTGTGTGTTTATGCATTATACTATGACTATTATCTGGTTTTGTTAGCGTGTTTTTTATGTATGCTTCTTTACACTTAATTTTGGAAATGAAAGTTATGCTGATATGAATCAGTGTAGAAGTGTCTATGTATAAACTCTTTTTCATTGGGAAATTAGCTATGTCCTTTCAATTTGTTTGTGGTACTGTAAGAATAAATGACGTCTGTACAAGGCACAATATGTGTGTTGACGTCAGTCTGCCTTGTAGTGTGTACAGCTGTTAAACAATGATAGTTGTGCACTTGTTTGTTCTTGCAAATATCCCCACTTCCAATCTGGTAAGTAAAACTGATGTCCTGGGATACTTTCTGTGAATTTGACACTGCTGGGTTTTTTTGCATGCCCTATAATAGGTACAGGTTTTCTGTAGGAACTCCTGGATGTCTCTCAGTGGTCACACACACTCTGTTTTTCTTCATGTACCCTACAAATAAGTTTACCAAGTCTAAGCAAGAAAGGTAATTGAGCGAGGAGTCAAAGATAGACTTCAAATAGAAAACAGAGTTGTAAATTAAAACATTTACTTGTTCTTCTTGTTCCAATTACTATTTTAGTGAATGTAATCCTTTTCAGAGTAAATGAAAGTATTATGAAGTATTAGATAGTGTGTTGCTTCGTGTCCTATTTGCCAAGTGTTTCTGTAACATGCAGGTATGTATTGTCTGTTGTTCTAGCACAGCATAGGTGTTTAGGACCTAAATGGTGCTGTTCTTTTAAAGACATCTTACAACTTCCACTGAAGGGTTACTGAAGGAGAGTGTTAGAGCTTAATGGCTCAGCAGACAGTAAATCAGTTAGTTAGTTCTCCTGACTGCATCTATGCTTGACCTGTATTCATTTGTCAGAGGCCTTTGTGCTTCTGTGGAGTTGCCCCCCCAGTGGTTCTTTGTGTATTTTCTTTTCGTGGTTCATGCTCTTGGTGTGCATGCAATCTCTGAATGTGAGATTAGATTCTTTATACCTGTGGAGGCATAAAGGGCTGAGAAGCCATCTTTGTTTCTTTTTATTGCTGATGACAGGAAAATGAAGTCCCTGAATTTTCACTCTGTTTCCTAGTCCTTATTGCTAATGGTAAATGGCAGGTTGTCCAATAACTAGTCATTGTACATTTACTTTAACCAAATGTTAGAGGAAAAAAATATAGAGTAGGTTTGGATCTTCTTTTTACCTAGCACACTGATTCTGGCACTTGGAGTTACTTGGAAGGGGATTAATGCTCATGCTTAGTATGCGCCACAACTCTGGTGCCTCTGTGACACTGAATAATGGACAGTGTATGAATGAAGACACCAGCTGAATCAATAGTCAAAGTTATGCTATTTTGTCAGCACATTCAAGAAGCTAAGAATGATGGTCTAGAATTGGGTCTTCTGGGCCTCATGGTTAACTGTCGCAACTTCTTCCTCCCTGTGATTCCTCTTGGTCTGTTCCCTAGCAAGACCTGGTTCCAGCCTGGACTGAGACATCTGAACTTCAGAAGTTTTACTTTTTCAGGAAGCGATACGAATTATTATATTTCCAGAAAAAAACATACAATTCTCTCTTCAGGACTCTATGAATCAAAACCAAGTATCAATATGTGCTCTTTCATCCCAGACTCCACAGCTTGTTGTGATCTAAAGTGGATCAGTGTCTCTTTAATCCATGTTAGCTTTGGGAAGACCAGTCTAGCACAGAAAAGCTTCACCTTAAGTAGTTATCTTTTATCATGTTCCACTGAATGTTCCCAGACAGCCTCCACATTTACTGGCAGAAAGTGCATAGTGCACAAGTGTTTTATTATCAGGTAACTCCAATCTGAATAAGCTTATTCTTTGCCTCTAATTGGAGAACATAGCAATTTGCTCACAGTGAAGGAAACAGAGTGCCACTTATAGCTACTTCTAGCTTTTAAAATTGGAGGAGATGCAGCTGCTTACAGGTGGTGGTCTTTATGTACAGGTGTGTACATAGGCAGCCTATATAGCCTTAGTTGGCTACGTTTTAAGTCTCATTTAAGCTTCTCTTGGGAAATTTGTATTAAATTGAACTACCTTTTTGTATTCTCTAAGGGAAGCTTAGCGAAAAAAAAAAGCTGTTCTACATACATAAAGGCAAAAGCTTTTAGAAAATATTTTGCAGTCTTCATGAAGAAAGTTAGGTTTGGTTTGTTGCCATAGGAATTCTAGAAATGGGTCTGAGCTGTATAACAACAGCATTTTGTCATAGCCTTATGAAGTGCATGTGTTTGATTAGTGGTATTTCTCAAGTTTTTGCAGCTTTCATTGCCTGTTTGACATTCAGATGTCTTGAAATTTATAGGGTGATAATGTGGAACTTGAATCACCAGTATTTACTTGACACAAATCTTTGTGTTCCTTCAAATTGAATGCACAGAAGCTGTTCCCTTACATCAACATTAGTTGTCATCTCCTGATAGTTTTAATTTAATGTCAGCAGATCAGTTTGTTGGGAAAGTGATTGTGTTTTCACTAAATAGTGTCTTTATCAGTGTGGGAGAATCTTAGAGACTTTGGGAATTGTTGAACATCAGTGGTTCTCCACCTTTTTTCCCGTTGATGGAAATGTCAGGTTGCTTTTGGCATTTCTGTGTACATAAGGGCTGATGATCTTTATACAAGCTGTAATGAGTTGTGTGTAATAGTTGGATGCAGGAGAATTCACTGTGTGATTTTATTTTTTTTTTGGTAGTTTTTTGTTCTTATTCCGTTTGTTTTAGACATGTTTGGAGGGAGAGTGTGATTATTAGCATTAACAATTTGTTGAATGTTGTTCAACGGATGTTTGAGACTTTGGTTTAATAACAAGTAATTTTTGGTATAATAAGAAGTAGATTTTTACTCATAATTTGTTGATTTTCTATAACCATTTGACCTCAGGCAGGATTTTTGAAACTCACTGACATAATCTCTACATTGAAGTGAGATAGAACAGCTACCAAACATAGATAGCTCTATATTTATGTAAACCAGATTTTTTTTTTCCCCAGGGACAACGTGCTGTTATGGGTTATTAATGCAGTTTTTTGCACGGAAAAGGCACAATGTGTTTAAATTAGTCAGAGTCATTTTACATTTGAAATAGCAAGAATATGTCTGGATGGGAATTTTACTGCAGTAAAATTAAGCCATTTTATTAGACTGTACAAAATGTGTTCATTTTTTAGGTCTCAATCAGTAGTAAATTTTAATATAAGCTGAGGTAAGCAAAACTTAAAATAAGGTGGGATCTAACCTTAACCCAGCACTTCATTAAAATTTTCGATAAGTGAAAGATAACTATAGTCCTTTAGTGACTTAACATGAAGATTCAATTAAAAGCCAAGCTCTCAGTTATGGTAAGATGCAAAATTATCAAGTGCAAACCATCATTAACATATCCTCAAGGGTAGCTAACTGGGAATTAGAGTGTATCAACAAAGCTGTGATTTTGTGCCAGTCTATTTAATTTTTAAACAGATAAGATGTTTACAAGTATTTTTATTATAGAGACTTGAGAAACTCCTAGTTATGTTTTTACCTTTGCTTTATAGAAAAAAGGACCTCAGACTTTGATAAGCAGGTACAAGAGCATGAATGCCTGCTCCTTTTATTTTGCTAGTAATTCTAGATAATTGAGCAGCTGACATGATTTTATGTGGAAAGGAAGATAAGAGCATGTCTGTATTTTATGCTAAATTTATTTTCTCAGAAAGTAACGTAGCTGGTCACATAGTCATGTGTGAAGGTGTAATTGGGTATTTCAGAGGAAACTAGTTCTCTTTTGGTTGCTTCTGTATTACTTTAACTCTGTTTTTTCTGTTCACTTAACAATCCTGTTGTTCTAGCTTTGGAGCATAGGGTTTAAAGCAAGGTCTGTTGCTTAAGTTGCTTTTGCCGTACTGTGAAGGACTGTGGAACTGAATTGTGTTAGTAGCCTGTGAATTTTACAACTCTGTGTAAACAACAATAAAAATCAAGTTCATTAAAGATATCCGAGTTACAGCAGTTTAAAAAAAGAAAAATTCAGGTCGATATTGAAAAGGAATCATGTCCGTTGTCCAAACCTGTAAAGTGAAAAGAACTTGTGACTTGCATTCCTCAGTCCAAATGAAAGTATTCTAAAGTGTATCTAAAGCTATGTTTAAAAAGAGAAGCAGAATGTAGACTTTTAGCTGGGATGTAGTTGTATGGATGTTGGATGTGTTAAAAATGTCCAAATTTATTGCAGGTTTGTATCTCTAACTTTGATTTTATTTTATTTAGATTTGGCAGATATCTCAATTGTAAGGAAGGTTTGTGATGTTTATGTGGAAATATAAATGCATGTGCTGTATGATAAACTGAAGTTTTTAAGCCCCATACAGAGAAATGGGTTAGTATGTGGCCATGTATATTTATCCTGTATCATAGCTCCTGTTTTGGACCGGGTACTATACAGAGTGCAGCACTGCTTTTAAATTCAGTTCTAAGACGGAAGAATGTTAGAGAGAAAATTCAAAACGTGTTGGCCAGACTTGCAGATGCTTGTTGATTCCCAAGGAAGTATTCCTGATCCTTTGACCCCAGAAAACTCTTTTCTGAAGTAATATGGGAAGAGATAGAGGTAAGTTTTGGGTGAAGACTGACAGTAAATTTGCTTGTTGCATGGAATCTGTTTATTGCTAATTGAGATTTATGCTCTTTTCCAAAGGCTAAATTTTCATTTAGCCTCTGCTTAAATAATACTTTTTTCCTTTAATGAGAATATTTTAATCACATTAAACTACTTCTAATATTTAAATAAATTTATTATTGTTCTGGCGTGATAATTTACTCCTAAATATAAGAGATACAACTTAGTATGAATTCTGTTTTGGGGGTGAAAAGACGTTATACAAACATGTGAGTATTGAGATTTCTTTTGCAGACTGCATGGTTACTAGATGAAAGGCAGATTCTTGTGAAGTGAGACTCCTTAGATTAAAAAATGATCCTAGGAATTGGTGGTGGCTTTGCAATGAAGATCATGATCTTTTAAACTAAAGCAGTGCATTTGGGGATAATTGAGAAAGAAAGCAGGGCTCTCTACTTTTCAACAGCAGGCTTCTGTTAATAAGTTAATTTGTTAGTTTAGAATCCTAATGTGTGGATAAGACAATATTTTCTTAACTTACTGATTTAATGTTAGTAAAAGCTTCACTTTTGTGGAAAAAAAAATAGTTTGTGCAGATGTTTTATTGTGATAGGTCTATTATCCAGCTATTAGAAGATAAATGACTGATCTTTTCCAGTTTCCTTTCCTCCAGAAAATTGAAATAAGAAGGGGAATGTCATTTGGGCTGTATGATTAGGGCAGGTGGGGTGGCCATTAATTTGAGAGAGAGGAATCTTGGCAGCATAGGCCAACTTGCCCTGTATTATAAATCAAACCTCGATGCACTTCTTGTGATGACCCAGCACTCTCAGGTTTTTGTAGCATTAATTAGAATTCATGACAAAATAGATGCAAGAAAACGTTTTGTACCCTTCATAATTTTATAGAAAATTTATTGTTATTAGAGGAACCATTTGCTTAGTGTGATTTTTTTCATTACCAGCTTGTCAACTAGCATAGATAATCTGGAGAAAATATGAACTCCATAGATTGAGTGTCACTTTTGTTGATGGTTCATGTAGTTTACCTTGGAGCACAGCTAATGGCTGAAGTTCATAGCAACAGCACAGAAAAACGAGGCAACCAGTGGAAGACAAATGAACCATGTTTATTGCTTTAATATAAAAAATACATAAATGGAAGGCAGCATTTGAATTTGATGAGCTCATTGCTAGTTTTGTTGGAGTGATTTATATTTTCTCCTTTTACAAAAAGCTGCTATTGACACAGTGAGATGGAAATTAACTGACTGTTTTTTGGAAACAGATATTTTTGGTTTTATATTCTGATTGGATCATTTTGTTTTAATTCTAAATATTTTTATGGAATGATGAGCGTTTAATAAACAAAAATTATTAGCTGTTCCTCTGATGTTTAGATGTATAGTAGGATCATATTATAGGGGAAACAGTGTCAAATGGAAAATAATCTCTTATTAAGAAAGCATTAGGAAATTTTCTCAAATCCTCTTGTTACCAATGTGTTTTCAATCTGTTTTACATTCTGACTTTTTTTGTTTTCCCCTTTCAAATGAAAAGCCTAATTTTGGAAAATGCAGTAGTGGGGAGAGGAGCATGATCTTAAGTACTATCATGACGTATGACAATTCCTGTATTAACTTGTAAATCTAGGAGCTCACCACGGGAATAAAATACTTGTTCATCCAGTGCATCTCTTGTATTTGGTAGTGTATATTCAAATTTCTATTAACATCTTTTAAGCTTTCAGAACTGACAGCATTCTTTATTGTAAACTTGAGTAGGTGACTGATGTGAATTGAGATCAGTAATCATTTAGAATATCTGTGTTTCAGTATGGTTATTTCTTTGTATCAAATTGTTGTGTTTTACAGTAACTGAACTTTTAACAATTCAGTGCAGTTCATAGAATATGTGCTCAGTTTTAAAACATCTAGTGTTACATGTATTGTTTTATGTCAGCTTTCAAGCTCTATCATATCCAAATGAAAGAGAAATACAGCAAAATGTGTATGCAGTACTAGTATCGGTAAAAGGCAAGGGTATCCACGCCTGAACTACAGTCAGACACTGGCATCTGTGTTGTCCTTCACCTATGAACCTGAAAGGATATTTTTAAATTTTAAACTGCCACTCTTCTTACAGTTGTAAGTCGATCTGTGTGTCAGTCCCTCTCTCTCCCCTCTCCTTCCCTCCCTCCTTTTCTCCCCTTATGTGTCAAACCTGTTAAGAGACCCTGTACTGTGTTGTAGTGTTGAGGAGTGGAATATCCATAATAAAGCCTACGGGACAGTGACCTAAAAAAAAGTGTGTGTGATCTAGAAGTGTCATCCGTTTCTTCTAAAACTTCGGGTCTATCACGCTGTCTTCTGCAAGTTGACCTTAACTGTAGTTCAGAGTTTTGCATTGTGATAAAATTGCTTTACTGCAAGCGAGTTCTAAAATACAACTTCTCTTCCTCTCTTCCATCCTCAGCTTATCTGGCCTGACTGAGTACCTATTTGGGACTGATTTGCCTGGAGTTAACCACTGTCTTCTGATGAGCTTTGAACCTACACCTAAGCATCAACTTGCAGCAATTTTTAGTTACAGAATAGCTTATTGCAGCACATTATTAAGAAGAAAGTTTAGTACAACAGCAACAAACGAAAGAGCTATAGTTTTTGTGATACAGCAAAAAATAGCAAATTATTTTAGCTGTAAAGTGCGTTTTATTTAACTCTATCAAATAATCAGATTTTGCTCCCTGGAATGAGTTGTATACTTGTTGGGACCAGCAGGTACCAGTATGTGGATGGGGCTGGAGACAATAAATGCAACTTCACGTTTATTCTTATTGGTAATTCACAAAATCCCCACAGAGCCTGAAACTTATTTAGCATAATAGCAAGACTATATTCTGAGCTGTTTTCTTTCAATTGTAATGTTGGGCGCATACTAATAAACCAAATGTCAGCCAAATACAGGGAGAAAAATGTAACATATGAATATCATTGTATTTAATATTTCTCCAAAAGTACCATTTCAATAAACTGCACTTCCATTTAATTGCTTACTTTAAGTCATTGGGGAAATTTTAGAGGTTGAAATGCAGATCCCCAGTGCTCAGATAGAATATGACATTAATTTGCTGCCAGAAGGCTATACTGCATGCATGCTAACTGCATACATATCAGCTGCTTCACATAAGTCTCATCATTTTAGTTATTTGACTTAACATGTACTCTGACACAAAACAAATCTTAATTAAAGCAATTAGAAGAGAAAGAACAGTAATTCCAGGCACACAATAACATGTCCTTACAATGCATGGTCAGCTTTTGAGGTTTTCCTACAGTTAAAGTAAGCTGCTACCAGAATTTTGACAGGAACTTCAATATATGTTTGTTTTCTTTATTTTTAAAAGACAATACCCTGTCAGAAGGTTTCAATAAGCTTAAGGTGATAGAATGTTGAGAAAATATTTAATTTTCTCATGAAAACAAAGCTATGTTTATAATCATAGTCAGTATGAGGATCTTTGTGTATACATGAAGATTTATTTCTTATGGAGGCAAAAAATTGTGTGAGGACATAGGAGGGCATAAATGATCCATTCCTGTAATTCTGGAACTGGTAGGGAAGCACTGAACAACATGCAGAAATTCTGCCTGTGTTCTTTGAGGGAAAGTATTAATATATCTCTGTATTGTATTGCTGATTTTTGTGCCTTTTTTTTGTAAAGTGTATTCATGAAACTCTAAATATAGAATTTCATATGACAGTTAATTTGGCCATGTCAGGAGAGAAGTTTGGATCCCAGTAGTACTGGGAGACTTACCTCGGCTCCTCTTTAGTTTGATCACGCCAGTGTTGATAAGAGAATCCCGATAGACCTTGTCAGTCATATCACTGTATTATACTTCTTGTTGTTTCCTGTTATTTCTGAGTTAATTGCAAGTTCTCTAATAATTTGTTTGGAAACTATAACTGTAAGGGAAAAAATGTATGCTTACATTGCACTGTGTCGTCAGCACTGGAAGCGAAGATTTATGTGTGTAATAGAAACTACAAATGTTTTCTTTGTCCTAATAGATTTACCCCAGTTCTATTTTAAAAAAGATGCATTTTTTTTGTTGTTTCTTTTCACTGAATGGAAACAATTTAAAATTGCTGAGAATTGCTGGTATTAATTCTGATTCTCACTTGTGGATGAACTGTAGAAGGAACACTGACCTTCTGGTTTGTATTTTGTTTTCTAGCTGGTAGCTGGGAGCGTTGTGATGGCATTTGAAGAAGTGTGTCCAGATAGAATAGATCTGATTCACAAGAATTACCGAAAGCTCTGTAACTTGTTGGTTGATGTGGAAGAGTGGGGTCAAGTTGTTATAATCCACATGTTAACTCGATATGCACGTACACAGTTTGTAAGCCCATGGAAGGTAAGTTTGTGACTTTTTAAATAACTGTTGTGTGCTTGCATTCTGAATTACTTCAATTGTTGGGTATACTTAGTCTTTCAAGATGCATTTTTATGCAGACTTTAATAAAAATAGAAGTCAAATGTGTAAGTCTTAGCTCTCTGAGCTCTCTAACACGAGGCAGCTACCCTTCTTCAGAGCATGAGCGTTCTCCTTCCAGGCTATGTAACCTGTTACCTTGGGCATATCCCATGGGCAGCAGGGAGAGTCCTGGTAGTTCTTTGAGTGACATGGCTCTTTGCTCTAGGAGACTTTATGTGAGTCAGAGCTAGAATGGTTTTCCATTATCTCCTGAAACTGGATAGAATCTACGTTCTCTGTAGATACAAATACCGAGTGTCACAGCATGATGAACATCATGTTATTTGTCTAGGCTTTGTTAATGTGCCAAGAGACTGTGTGGAGACCTGAATATGTTTTTGAGATGTGGACTGCAAAAAACTTTGTGGTATTTTCATTTATATAATGTAAATATGCATATACTCTTACTTAAAATTTATAAAAAGGGATATTCAAGATACAAATCCGATCACCTCTAGCAACAAAAAAGTAGACAGCTCAAGAAATTGATGCTGTTAATGTTGGTTTCAATAGGGATTTTACTCTGAATAGCAATTTGAATTAAAAGACAGAATAATTCTGGAAAGAACTGTATAAAATTGCTCCACAGCTCTGGTTGTTTATTACTGGCTTGGGGGTGTTGCTAATGTTCAGGTTTTATCGTTTAATTTGAAACTAATTCATGTTTACAGAAGTATATATTCATATTCATTGATACATATACTGTTTTACATCAGTAGTTGAAGATGGACTTTGTACAGTTGCATGAAAAGATGTGAAAAGTGTCCCTATTTGTAACGAATATAAGGTGATCCCAGAACCTTACAGAAAGTTTCATCATTTGATTTTTTTTTTTTTTTAATTTCTCTATATTTCTGTAGACTGAAGTAGTTCTGCTGTAGCTCAGCTAATGTGTCTTAACACTTCTGTTCAGGCAGTGTTATTTCAGTGCAGATTATGGTGGTTCGTAATTAGCATATTAACAGGTTTTTTTGAGATTTTTTTTTTTCATCATTGGAATACAGAATTACACCAACTATAACCGAGTTCTTTGAAACTGTATTCTGATACCCTTTGCCTGGGAATCAGACTGAAATGCAGTGGCATTCTATGTTAATATATGTATAATTTATTATATGAAAATAATTATAAGGAGATGTATCTGGACAAAAAGCTAATTTCTCTCTGATTTAGTTTACAGTTACATTCACTTCTTAGATAAGCAGGGGCTGTAATGATTAGAAAACTAGAAACATAGCAAAAATATCTGAAGGAGAATTGTCATTTTGCACGACCAGTTGGGTTCTGGAGCTCCCTTTTCCATTTGAGATGAAAATTACATTGCTTGTAAGAACACATTTTTCCAAAAAATTGTTTAAAATAAGGGAAGTATTTTTAGGTAATGAGACGCTTAAGTAATATGTTTTCCTAATGTCCTTGAAGCAGAGTATTTATTACACATTGCTTTTTGAAAGAAAGTAACTTGCATTCTTCTCTCTGACCTTTTGAAAGAGTCAAAATTGATAATTTGCTTTATGTAAAGCTGCAGTTTCACAATTAGTTTACACCAGTTTTAGTCTGTGATTGGATAAAGCAAGAGTAGAAGAGGAGGATGACCTCCTGTCTTGGACTGAGAGATTGGAGGTCTTGATGGAATTAGGTTTCTGTAAGACTCTAATGTACTTTTTTCACTGAAACTGGATGGATGACAGTTGTTGCTGTGGCTTTTGCTCTAGGAGTGTAAAAGGTTTGTGTAACAATACTGCCTGTGTCAACCTAAAATTGGTAATCAGTGGTGTAGTATTAATAACACTTTGTTTCCACTTTCATGAGCTTCAGTGCAAAATTTAGTTTGTCTTACCTACTCGGCAATTAAATTAGCAGAAATTTTTTCTGGGGCTAGTTGAAACGCGTGCCTTTGTCAATAGGTTCTTAAATGAACTCATCATACAACAGGGCATCTTGTGCAGCAGAAGAGATTTTTAATTTAGTTTATTTGCATCATTATGGATCAGTATTTAGGCTGTTTATATGTAAATGTATGATTTGAGGAACAATTAAGTGTTGACAAAGTAGATTGCAGTCTTATCAATTGCAGTGTGTTTTCCATAATTTTTCTAACTGACATCTTTGATGATAAATAGTGGATGCCAAGTCAAAGCCGATTATACAGTGCACTAGGAATTCATGGTGCTGTCAGGGAGAAGACCGATTGACTTTAAATTTACATATTAATGAGAAGATTTGTTAAGAGGGTTCTTGACTATAGAAAATAACAGCATATTTATAGGGCACGACACTTTATAAATAAAGCTGATGTAGGAAAATGGAAATTAAACCTATCAGATTAATAAATTCCAGGCTACTAAAATGCATATTTGCATTTTTGTTCACTAAAATTTGCCTTACTTTTTGAGAAATGTGTGCTGCTTTTGTTCAAGTTAATTCCCAGCAAGTAATGGTGTAATGTTTTGAATTGATTTCTTGTGTGTTTAGAAACCTAACGAAAAATTTAGAATACTCGCCAGCTACGGAGAAAAATCCTTTTTTGACCAATATGTTTAAAATTGTTGCAAATCTTTAATCGAAATACCCATTAACCAAGAATACTCAGCTTTTTATTCCTATTTTTAGCTTCTCTGAAGGGTGGAATTTTTAATTCTGATCATGAATGCTATGAGGAAGAATGTCCTTGGTTTATCCTATTTGTCTTGAAATACTTAGAGGGTGTTTTTGAAGTACTTACGCGTGAACAGCAGTTTCGGAATGACCTTTTTTCCATATGAATTGTGTTCAGCTTTAATATGTATTAACTGGAATGAGAGCAAGACAGTTGTATTCTGGAGTGAAAATATCTGCTTGGGACTAACTGGAAAGAAAATTTCAACAATTTTTCTGGGGAGCGATGTATTTGATGTCAGATAACACTGTAATGCATCCCAGCTTAAATGTTTTGCCCTGCCGTTGTTGCAGGAGTTGTCAGGACTGCCGAGTTGTTTGCAGGCAGCTCGTGAACCATTACAGCTTGCAGCCTAATGCATGAAGATGTTTAAAATAAAGTTGCTGTTGGATTCTGTGAATATGTTGAGTTGCAGTCTAGCAGTTCAGGAACTGATTTTCAAGCCATTCCTGTTTCTGCAAGGAGAGGAGGAGCGCAGGAGGTAGTGACTGCTTCAGCTGTCCTGGTGTATGGATTCACCACCAAATGTGTATGCTGTCTTGGAGGGTGTGTTTTAAAAAGAGCTGACTTGGTCAGAAGTTTTGACAGTCATTGTAGAGAGCAATTTGAAGGTGGGAGCTGTAGACTTGCAAAAATCCAGTGACTCTAGGGGCTGCTCGGCTTCATTTCAGAAAACTGCAGGTTACAGAAAGAAACTCTCTTGGTGTTCAGTTAAGACTGGAAAAAAACAGTGAATTCAAATTGATCATGGGCTTCAGTGATAGCAAAGTTATTTATAAATAAGTACTTACCAGAAACATGTCTCAACTTTTACACTTTTGTTTATTGAAATATTGCTCAATTTGAAGTGCTCAGAATTGGGGGTGGGGGGAGGGGGAGAAGACGGGGGACGACAATGATGACACATGACAGAAATTAGGCCTGAAGAAAATTATCTGCAACAATAAGGAAGCAAGTCTTTGTATGTATATACCTAGACCAGTTTATCATGTAACTTGTATATATGCCGGAAGTTAAGCTAAGAACAATGTTGTGCCTGAAAAATGCCTTAATATTAAATTTCACTCAAGCTTCAGCAGGTGTGTTAATACCTTTCTGTAGTTTTGGTATCAAGCTCGCTATATTTACTAATTGGAAGCCCTTTATATAGAAAGCTTTTTTTAATTGTGTATAAAATCTTCCCAAACGAGTAGAATTTTATTGTGGGTTCCTTATCCCCATTATAATTTAGCTTTTCTAAAGAAATGTGAAAATGTTTTGGTGAGTATGAAACTTGTAACCCTAGAGGCTGTTGATACCACAAGGTCAGCTGGCTTGGAAGGTGAATCCTTTTACAGAATGATGTCTCAACATTACGCTTGATAGCTGTTTACAGGGATGTTACAACATCATAGCTGGTAAAGTGCTAAGAGTACTGAGAAGATTCTGGAGGATTTTGTGCACTGGCTTTCTGGTTTATTGGAACTGGACTGAGACTAATGCTAGTGTTTTAAAGCCAAAGAACAGATACCGTTGATTATCTTGCCCAATGTGAATCCTATTCTTGCAGCTCTGAACTATTGTCACATGCTGATGCAGTCTGTGTCTTTCTTGTCTCTCTTGGTATTTTGTATTAATAGACACTTAAGACAATATTGGCCATTGAATTATAGAAAGTCTGGTAAGAATTTTCAATGGTGTCCACATTGGAAACCTTTTTTCAGGT
>Ga0181612_114747_pt1 | contig 14424 bp, 12 predicted proteins | sample HoacroProtozoa21_FD_119630 | JGI IMG/M metagenome (GOLD analysis project Ga0181612, IMG submission 119630) | Hoatzin crop microbial communities from Cojedes, Venezuel. Combined Assembly of Gp0051906, Gp0051904, Gp0051908 | reverse complement strand
GGGACATGGTTTAGTGGTGGGCCTGGCAGTGTTAGGTTAACGGCTGGACTCGATCTTAAAGGTTATTTCCAACCTTAATGATTCTATGATTCTATGAAACTTTGCTTTAGCAATGTAACAATCAACATTAAAGACACAAAAGCAAAACCTCTGAAGAGTGAAACTCTGCTTAGAAACTTGTAGCTGCAATGGTCTAATCAGACTTGACACAGTTATTCTGATTCTTGAATTCTGTAACAGTCACAAAGAATTTTTCCCTGTTGAGTGTTTCAGTCTACCAGAATTTTTTTCATTGTAGATATGAAGTGTGGTAAAACCAATACTTCTAAAAGCTATTACTAGCAATTAATATTTCAAATTACTGAAGAAGAGAAAAGCAGAAATTGCTTTTTAATTATCCCGTGGGTACATATTCTAATTAAATTTTAAGAAAAACTGTCATTCCAAATAGATACCTAGTAACGCTTTAATGTATAATACTAGAAAGAAATATGAATATGCAACATCCCACAAGGTCTAGAAGTATTTTATTTATTGTTTATATCTATAAACATTCATTTTTAATCAGAGACACTAATCATGAATAAATAAAAATTAAACACAGAATTTTTTTTAATTTGCTCTAACTTTTGTACACTAACTATGATGCACCTATTCCAGTCAGTCTTATTATCACAGACCTTGCAAGTGCAAAGCCTCATTACAGTAGATATTAAACAACAAGATGAGGGGATAGTACAGGAGATTAGGGATGGAGTAAAATACTTTACTGAGTTAACTGCTTTTAGCTGTGATACTCTGAATTTCCTTTTCATCATGCTTTTTTTTCAGCCCAAATATCATAAGGTGGCAAGCACAGGAATTTTTACAGTGTAAGTGATACTACAAATACAAAAATTTAGATATCAGAAGAAAGCTAAAATTCCAGTCACTTTCTGTCACATTGGCTAAACATACCCTGCATAGGTGTGCAAGAACAGATATCTTACAGAAATAGAGTATAGCAATGCGTTAAGTACTCAGAAAATGAAGCACAATTCTTTGAGACAAAGCAATTGTCCTGGGTTTGGCCAGGACAGGGTTAATTTTCACCGGACTCCAGGAAGGGGCACAGCCGGATGGGCTGACGCAACCCCAATCTGGCCAAACAGAGCAGGGTATTCCATACCATGTGCCGTCATGTTGGGTTCCGGTGGGGGGGAGCTGGGGGGCAGGAACTCACTTGCGGCTTGGGAGGGCACAGTGGCGGTTCGGTCCAAGAGAGTGGTTCTGTTCTGCGGGTTTGCTTTGTATATTCCCCTTTTCTGTATCGTTGTTGTTCCTGTTCCCTTTGTTTGCTGTTCTGTTAAACTGCCCTTATCCCGACCCACCCGTTTTTGCCTGTTTCTTTCAGTTCTCCTCGCACCCTGGCAGGGGGAGGGGCAGCCGCGTCGTGCTTTTGTTACCGGCCGCAGCCAGACCATAACAACATAAAATCACACTTTCATTTTGCTGTGTATGAGGCAAAGAATTGAGTCTCCAGTCTGAAGGCAGCAGCCTATCTACAATAAGGAATTTTGCATGCAAGAAGAAAAGCATAAGAAAATAAAAGGTCACTGTCATAGGATGGATAAATACAATGGTGTGGAAAAGTACTAGATTACAAGAAAGTGAATTAGCATTAAGTTGTTTTCCCTGCTGCATAATTTCCTCTAATTCCTCCATCTTAGTGGACATTATGCTAAATGAGAAAACAAGTGGTAAGGACCAGTGGTAAAAACTTCTCATGCAGAACAGCCAGAAGTGCAACTTTGTAAGTCTTCTTTTTCCTCTCCTCTTTTCCCCAGAAGTCTAAAGATGCTTTTATAAAGAATACATGTTTGTGAACCAGAAGCAGGATCTTAATGGAACTTGACCATAATTTATTTTTATGGCTTGCAATGTTTAGTAGTTTTACTTACCATGACATGTTTAAAACTAAATGCATGAGAATATGGAGAAGGAAAAGTATGAGATACAGTAAATGCACTAAGAAAGATTTCTACGTTTCCGCTGAAAAATAAACTGGAGTTCTGTTTCACTGATACTGTATTTCTCCAGCACTGGGCAGCTCTAGCAGGTAAGTCTCCTACAGGGTTTAACAAATAACTCTACCTGGTGCCTCTAAAGTATTTTTTTTCAAATGAGTGAAAGATCTCACAGTTTAATAGCAATTTACTTAACAGATGGACCAGTGTGAGGGCATGTACTAACCACTGCATTAAGACAGGTATCACTGCACAGAATTTTGTTTGCTGGATGGAAAGATTTATTGGCAGGTCAAAACTAATTTATGTTAACTATTTCTTTGGAGCTATTGTGTCATATCCATCATCACCACATCTAGTACCCTCTATTTGACTGTTCATCTCAGCCTAACTACTAAAAACAAAAGGGTCCTCATATATGCAGGACCTCTAAACCCTTTCTGACTGGAGCTGCTACTGGCTCCACTAGGAAAACTCGTAGGAAACAGAGATCCTGTTGGCAATAATACCATCTTGAATGCTTGCTAAGATCTTTTATCAGGCTTTAGTGATTATTCTGAATTTTAAAGTAAACATTTCATTTTTTTCTGCTTTATTAGCCCCTCAGTAGAAGTAATGAAAGAAAAGTGAATTATATGAACGAACAAAGACGAACCTCATGTTTGTTGCAAAGTTATACATAGTCTTACACTTTACTCCTATTATTATTTAAGCACTCTATTGTATGGCAAGCTTTAAAAAATATTTATAGCTATAGCAACTATGATTGCTATGATTTATTCGTTTTGCCTTTTTGTTTTTGTTTTGGTTTTTTTTTTTGTCTTCTTTTCAGTACCTCATACTTTTGGTGTCGTAAACAGCTGTTTATGATCATGTGTTTGCTGTTTGGACAAAAAAGATGAAGAACAGGTCAGGAAATATTGACCGAGAGTCCATCTGGTCAGTTAACATATTTCAAGAGTGCTACAGGACATAACAGAAAATCTAGGGGTTCAAATTTGCCTTTATCCTTCACCAGATCCAAGGACGTCCCCTAATTTCACTTACACTTGAATTTCTTCTTGAATTCCTTTAAATCTAATGTGCCTAAAAATACCTGTAAAATCTTCCAGATGCTAGCTGGAACTTTGTGCTTTTTTCCACAGAAAGTCTCATATTCCCACTTCTGTCTCAAACCGGCCAGTTTCTAAGAGAAACACCAAGGAATTTATCATGTTTGCCTGCAAATCCTCGGTCACTCTGTTGTCAAATGACGACATTCAAGGCATGGAAACCTGGATTTTTGCAAATTATGTGAAGGGTACAGCAAGGTTTCAGGTGGGCTCTTTGTACATCATTTGCCTCATCTACACAAATCTGCCAACTGGCATTTTTCTGTATGCTTTTTAATTTCTTTTCCCTTACTGTAATCATGAGAGGTACATCAGTGCCTAAGGCTATGTTACTATTTGTAGACTCAGGCTCTTTAAAATAAATGTCTGGTTTATGCATCTTCTATTTTCTAGCTTGGTATTAACGCAGCGGTATGTTGTGGCTTCTCAATGTGGCAGGTGTAGGTATCCTCACTTCTCAGTGGCCCTGCCTGGCCTCAGTATGTTTGCAAATGTCGAAGCCTAAAAGATGTTTTCCCCACAGAAACCACAAGGTAAATGTAACAAGTAATCATTCTTTTGAACAGCAATCAGTAAACCTCTTAACGAACATCCTCCACAAACACCATAATTAAACTAAGCCATGACCAGAATAGCAATTAAAATCAGCTTCAAATGGTGTGCCCACTGTACTCATTTTTTGGCTGTCACAGTTAGGACGTTATAAGCAATATAAATACATTGGTTTGTTTTGAAGAATACTAATTTCAGGAGGGAAAGGTGATGCAAATGTTTTACGCAGATCAGGTTGTTTGTTTCTATGTGTTCAGACTAAAGCAAAACACAGTATCAATGTCAAAAAAGAACAAAAAGGATACATACACTCAGAAACTAAAAAAAAAACAAGCCACCAAACCTAACACAAAACACCCAGCAAACCCAGTCCTCTAACCACAAAGCCTCAGACAAGAGAACATGGCCTGTAAACATTAAGTGGTGGAGAAAGTCATGTGTTTTGGCACCTGTTCAATTTAGGCAGTGTAAACTTAGATCTCCTTTACTAATTAGGAGAACATTTCATTTTGAAAACCACAGGCTGATTCTCAGCCAGTATAAGTCAGCCTAGTGCCATTTTACTCAGTTCGGCTGAAGATAGGTAATGCAATTTTTTTGAGACATTTTCTTCTCTAATGTATTAGTAACACTTAAAAATTTTACAAAGTGAGTGAATTTTCAAAGTCCCATTCACTTCACATTCATGTTGGGCAATAAAAGCAGGCAGGAAGGCTTCACTCCCCAGTGGGCAGGCTGGAGGCAGCTGTGCACAGTAATGTTTATGTGGCGGCACGGCAGAGGTGTTTTTAAATAGCAGCAAAAGTGTTTTCCCTAAGGATTAAAATAATGCACCTACCTTCCAGACACATGTCTAACAATCCTTTCTTTTACACAGCTTTTCTTCTTACAAATCCCAACTACTAAAATTAATGTCAGAAATGCCTAAAGAAATGTGGCCAAAAATAAGCTACTCCTTGGACAAATACAGGTGACTCTTACTGACTTTCAATATCAGATACATTTAAGGATGGGATTTACTTCATACTTTTTGTTTATTTAGCTTGGCTGTCATTTCAAAATGATGGAAGAAAAAAAAAAATAAATTCCTTGTCTTTTTCCCTGGTGGTAGCTCAAACTAGTTGAGATTGGGCGGATGCTCCCTAGGGACTATCAGGAAACGCTCATCATGACATTCTTCTCAAATGACACTGAAATTGTCTTGTGAGTCATTAGATCCATCACTTAAATTTAACTATGCATTATGCGCATTATACTAGGTACTGGAAAAGGTAAGGCTGGCCAAAGGATGGAAAAGTCTGACAGGTAACTGTTGAACACGTCAAGAAGAAAATCGATTAACAATAACCTCACTTACTTACAAAGAAAGAGAATGAGAAGCAATGGAAAAAGAAGGGAAAAAAAATCATAAAATGAATAGGACTAGAGGTTGGAGTGGAATACAACAACAGGAATGTGCTGACAGTGGTTGAAGAAACACCACAGCACAACTAATAAAACTTAACATATATTTGATTGAAGATTTTTCCTCTTCAGTAATCATTTTCTGCTCTTCTCTGGTATCTCCACAGAGAGCTCTTGTTTTCACTTCCTCTACCTATGTTTTCCTTCTCCACATAGCATGAAAGTAAAAAAAATTATTTCTCTAATTTATCAGCTGTTGAAAGAGCACCTGTTGCCATTTCCACAGTGGCCTACACTTTCTTTCCCTTCGCCAAAGAAGGAATCGGCAATTCCCAAAGTCAATATTTTTTTGTCCTCCATTCCACAGAAAATGCAACATCTACAAAGCAAGCCTCCTCCTTCCCTCTATCCTTCCAGTCTCACAATGCCGGGCCCTTTTCTTTGGATTTCTTTGTGGCTGCCCTTATCAGTTAGCAGCAGCAAGAGCTCCTTGTGCCTCCTGACTCCTGCGGGCACAGTTCACATCCAGGTCCTGCTGCCCTGGGGAGCCTGGCAGCTGTCCTGTCCTCAGCCAGCCTCTGGGATCCTCTCCTCCGCACTCAGAGGCATAAGGCAGGCATATGGGCTCTCAGATGGTGACAGGGACAGAGAGGCACAGGGTGTGCAGAAGCGTCCCTTGTAGAGAGTGAATGGGAACAGACTGTGAAAAGGGGGGTCAGGTGGTTTCCAGTCGTGCTTTGAAGAGAACAGAAATTGTGGCTCATGAAGGAATTCTAGATTTCAAAGTCCAGGCTCTGAGCTGGACATCAAACTGAAAACTTGAAAATCTTACTTGAAAGAAAATTTTCACTAATAATAATTTCTGCATCTAGCATATAAGTTGTTAAAAATGTTGACACAAAACTCTTTAAAATGGGGGGGCGGGAAGGACAAAACAAAAAAAAGAAAAAAAAAGTGGGATATAACGAAGCAAGGAATGACAGCAGTAGACAGACCATGACTTTTATTGGTGAGATTTTCGTAGCTGTGGATAAATCAACATGGCTTTTTATTTCAATAGATGACATCATCTATTTAAAAAAAAAAACCCAAACCAAAAAGGTCTACAGACTACCTCTAATCAATTCAGTTGCTGTGGTATAAATGAGTAGATGAAGTATGTTAAGGGTATCCCTGCTGAAATGTAAAATGCAAGCGCTGAAAAGCTAGCCAAGCGATATGAAAGCATTCTGGCTGGGCTGGGACGTGAAAGGAGGAAGGTCAGGAACTCTGAAAAGACCAAGGATCAATACAGAAGTCTTGAGAGGAATGAATTTGAGTCCTACGGAGAAATAGAAAACTACCTTAGGTGAACTGTCAGAAGCAGCTGCCTGATCTAAAAATAACAGTGCTTGCACTTTTGCTCAAGTTTCTTTTTCCTTCTCTACTTTTTGCTTCTCATTTCCTTTCTTTCCCTGCTTTCCTATGATTGATAACAGAAAAAAATGGTGTTTTCTTTTTTTTGTCTCTATATGCCATTGCAAAACTGCTGAAATCTGGCAAGAGCAAAAAGCCTAGAAAAACAAAAGATTAAAAAAGTTAAAGTATATTCAGCAGCCAGGAAGCTGACCCAAAACTTCAGGTAACAAGTTCATGCAGATGTCAAAGTTCAGATGGATCAACACTTCAAGTGAATTTTCTGCAGGGGTTTTAGAGAGAAAAGTAAGAAAGCAGGTAATGAAACTGGAAGAAAGCTTTCAAGCTTCCTTTGGCCATGTAGTCCGCTCTGCAGCTCAGCTTAGTTGGAAGAGATATTCAAATAGTCTGGATTTTTTTCTTTCTGCAACTTTCTTAATTAGAAATGCTTTATTAATTAAGGGAAATTAGGGACACATCCCACTAACTAATAGTCTTTCCCTCTGAAGAATGGCTTGCTTTCCCTAGACTTAGCATCAAGGGAATACCAATCCCGAGCTAGGTGCAAGGGGCAGAAGGAAGGAGAGGAAGCACAAAGCTCACCCCGTCTCATCCCCTGCTCTCCCATCTGTCCTTCCTGAAGCTCAAATTTTGTCTAAATGCTTCGATAACCCTTGCCATGGTGGCACCTGGATCACTGGGACCGTTAGCAGTTTCTGAAAAATACTAATGTTGATAGAGAAAATAAGAGCAAATCTCTACTAATTCTGCTAAAGCCACTGATGTTAGTCTGGATTTAACTTGTGCGAATCAGAGCTGAGCATAGACCTGAACAGCTGAAGAGTAGTAATTACTGTACAAAAGACAGTGTTGTGTAAAACTAAGATCTATAGGCTCTTCATTAAAATCTTTAGCTCTAAGGAATATTTGTGTTTTCAATTTAGTTATAGCTATGATGTGCAATGAGATATGATGCATGCTAAAAGCCTATCAGTTAGTAATCAGCTATCAGTTAGTAACAGGCAGGAATGAAAGATGGATATCTAATGTATGACTGATATGGTCTCCAGTGAGAATGGTTGGGTATTTTAAATGTTTGCCTGCGTTTCTGGGGAAGACACAGCGAGCTGCTTGATACCAACAGCAGTTGGCACTGAACAGTTGGCAGCTTCTTCATCTCCTTCTCAGGAGAGTGCCCACTTTACACCAGGGTTTGGTTTCACATTTAAATCTTGCACAGAGCCTGCCTCGGAAAATGACATTGATGTTTTGGGAAGAGACATGGAGCAAAGGCACCCATGTCAGATGTGGTGAGAAAGAAATGTTGCCTGTGTGGTTTAAGTGACTGCTCAGGAACTCCTGCGGTACGGTCACTTGTGGATTCAGTGGGGTGTGGGGAGCTGTACACGCACGTGCCCAGGCCCAAGGTCCCGTGCCAGCAGCGAGCAGGAGGAGCCTGTCCCCATGGCCTGTCCCCAGCCTCGGCACAGGAGCACAGTGAGGGGGGCTGCTCTCCACACCCTCTTTCTTACCAAGCACCTCTCTTCAGAGATAAAGTTGTATCTAAGGGGGCTTAATGCTCTGAACATGTGAATGCAAGTGCCTATCATAGACCTGTTGATAATCTAAACCCCTAAACCCTCAGGTATGTAGACATCCTTTTAAACTAATAGCTCACATAGTGTTTAAACACCTGAAATGGAGACCAACAAAGTTGTCCTATTAGAGAAGTTGTTTTTGATAAAAACTTTGTTACAAAAAGCCAAAAGCCAGCAAGATAGCATTTCTTATACGTGGAACAGCAGCTAACACATGCAGTACAAATATATCTATTATTTACTAGCCACCTAAAGCTCCGTCAGCATCAGCAGTGAAACAGACTGAATCTTATCAGCAAAACTGCTTTGACACTCAGCTGCTTTTCGCACAGATAAAGTTTTCCAAGATTCTGCCAGGCTCTGCAATGAAAACTGGAGAAACATGCAGGACAGTGTACAAGCTCTCCACAAACAAGCACACAGATGCAGTCTGTGTCTTCATCAGAACTACTGGTACACTCTTAACCTTCTCACCAACAGCTATGAAAAGATTCTTTTTTTCAGATCTGAGAAAAAAGAACCACAGTTTTATTTTTTCCTCAAAAAGTTCCAGGAACAGTAATATGACCTTTTGGGGATTGGTATAGAAAATGGGAGAGATAATTGGTCCTTTGAAACAATAAATCAACGGGGGAAATGGAAACAGAATTTGCCAGTGAAAAATTCTCTTACGTAATCCATCACCCTGATAAAATTTGTGCTTGCTGTGTTATGGAATAAATTGGCTACCATTCTCTGGTAGGGGAGTGGCAGCAGTGTGTACTGCATTCTTTAATGGGGATGCACAACTTGGGGGATATTTTGAGCTCAGAAATTTATGTAAGTGAAGACCTAATCCTGTGCACATGGGGCTCCAGCGCAACGGAGAAGGCAGGGAAGCAAAAGAAGGAATCACCTAATTTCCATGCATCCCCGCAGCTCCTGTGTGGAAAAGAAATGAATGGAAGATCAACTGGCTGTGCATGCCACTGGCCAGGCGGCTGGCATGGTGGGCTTGCTGGGGCACTGCCATCTGGCTTTTCTGCTTGCTGGTCATCTTAGAGAGTCTGATGGTTGTGAAGAAGAAAACCTGTGCTTGTTGTGAAGAAACCCCATGCTTGTTCTTCCTCTCTGAAAGTCCAACACACCTTTTGAGAGATGCTTTGGAAACTCTATATCACACAGTTGAGGATTTTTAAACATGGTTTGTGGAATTTGGTGGCAGTTCAAAAAAAAAAGGTAACCAGCACTGGATTAATGTGACGTGTCTTGGACTGAAGATTTTAGTCATACAATTGCATTAAGATTGTAAAATACCTAATTGTTACAGGTGCAGAGCATCAACAGCAGAAGTAAAAGCATTATCTGAGTGGTGGAACAGTCTGAGCCTCAACAAAAGGGATGCAGCAAACATGCATCTCAGTCGACCATGAACTCCAAAACCATTGCTCTGCCTTTCCCTCCTGCGTGACCCAAGCTTAGGACAAGACACCACTGCAGCCTATCTTTACCCAGCAAAGCAGCTGCAACCCCACCACCAGGTTTGATGTCCTTTTTATCCTTGGGGCATAAAGGGGCTATTCCTATCACCCTTTTGGTGCTGAGATTATTCGGGAAAGAAGTTCTAGTAAGATGTAGGTGCATCATGTATCAAAGGATTCGGCTAAAGCCCTTTGTCCTACACTTGGTGTGACTTATCCTCCTAATCTACAGATGAACTCAGTTGAAAGTATCCTACTTGATGTTCCACCATACACAAAAAGAGATCCCCAGTCTCCCCAGAACCTTGACTTTCATTTCAGTGTAGCTCAGATCACTGTTTTGTTTTCTCAAATCGCTGCAATTTCCATACAGCTAACCACGGTTACTCTTGTTTTCTGCTGCAAAGTCTCAGCTGAGAGTGAGGCGTTATTATGTCACACATTGTATAGATCCATTTAGCACTGCAGAGACAGAGCCATACAGCAACCATGAGAAACCCACTAGTGGCACTCATCACAGGGAGATGGGGAAATACTGTGCGGTTTGCTGAAAGCAGTTTGCAATCTAGCAAGAACTGGAAAAAAAAGAAATTTCCAGACACCCAATGATGCTGCAATTCAGTTGTGAGACTGAAATCAGAGGTCTCAGGAAATCTTAACTTTAACTAATGAACAGCAAGGTATTACCTGAACCTATCATCCTGTGAATGGCTAACTTATTTTTGTAAGTATTATATTCTACCTGGTGAGGTTTCTGTTATTTTTTCTGTCACAGCCATTCAGTAATTCACATATTCATTAGAAAATTCATATTCATTAGAAAATGCACAAAGCCAGAAAGTATGTGTCTGTTTTTTAAATGCATGTATTTAATTTTTTCTCTTGATTTTTCTAAGCAACTGTAGTGTGATATTACTGTAATATCTCATCAATAAGTAAGTCTAAATGGCAAGGCCAAGAAGAGCTTACTTATTGAAGTAAATATGGGGAAAAGTATTTCATTTCGGACAAGGGCTACTAAGGTTTCAAATCTTTCCGTACCACACCTATTAAATACAGGTCTATGTCCACTGATATCAAATACAACATAGAGTAAATAAAGAATTAATATTCTTTTCCAATCTCAAGATAAAAAGATGCATCTGCTAAAAATTACTAGAGCCCCAACTAATACAAAGTCTTCTTATAGCTGTCATCTTCCAGCAAATCCAGTCCTCTGAGAATCAGAAACACTTTATGCTGTTAAAATCTTTCCACTATGAAAGAAATCATAGCACAGCAGTGTGCTTAGAAAAAATCTCAAAACTAGTATTCTTTTTAAATGCTGACAAAATTTATAGTTCACAGTAATAAAACTCAAATTCAGTGCATTTTTTTTTGGTCCTTGTCCTTTGGTGACATTATTAAACAAATAAGTAAAACACCTCTCAAATTTATCTGTGCTTCGTTATTTTGAGTGAGTTTTAGCCAATTACTGCTAAAGATTAAAGCACCAAATTTCTACCTGTATAAAGTGAAAAGACTAGAGGATTTTTTTTCTCTGTTTTCTCCTCCCTTCATCATCTATTCATAGGACAGTAGTTTGGATATAGTTTATTTCACTGCTGCTACTGCAGGTCTGCCCACCAGTTAGTCAGGCTCCTTTTCAAGGGATGTCAGAAACAAACACAAGAGAAATGAACACAGAGAAAAAAATGCTTTATATTTAGAGTCAGGGAAATTGCTGCGAGGATTATGCAGGCACCATAGCTGAAACCATTTTTGCCTTTTTATAAAGACAATTATGTTTCAATTTGATCTGTCACTTCAAAACAAACAAAGGAAGCTAACATTTCCTTGAAGAAAACAGTAATTTCTTAAAAGACTAGTCTTGAAGTTTATTTAGATGTCGCTTTTTCAGAACTGGAATAATTCATAGCAAAGAGAAAACGTGTTGAAAGGTGCATGGTTTGTTAACAGTAAATAGTGGTAAACACAATCCCGCTCTGCCATCTATATAGCGGAGCTGGCTGGGCTGCCAGCTCTTCTGTCCAAGAATACATTAGCAATTCATCAAAAGAGCAAATGTTATTATACATGGGAAGCCCAGGGAATTATTTTGCATTTGATTTCCAGCTCTGATAGCATTATTATTGATTTAAATATTTGCTAGCATAAAAAGATCATTGTATTTTTGAACTGCCAATCACAGTAATCTAGAGTTGCCCAAATACTGATAGCTTTAATACAATTGAATACACATCCCCCTTAGGTCAGATTTCTAGCCTGTTAACTAATGAACTTCATCAGAAGCTCCCAGACTAAAGAGTGATTTCTGAAATATCTAAGAATACAAACCTAAAATAGCTGCATCAGTTACACTGTACACCAAAAAAGCCAGGGATCCTTTACTGCAAACATCCATTTTAGGTAAAAGTAGTGAAAATGAGGAAAGAAACATTTTCTTGTGATGCTCATTCCAGGTAAACAACAGCACAGTGAGGTCAGCACAGAGAAGTCATGTACAATCACAGCCCACGGGAGTGAGATGGGGCCTCCCTGGGAGCCAGCAGAAACTGCTACTGCCTCCATTAAAAACCTCCATCTTTGGAGGAAAAACAGCACAAGATCAACCAGGTAGAGAAGAAACGTTGATAATTTTGTCTTAAAGTGTAGTGGCTTTTTACTGTATTCCTTAAAAATGTAAGCTTGTTCTTTATTTAAAGTGCAGAACTGTCTGGCTGCAGCGGTGGGTGTATGACTGGAAGTCACCCAGGCGCTGGGGCTCCTGGGCCAAGAGAAAAGTGTTCCTCTGAAGGTCTCTGACAGACCCCATGCATCTCAGACCCCACCCGACATGACCTGTGGTGGAGGATGGCTGTGGTACACAGTCATGCACAAATGTTACTGCTGATACAAACGGTCCATGAAAAGGAGTAAGTTGCAAGTGCACAAAATGACATCCCAAATGCCTGAGGAAGCCTATGGTGTTGCACAAAACAAGGACTTGCAGTTAGCCTTTGGTCCTCCCGAAGAATAAACAACGTAAGTCATTGCCTGAATGTGAAAGAGACTTGTCAGGAGACTGGGCCACAAAACAATTTTGACAGTGGTTAGCAAGATGTCCAGAAGAAAGATGGGGAGTTGTTTCTGCAGCTAGTGAGACGCTATATTCTGCCATGAGTGGGACAGGCAGGGCTACGGCTTGTGGCAATTTAAGGCTGCATATCGATTTAAATCAACACAGCTGCTGAAGGAACTGAGTAAGGAAACAAAAAGATCTCACAGCTCCATGTGGGCATACCTGAGAGGGCCAGCTGGGATGCTTCCACAAAGCCAAGGTTAAACAATGAGCGAGTGTGAGAACTTGATATGAGAAAGCACAAGTTTACTATTCCACGGTAGTCTGTTTATAACTAGTGCAGGATACAGAGAACTGATACCGACAAGCAAACAAAAAACCCAGAGAAGGCCGTTTGGTTAGGTAAATGCACCCATCCAAAACCAACAGACATGAAACGCTGCTGGAGCCAGACACGATGACACTTTCAGCTCACAAAGGGCTTTGACATCTACTCCCCAGTGACTCTGGCTGGAGGTACCTATGTCACGGTCCCTCCCCGGTGGTCAGAGACCCCATTGCACAGTTGGCAGACTAGACCAGCTGCTCGTTTCGGTGCAAAATTCATCAGCTTAGCTGACCACTCTGGCAGCTGCGGTTTTAAGCTAAAGCAGGAGACCTTAGGCTGAATTGGTGGGGGATTCCCCTCCGTGGCCTCTGCTGAGGGGAAATGGGCAATAACCACAGCAAGGATGGGGAGGAGGACACAGCAGCAAAGGATAGGCTATCTTGAACCATGTGGTGAAAACATCGAGGTTTTGAAGACTTGAAACATCAGGTTGTGAGGAACTAAGAAAACCTCCAGAGATGGTGGCTCCAGATGCTTCACCAGATCAACTTTCGCTTTATTGAAATGTTCGTCTAAATTCAGCTTCCACTCCTGGCAGTGATGTAGTTATCTCACCTTTATCAGCAACGAAGAGGACTGTGGTCCTAAGAGAAGATATGATAGGACATCCACAGAAATGCAGACTGATGTTCGTTTTCCAGTCCCTGCTGGCACAGCCCAGCTTTGTCAGATTTAGCCATAGACAGGTTATAATTATTTTCTGTTTTCTTTTATTCTTGCTTAGTGAATTACAGTGGAAAAGTGTAGTTAATCAGAATTAACTTGTTTCTGCCACACTGGTAATTACATACATAACTGCCTACACACTATATAAAAATTCAGTGATCCCATACCTAGAAAAACACATGTATGTGGGCTAGGGAGAGTGGGCTGAGGACAGGTACAAATAGCATGATTTAGTTCGCTTGTCTGAATGTGAAGTTTCAGTGTGTTATTCTAAGATACATATTTATTTCTGGGTTTAGATTTTTACCATATAAAATATGCATTTTTTTATAAAATTAAAGTATCCTCTACTGAGACAGCACATCAAAAATCCCACTCCAGATACCCAAGGATGACAGTGGATTTGTTCTACCTGATTTACTTCTTCAAGTTTTATCCACCTACATCTTTCTCAGGTGCTACCATTTTGCTTCTAGTCAGTGATAGTGATTGTCTCTCAATTAAGAGCTTAAGTGAGCCTGTAACCAAGGTGATGGAATCAGTTGACCATAAACATGAACAGTGCTGCTATGTTCCTGGTACAACCCAACCCACCTGGACATTAGGACGGAGGGTCTATTCTCTAAGTAACCATTAAGGCTAACCATAGTAAGTAATTGTGTTTTTATCAAGAGAAATGATAGAGTAGGACACAGCTGCAGCAGGCATGCGAGGAATCCACTAACACAGCAACTCCCTGCAACGTACCATAGAGGATGGAGCGGAGTGGAGACTCCGTGGCC
>Ga0181612_169716_pt1 | contig 14425 bp, 6 predicted proteins | sample HoacroProtozoa21_FD_119630 | JGI IMG/M metagenome (GOLD analysis project Ga0181612, IMG submission 119630) | Hoatzin crop microbial communities from Cojedes, Venezuel. Combined Assembly of Gp0051906, Gp0051904, Gp0051908 | reverse complement strand
AGCTGGGGCTAAACCACGACTTACGCCTTAGGGGCTGGGGAGGTAGTTTTAAAAATCCATTGAAAACTTCTATTTTCTCCCGCCGATTATAACCATATGAAGGGGTGAGTTTTGTTCATGCAGATTCTCATCGTAGTGGGCCCTAGATTCTGCCAGAGTGGTATCAGTGTTTTTTCCTTTTTCTTTTGATCTAGAAAGGTCAAAAGGATTTTAGTCTACTGAAGTCAGCTGTGAACTTGGATAATGAAATCTTTAACTCAGAGTGAATTGGGCAACATACAGTTTATACCTAATTCCTTCTCCTACGCGTTGTGTTCTTGCAGGCATATCTATGCTTTCAGTCTTGTCTTTAATCAGTTCAGTACCTTTCAGTTGCAGCAAGCACTTTACAGTTTCTTCAGGGTCTTGTAAACATTTTTGGCACCGGAGGACCAAGTTGTGTTTCTTGGTCTTCTCAACAGTTTCTGAGTTGCAGCATGCTGAGTGGCTCATTAAAGAAAGAAAAGTCAGACCCTTCCTTCCTGCGGTTCTGCTTGATTAGGCGCTGCTGTCTTCAACAGACAGGATGCACGCTGCTTTTGGTATTGCCTGTAGCATCATGCTTTAATTTAGACACAGGCTTTAGCTTATTCTGCTTGCCAGTTTTGTTTTTTACATCTACTTCAGATTAATGTCTTAAAATCTACTGGCTGTTTTTGGTATGAATGGAATTTTAGAAGAGCCTCCCTTATATTTTAAGCCTCCTATTCTAGACTTCCTGATAAAGACACTTAAGAAGTAAAATCAGTTCACTCATGTTTCTAAATTCTCACTGGAAATGTAAAATTCTGGGTTGGAATAGCTGGTACTGACAGTTAAAAATTTATAGTAATGTATTTTATAGAATATAAATTGTACATTTTGTGCATTTTCACAATTTATACAAAATACTGTACAAATATTTTGTTTCCGATCAGATTGCTTTACACTGTATTGCTTATCTTTAGAAGCAAGTTCGTAGTTCACACATCCGTTCTTCAGTTCTGCCACCAGTTAGTCTGTCTTTGTGGTGTCTGTAGCTGGCATGCTCTTTGTGTGGCATAAGGGATAACACATACGCTGAACCTCCAGTTCTCATTTCCTCGCTGAGTTGCAATACTTTGACTCCTTTTGATTGTATTTTTATTTCAAAAGCATCTTTCTGTATGACTTGTGATAGTCACATTCCATCATCTGACTTTCATTCTGGACATACTTGTATTGTCACAGCTTAGAACAACGTGCCTGAGAAATTCCACTGCTCTTCTATATCACCGATGAAGCATAGCAGCTTCCAAGTTGTGGGGCTTCATGCCCGAAAGATTAAGTCTTCACAGGCTAGGTCATATTATCTGTGCCAGATCATTCTGCCTTGTCCTTGGTATCTTTGAAAGCTACTAGCTTAAGAAAGACCAAATAAGAAATGCCTTACAAGTCATCTAGCCTTCTTACCTGTTTTTTTTACCTGGATTCCAACACGCTGCATCTCTGGAGCCCTTGGTGATTGCTACAGACTAGTGTCTAGCTATTCAGGCCATCCTCAGCACCAAACAAATCACTGCCGACAACTCTTCCTTCCAGCCACACCTGAGGCAAAACCTGATGAGACTGATTTCTGCCAACACCAGTGATGTGATGGCTTTGGTTGCATTAGTGTAGCTTTTTCTTTGGTGCCTTGTCCCTTAGCCATTTTCCTGCTTTGTGCTAGTACTGTAGTCTGGGGCATCCATCTCTGTCTTCATTTCTGCTGCCAGTGCTGATGGCATGGTCAGCCCTGGTGCAAAGGGCTGGTGTTGATACGTGTTGTGGTTTTTGTGCCTCTTCAGAGCCTGACTACCAGTGCCGTCTTCTCGTCCTCCGAGAGGTTCTTTCCTCTCAAGTGAAGCCACGCAGAGCAAAGTATCCATTGATTTCAGCTGCAGGTAGAGCTGCTAGCATTCTGGACATCAAATTGACCTAAGGGAGTTTAGTCGGCCAACTAGGTCAATAAAAATGTTTAGCAGTACTGGCAATACCTGTGCACAACAGGCACTGCTAGAGATGTCTATCATGAAGGCTTCCAATAAGGATCCATAGAAATTAATTTGCCTCAGGTTGAAGCTGTATGATGTCTTGAACACTGGGCATTTTGGTGATTGTGAGGTCTGTGGGGATTTTATGTACAGCCTTTACTTAGCTTTCTTGCATTAAAATAAGCACAGAATATCTGGAGTGGAAGAAGGACAAAAGTAAGCAAAGGTTGACAATAAAAGTATTATTAATAAATCTGGTAAAGAAAATAAATGGGAAATAGATCAAATAAAATAAAACAAGGGAAAGAACAATGTGAGAAAAGGATCCCAGATGTTTCAATGCAAAAACATTCCAACCCAAAAATTTTGCAGCAAACAGAAAATCCTGTTGTCTTTAGAATTTTTATAAAACACTGACATTTGAAGTATATGAAATTTGCAGGGGAAATACTAGAGCTTTCCAAGACCAAAAATCTATGGCTATACTAATTTGAAAACAAAATAAAAAACAAAAAAAGAAAAACCTACAAAGCCATTTATGTGAAGAATGTTCTGCTCTGCTCACATGACTGTAGGAATAATTTTTTTGTGTGTCAGAATGTGAGCCTGATTCTAATTCTGTTGTTACTCTCTACTGTCCAATCAAACTGCATTTGAATAAGCAAAATCGGAATAATTAATACCTGAAGGTGTTTGCTTCTGTTAAATACTAATCACCTGTATAAAAATAATAGCTGTACCTCCCCCATACTGCGTCAAATGTACAGTATTTAAAGTGCTGCAAAATGCTGATGTGCGTAAATACGTGAAGAAAGTGTAGCGATTTTCACCATATGGAAAAATTTATCTGTGTAATTCTCATTAATCAGAAACTGCATAAGCAAATTTCTCATCCAGGTATGTATTTCAAATTCTAAAATCCTATTTTGTTTAAAATGTATCTGTTAAAACACGGATTTTCAGATTTCTGTCGTCATTTGCAGGTCTTTGCTTTCTTGTGTTCTCATATGAACACTGACCATGTGGCCCGTCCCAAACTATGTGTATTAGAGACTGTTTGAGTTTTCATTTCCTCCATGCCTTCTCGTATTCCTAAGCCAAGACATGAAAAGCCACCTCAGCTGCTAAGGAATTATTGTCAGCAGTCTAGGGCCCTTTGAGACTAAATGCTAGCCACCAAAATTAATCTCAGGTTAAAATACTCAGCTCCAGCACTTGTCCCTGCCCAAACACAGAAGACAGTAAACACATGTAATTGTTTATTTATTAGGACAATTCTGTACTACAGGCTTCCGACTTCATAGCTCTATTATCAGGTATTTGAAAAATCCCTGACAGGCACGTAATTATTCCAGGAAAAGAAACCTGTTGTAAATACTGAGGAGCAGTTTAACTTTACGTCTGTTTGTGTATAGATGAATGGGATGCTGGAATAAGTTATTCTAGGAAAAATTACATTTATTTATTTTACTTGAATAGCTGCCTTTATACTAAAAGTTCTTTTCTGAGTGTCTGCATCCTAGCATGCTGTATTGGCAGAAGTATTCCCCCATACACTCAGTCATACAGTCATCCCTTGCGGGAATACTAATTTTAGACATACATACCTTTTTTAAAACTGTTTCTACAAAAAGCAGCATCTTTGAGCTACCATTTTTTGTTGGCCTGCTACACCATTAGGATATTTTCTGGGATGATTCCCCTTGTCTAGGTAAAGTAGCAAATCCTTTCTGGTGTGAATAAGTTCTCGGTTTGTCTTCATAAAAGAGAAAGGTCTGGACTCTACATTGTTTAAAATTAAGCTCTAGTTATTTTATCAGACCCTCTAATACCAGTTTCTGCTTTCACCTGCCTGTTTTGAATAAAAAGGATTGCTGAAACACACACTTTAAAAAAGCCAAAGCAGTTACAAGTTTTCCAGTTTGAAACAGCTGATGAAATGACATGCTCTACTCTCAATTTTAACTGATGAAATTGTATGTATGAATGGAGACCAATCAGAGAACCTGGAGATTTGTTTTCAAGGAGCTGAAATTAGGTGGTTAAATCAGTTTGGAGTATCACCATGCAGCTTCACATTCTTCCCATCCTACCTAGCTTTTCTCTTCAAGAAAAGTCAGACTGCTATCAAAAGACTGTCAAATTAGAGAGAAAGGGTTTCTTCAGAGACAGGCTTTGTAAAGACACTGTTACCATCCCAGTTCCCCATCTGCAAAATTCTGAACCTTGTTTAATTGTTCAAGGTTTTATAGATCCATGACATGTTCATGCTTTTGGGTGTTCTGATCCCATCTATTGCACTCAGTGCAACTCACTTTATAAAATTACTTTTCGCACTTTTTAAATTTAATTTTTTAAAAAACCATTCTGGAGCTTAATGAACCAACTAGGTACTTAATGGGAGTTAGAAAGAAAATAAGGGAGATATTTATGCAAATAGACTGGTTTTTGATTATTTTGAATTTGAGTCTTAGATGGCTCAAATTCCTTGAACTGCCGCATCACCCTGCAGATGTCTAAATGATTGCTGCTGAAAATAGCCTGGGCTTTCTAAATAAAACTTGCACTGTTTTGCCGTGGCTTGCAAAGAATGAATTCTGACATGGTCTGGGCATCAAGTAGGAGACCGCTCAGTACTTTGCCCAGCCTGTCTCCTTGGGCTTCACATACAGACATGAGTCTGGCTCCAGAGCACTGCTGCTGATGCTGGATTCTCTGTTGATGTGCAGGCAATAACCTGTTTGTTTTGGTTTTGTTTTTTTTAAATGCCAGCATGCTAAGGACAAATGTATGGTGTTCATTTAGTGCCCTTCTGAAATTTTGTAATTGCTCACTGCTTCAATGGTAGTGTGACACTAGTAGGCAGTTTCATAACACTGCTGGAATATTGACCCAACAGCAAACCTCTGCCTGAAGACAAGATCCCTACGTATGTTAATAAAATTCTGAGTGTCTTTGGACCTCCATATATCCCTTCTTTACAAGAAACATGAGCACAAACTTGCTCAAATCACTGCTTAACACAGGGGTTTTCACTAATAACTTTGAAACAAAGTGTATGAGAAAGATGTGTTTCATTTGGTGTCCAATTTCAAATTGGAAACACGGGTTAACCTTAATATTAGATAAAATCAGTGGCCAGTTTCAACTCCTTTATGTAAAAAATACTGAAATTTTCCATATCAGCCAAAAAAAAGCCTTAAAGCTATCTTGCCACATCCTCAGTCCAGTGATATAGACATGTTCATGGCTGAGCTTCAGCAGACTGGGATCAGATCTCGCAGACTTTTCAAGCCAAATGATCGCTGTTTATGGGAGCTGCAGTGCTCTGTTCTCCTTTCTGTTACACTCAAACTCTTTTTGGGACAAAGAGGATGTATATGCAACTTGCATGTATAGGGAACTAAGAATGGCTGTTAGTCTAGTTAGTGTATTAGACCAGTAACACCCACTCATAGTTAATGATTGTAATTAATGTGGAAAGGCTTCAGTAGTACAGTTAAAATTGTTACAGAGAGAAGGAGCGCATCCTAGTATCTATCCCTTTTCTGTGGTGTTATGCTCATCCTTCCAGCATCCCTCTGGTTCTCAGGGTTGACATTCTCGGATTTTTCTTTCTTTGTCTCTCCATCAAGCAACTGAAGTCAGATTCCCACAGTTAAGCAGTGTGAATGCCTTCCTTCCTGAATGAGTATACTTTAAGTTATTTAGATTGGCAGAAAAACTAGAACTCGTGATTTCGTGTGCACGTATAATTCAATTATTATGTGAATAAATAATAGAAAAATTGGAAAAAATACATTAAGCAAGCAAACACTGAGGGAGAAATTGTTTTCAATCACAACAGGTAACTGTGTGACAGCAGGACTCACTAGGCCTAACAGCTGGCCAAGGCCACCGGCAGTGTCACAAGTGAGAGGATGACCCTGCTTCGGCAGGAGGGTTGGACTAGATGACCCACAGAGGTCCCTTCCAACCTCGAAAATTCTGTGATTCTGTGATCTCTAAATCTCAGCGTTTTTTCTTCCATTAAAGAAGTGTTTGGTAGGAATAGGTATTCGGGAAGAGATGAGACGGAGGTTGTTAAAAATATTCATAGCTGGAGATATTGTGATTTATAAGCTCTATGGCTAAAGGACTCTTGTCTTTGCATTCCTTTTTCATCTTCATGATGTTCTTTGAATGCATCCTACCTAGAAGGTCTACATCCCTGTTCTGCTTAAATTCGCCAACATAGCTCATGAGAGCAGTTGTTGGCAGGCCTTGAACCAGAAACCTTCTATATGCTTGGATGTGCCATTATCATTGTTTTTGTGGTAAAGACAGGATCTTTCAGAACTATCATTTGGAAGTTTTTATTTGTCCAGTAAAAAACATGTTTTCACTTTGATTTCTCTTACCTAGAAACACGGACTAAAATATCTTTTGATTATAGTATTTTTTTTTTTTTCCAAGGAGGACTGTAGTTATGTTTCTCATTGGTTTTGTAGTTTAACTGAGTAATTTAAAGAAGTTTGTTTACTTAATACATGGCATGGTCTAATCATATCACTGGGAAGATTGGGTTAAAAAAGGTTAAAAAACCCGCTAATTTCTCATTATGTGAACTTCATATCTTCATAAGAAAAAAGAAGAAAAATATATAACATGAATTGCAACAGAAGAGCAACTGACTTCAGAAAAAACAGAGGAGGTCAGAATAGAGACACTTTCACATTCTTACAGCGACAAAGGATGACTTGTCCAAGCATTCTGCCTGCTCTTCAAAATAAAATTTATATGATCAGACATCCATGCATGCTGTGGTAAGTATCCTTTGCAGATTTTTGTCAGTCTCATCAAATGAGTAGCCTGCTTAATAAAGACCAGTCAAAAAAACCCAAGAAAATTTCCTTGTGCTTCTGATAAGGGTGTTACATTACCAACACTGGCAGCAACATTGCACCAGGTTGAGATCTCGTCAGAGCTCACAAAGCTAGCTGAGCCAGGTCTTATTGGCAGGGAGATGGCAAGATTCCAGCAGCTCCCAGGTGCTGCAGGGTTCAGCAGTGATTAAAGACGTGCCACTCCTCCCCTCGGAGCCTAGGCCACGACAGCTTGTAAAGCCCCAGAACTACACTAGGCATATATTGTCAGCTTTTGGACACAACGTAAAACTGAAGTCCTGGCTACATTAAAAATCCCTTCAAGCCCTTGGAACACATAACATGATAACTCCCTTGTCCTGGACAGATGCCACCCGTGTTTCCTCCCTCATCTGACAGCCGATATTCCCTCCAGTGAGTGTGGTGGTCTGATTTTGTGGACAGGGCTGGTGGGCGGGAGCTCTGTCTCATGCATGGCTTTCCTCCTTCACGTGCCCAGTGTGACATTGTGTTCTTCAGCTTTCAGGCTTGCTAGAGAACCCAGGAACGAGAGCACGCAGTTAGAGTTTAACAAGGAAAATAGACAACTTCATTTCTTAAGAAGCAGAGTTGCATAGGAGTTTTGTGGAATGTCCTAAACATTTGCTTATAAAACCTGTTTACCGTTCCGCTCAATCACTTCAGTACTGACTACCTCTTACAGTTATGACCCTTAGTTTGTTTCAGAGATTTTTTTAGAATATATGAGGTTAACCATCCTCTGAGCATGCTAAAGTTCCTACCCCCTGCAGACTGGACTTAAAATGTTACAAATCAAATGGTAGAAGAGCATGCACAGTTTGCCTTGGTGTAAATAATTACTCAGCATTCACAATCACAGAAAACAAAGTATTTTTAATCTCCTGACTGCCAGATTGGATAACTCAATAGCATATGTCCAGCTCTATAATTACAGTATGGAAAGTAAAAGTTGTGAATGGTAAATGTTTTGAGGTCTCTCAATGACCTGAAGCAGTCTTTTAGTAACTGTAAGATGGTTACGGTCTCACTAACTGCATTACAACCAACACTGTGTATCCATTTGAAAAATTGGGGTTTGGCAGTTCCCAGTGCAATACAGCTCAGATTTTCTGGCCCTGCTGGATTTTGGATAACACAGTAAAGCTGTCACTGGTTTAGGAACATATATCGCCCATGCAGAGTTCCATGTCAGTGTAGGGAGAAGAGTGGAAAGCTTTGTGGATTGGCTGCACTGTTGGAAAAAATATTTAAAAGAGCAGCTTTTCAAAGCTATACAGCTATTTGAGATGTTACAAAAAATATGATGGAGGTCAAGTAGTCAGCAAAGTGATTTTGAAATGGTCAAAGGTATAAAAAAAAAAAAAGAATCTATCACTATGTTCTATCTGCACTTCATCACCTGGATATCACCACTGAATTCACAGACTGTTGCCAGAAGGTCCAGGAGTAATGTGATAAAATAAAAAAAGGAATGAAGGTTTGGATTGGAATACAAATCATTTTTTTCTAAGTTATTTTGAAGCTGATGTGGAACAAATTACTACCTGCATTCTCTTCAGTCTTACCAATAACAAACTCTTAAAAGAAATAAACAATACAAAAACTGAGTGAAGTGGAGCACTGCTTTCCAGAGCTCCTTCTCTTGATCCCTGCAAACATCAGGAATCACTCTACTTCTCTCCCACACGGTCTGATTAAAAATTTTTTGCAATTCCATTTCACAGCTTCAGTGTTTTGAAAATGTTATTACCCTCAGTTCCTTTCAATAGACAGAAATAGAGATCTCCAGAGACCCATTCATCTCATCCTAAGATAGGCATCTAAGACAGGTCAGCAAATGGTCTTCTGAAGATGATTCTATTATGGAGAGTAAAGGATTCTATAAAGGGAGAGTAGACTTAGATATCTAACTTTCAGAAGCTTGTAATTAAACAAGATGACTTTCACCCATCAAGCTACTTTTAGACAACATATACTCTTTTTTTCTTTCTACTATGATATAAAGTCTCCCTTTTTTCAGTTAGAAAAATACACCATACTCCTGCTAATCTTGTAATCCTGCATATAATAAGATGGACTTTATTCTTATGCAAACTAGACTGAGCTTTAAGATAGTGTAATCTACAAAATGAACCTTTCCTTTTTACCCCACTGGGAATGCCAGAATACTACAAAGGTGTTGGGCTCTCTGTATTTCCATGTGTAACTCACAAAGTGTCTCAAAACTCATGAAAAACATGGTTCTTGTCATATTTTCAGCTCAGGTTCAGAGATTTCCAATTCATGTATGATTCAAAGAATCATCTACATATTAGGATTCTTATCCAAATTAAAATGAAATTTCAGCTTCTTGAAATTCATCTGTCATTGATCATGATACCATGAAGAAAAAACCAATTATCCTACCAGACATGAAAAACTGAGAATAACAACAGTAAGAATGGCACTTGCAGATTCTACGGTGATGCAAAGCTATGAGCTACCAGGGAGATGAGCAAGAAATGTGGGAGACCTTTCCCATTATTCATCCCAGAAGCTATACTCTGCTCCTTGCTGAAAACATAGCCCTACTGTACAGTGTGCAGAGACTCAGATACTGTCGGCCCCACACAATTGAATGTGTCAGTTCAAATTGCTCATCGAATGGTGATACCTCACTTATTTCGTGCTCCTCATCCTTTCTCTGCATCGCTTCTTTGTTGTGACCCTTTCTGTCAGAGATGTTAGTTTTAAAGCCAGCGTGAGAGTAACTACATGATGCTCCCTTTTCAAGCCTGCCTACTCCTTATCTCCATCCAGCCGAGCTCAGCACCAGGATGCGCTAAGCCTCCTTGAGGATGACAGTGACTCCCTGTAGCCTGTTTGGATAACAGCTCGCTTCTCTTTCTAACACGGCCACAATAAGAAGAGCGACCACATTGTTTCCAGAAATAAAACACATTACTGTAATCCTAAACCTACTGCAGCGCCAGTGTAATAATTTGCCTTTTTTACCAGGTGTTTAACCATTTCTAAGGAAGTTAAAATAGCTAGTCACTCATTTATGTGCGATTACTCTTTAAGCAACAGTCCTCAGCTGGGTTCATTAAGGGTTTTCATTTCTTTTTTTTACATCCACTTTGAACAAATATATTCAGAAAAAAAAGAAATCAGAAGACTACATCACTATTTGCTAGTCTCCTTAAAACACCTGTATTTAGAGTTTTCTCTCAGTCTACCCACTGGTTCTCCAGCCAACCATTACTCAAACATATGTTCACTTTCTTTCAAGGAACTGTTATTACTACATTTGTCCATGAAAGCCTACATCTGCTCTCTTTTCTGATTAACCAACTAATTGACACCTTCTATGAGGAGGCTTTTTTCCATGTTTTTTCCCTGTATTTTTACTCTCTGCACTATACATTGATTTACTCGTATTTCCACTGTCTCAGGAAGTTCTGACTTCTTCCCTTCAAGCTACACTGTAATCAGACAGGACAAGTGCTGCAGTATTGTCACCTTAACATAGAGTAAGACTTTAACATGGATGTCATTTACAAATCAAATTCACCTCTCTTAACTTTTTGCCTCTATAACCTAAATCTCTAGTAATTAAAGTCTCTGTAAACTAATCATTTACATTCTCTATAATCAACAGGGACAGGAACTTCCAGAGTGTAATTTATCCCCTGCTAAGATGGGTGCTCAAGGCAGGCACCTGCAGAAGATACTTGCTTCTACCTCATTCATTGAATAAATGCAGAACCTTGATGAACTGGCTTGAACTTGACATGTAAAGTTCAATAGGCTCAGGCTGTAGGAGGTGAGATCTACCCAGTGTGTCTGAATACTGTTAAGAACTTCTAGTCTTAAAAAAAAAACCCAGCTGTTTTCAGATAATCTGAAATCATCTTCAAGTGAAATGAGGAGTGCTGGATCATTTATCACATTTTTAAATGAAAATGAAAGCAATCACTGAGGAATGTGTTCCCAGTGATTACAGAATTTTGTTTCAATTTCTGTTTCCTTTTGGAAAGATAATTGCTCAGATATTGGAACAATGATTTCATAGTAGCTTTGATTGTGCATCACCCAACGATACCCTGCTTATATACATAACAAATACATGTATTTATTATGGTCATATGGTGTTGCTAAGTACTGCTCAAGCTTCATGTCTTGCTGCATTGAGAGAGCAGTTGTTTTATCTCACTCTTAAATCTTCTTCTCATACTAATTTCATCCTTTCTATGGCAACTTTCCCAAAGTTTGGAACTACAAGGATTCAAAAGCAATGTTTCACATGATATATGTAGAGATATCAAAATTAGTGGTAAATATCAGTTCACCTAAAAATAACATCCTGTTGAAGCATGTTGAGCACGAAAATATCAGTAGATTTGCGAATTAAAACTCTGAATGAATTCTATAAGCCTGTTTTCAACATCATAAGCTTATTTCTGCTTTTGCAGAATAACATAAACATGTACAGATGAGAAATATGTGATGGGAGTTGAGTGATATTTTATTTGTCATATACATTTACTGCATTGGATTTTCTTGATGGCTTCCTCCCTCTGCCTCTCACTCTAGACCTAGAGGAGGTGCTGTTAACCTAAATGCCACCCAAACCAGAATTACTTTGACAGCAAGATCGCTCTTATGCACTGTACGTCCCATGACTTCCTATGATGTTGTTGGAACACCTTCTTCAACATCACTGTTGCCTTTTGACATGTGTACGCAGGATTAGAGCTAAGGGAAGGAAAATATCTTCTAGGTAATACTAGCTGGTGTAACTTTTGGAGTCTTGACTAAGGGGATATCCTTACTTTCAGGTCAGCAAGCAAGGAATACAGTGGGTTTAGGATGCAGAGTTTTCAAAATTTTAACTCCTGCATTTGACAATAGCATATAAATACTGAGGGAAGTCCTGCTCCTATAATGAAATATGCTATGGTTCATGCCACTAATCTGTATAGAGTATAACCTGAGGAAAACTATTTTGGAATTAATCTGGTATTAAAAGGGGAATCATCCAGAACTCAACAGGACAACAGATGACTCCAGTTGTTGCCCCAAAATGGCTTCTCCTTTTTTAACTAGTGGTGAGCTCTTCTGCAAGTTAGTGCTTTATCCCCAGGAAACCCGACTTATGATGAACCAATCTAAAGATCACGAAGTCTCAGACCACTGTAACCATGTTTGTCATCCATGAGTAGCTATTTAGGCTTTCTGCTACTCAGAGATAAAAGAGCATTTTTATCAGCTTGTGTACAGAATTTGTGAAGCATACAGGAAAAGTCCCAGGTCACAACCTTACTTACTTAGTACTGCAAGTGGAGTCCCCGGCAGCAAAAAGAGCTGTGATATGATGTGTTCTTAATGTTCCTCTCTTCCCATCCTCGTTATGTCCCCCCGCAGCATTGTGGGGGAAGCTCTCCTACCCTTTCCGGGAAATAAGCACAGCGGGGTGCCTGCCTAGAGTGCCTGTACACTGACATCCGCAGCATGGGGAACAAATAGGAGAAATTAGAGGTGTGGATGCAATTGCAGGGCTACGATCTCATCAGGATCACAGAGATGTGATGGGATTCTTCACACAGCAGAACGATTGTGACAGACGGATACAGGCTCTTCAGAAAGGATGGTGAGAAGGGTGAATTACAGACGACTGGAAAAAGCCTCACATTTGCTGGCCCTGGTGTTCATGGGGGATTTGAACCACAGCGATATCTGCTGGTGTACATTGACAACAGTTGATTGAGAAGCTGATGAAAGGAGGTGCTTTGCTCATTCATACTTACAGACAAGGAAGGCCCAGTTGGGTATGTGAAGGCTGGGAGCAACCTTGGCTGCAGTGACCATGACAGTAGAATGCAGGAACTTGAGAGGAGAGAACAAGGCAAAAAACAGGATTACAACCCTGGATTTCAGGAGACCAGGCTTTGGTGTTTTTCAGACATTTGCTTGAAACAATCCCACGTTATACGTGTCTGGAGATAAGAGAGTTCCAGGAGATCTGGTTGATTCTCAAGGCTCACCTTCTCAATGCTCAAGAGTGGTCCATCCTCATGAACAGGAAATCAAGCAAAGGCAGTAGGAGGCCTGCATGGATAAACAAGCAGCTCCTGACTCAACTCAGGTACAGGAGGGGGAAGAAGGGTCAGGTGATCAGGAGGAATACAGAGACACTCTCTGAGCATGCAGGGATTAGGTTAGGAAAGCCAAAGACCACCTGCAGTTGAATTTGGCAAGCAACATGAAGAGCAACAAGAAAGGCTTCTACAAGTACCTTGGCAAGAAAAGAAAAACTAGGGAAAATGTGGACGTGCTTCTGAATGGGACCAGGGACTGATGACAAAGCAAGTGGAGAAGGCTGAGGTACTCAATGTCTTCTTCCCTTCAGGCACAAACTGAAATACAGGAAATTCTGTTTAAACATAAGCAAAAACTTTTATACTGTGAGGGGTGTCAAACACTGGCTGCCCACAGAGGCTGTAGAGTCTCCATGCATGGCAATGTTCAAAACTGGACAGGACACAGCTCTGAGCAGCCTTGTTGACTTTACTTTGACTAGCAGGGTTGGACTAGATGCTCTCCAGAGGTGCTTGCCAGCCTCAGTGATTCTATGATGCTGTGACTCTGTCATTCAAAATTTTAGTTTCATTTCAGTCAACTGCTGTTCACTACCCTTCTCAGTCAGTGAGGCATTCAGTCTTCTTGCTATGTGGAGAAAGAATGCCAGAGGACAATGAAGAAAGCCTAAAAGCCAAGTCAGACAAGTTTTGGGAAGAGGCAGACACAGCTCAGGTTGAGTTTAAAAGTGACTTCAATGACAGTTAAAAGAAAATTCATTAAATATCAGCAGTCTCACAGTGTCCTGAAGAAAGCCTGGTAGGGGACAGAGGAAGGAATTTTAGCTAAAGAGACCAGAAAAAACAATGCAGCCTATGTATTTTATGTGACATTACCCATGGAACTGAGCAGGTTTCATTCTAACCTGGGACCTAGCTGACAGAGGTTAACTTTTACAGAATAAGAGACTCACCATCCATTGGGAGAGAAAGTGATCCATGCTGTTGGTATTTTAGATGATGTCTCATAATTTTCCCGAGTGCCTTTATATGGATATTGAAAAGAAAAAGTGATTGATGTGGAACCTGGAGGGTCTTCATATCTTTGGCAAGTAAGACAAAGCAGGCCATCAGTACTCTGATTGCATTTTGTACAGTGGATGTTTTCCAGCTCAGTGCTTAACCATTAACTTCCTCAAGGTAAAGGAACTACTCAGTGTGGTGAATATATTGAACGTTATAGAAATACAGAGGAATCTTTAAATGGGCAAGAGTAGATCATCCATCACTGCAGTCAATGATGTGTCTATTCCAAATCCTAGCCTGAAAGTTGACTGGAAGGAGTCCATGAGCCAGGTGGTGAATAAGTAGGTTGTGCACAAACACAAATCAAAAGTGGTGGGAGTGCAGAGTTGACAGAAAAATCATAAATAGCATCTAAAAAAGTTTT
>Ga0181612_154279_pt1 | contig 14426 bp, 8 predicted proteins | sample HoacroProtozoa21_FD_119630 | JGI IMG/M metagenome (GOLD analysis project Ga0181612, IMG submission 119630) | Hoatzin crop microbial communities from Cojedes, Venezuel. Combined Assembly of Gp0051906, Gp0051904, Gp0051908 | reverse complement strand
AACTTCTTCCCTCTGAGGGTGACGGAGCACTGGGACAGGCTGCCCAGGGAGGTTGTGGAGTCTCCTTCTCTGGAGATATTCAAGACCCGCCTGGACAAGGTCCTGTGCAGTTTGCTGTAGGTGACCCTGCTTCGGCAGGAGGGTTGGACTAGATGACCCACAGAGGTCCCTTCCAACCCCTACTATTCTGTGATTCTGTGATTCTATTACTCCTGGACTATTTTTTTTAAGTCAGCTGTCTAAGTATTAATCTTCTCTGGGATCTGAGGACCAAGATATGTGACTCTCAAACATTTATCCTTCATTAACAAAAACATAAAAAGGAAGATTAGTAAAAATTAGCCCTGACCTGCTGCCACCTCAGGGGCTGACCACAGTCTCTTTCTGTCTCGGTGATGACTGGTTCAGGATTCCAGCCCTGAATCTGGAAGTTGGTTGCGTTTTAAACAATTAGTAAGAAAGAATTAATGGTGTGCTTTACCAGCTGGGGACAGGGTGGAGCAGGAGAGCTCAGTAAAGCCTTCAGGAGTGAAACGGCCAGTTCCTGCATAACACAGCTCTCTGAAGAAAGACATGGCCAGAACAGAGGCCTGTGCATGGTACAGCTACTTTGCCGTGCTAGCGGAGCCACAGTGCTTGCAAAGAGAGGCTGCCTTTCAGTCATAGAAGCAGGCTTATTATTTCTGCTGCACAAGGTACACAGTTTAGGATTAATCTGGCACTGAATCCCACTCATCATCTTAGATGGTGTCGGGCTTCAAAATACTTCTAGGTGTCCAGACCGGAGACAACCGATTCAAGTTCAGCATGAAATCAGCCACCTAATATTTGTAGTCTCTTTGCAAACATTGGCAGAGAGCCCTAGACAATTATTTTTTCAATTATAAATGAGTACAAAATGCTTAATTCTTTCACAAGAACATTTGAAATCTTCCACAACTGGTTTATGTTTTAAATGACTTGAGTTTTTTCAGTGGAAGGAGCTACAGAGAGGTCTATCATGTTCCTCAGCTGTACAGTTAGAGTCACCAACCTTAATTCCTCCGTAAAACTCTAAAACACCTGTTCTTCCTCATATATTTCTCACAACAATGCATCAGGGTCCTAAAGCGTAGGACCAATGGTGAGTGGAACAAAGCCTACGTTCAGCAGTGATGAGAGAGCAAGAAATGCCAGCATCAGTCAAAATGGCATCTCAACACAAACTATGTTGATAGCTTGCCTATGCAGGGCACTGATGAGACTGCTCCTACGATAACTGTTTCAATTTGGGGTGCCTGACATCAGAAAGAGGTCCCAGAAGAGGAGAGCCTATATTATGAGAGAACGTGAAAGGAAAGAAATGTAGGTGGGAATATGGGCATATAACAAACAAGGATGGGAATGTTTATTTATGGACTGGAGTCTGAAAAGAGTAAACACATGAGAGGAATGGGAATAGTTTAGTGACAGCAAGGGGTGAACTAGCAGCAATACGATAAAAATAAGCAAAGGAAAAGTTTAGTTTGAATAGGAGGAAATCTTTCTTAATGGCAAAGTATGTTAGGCTGTGGAATAGCCTCCCCAGAGACACCTCAATTGCTTGAGTAACTTCAAACTACATGAGACAAAGCACTAGAGAATTCACTGGGGGAACAGTCATGCCCTGCCATTATCTAATAGGTGTTTTCCATCTGACTTGTATGATTCAGCTGACACTAATTGGCATTAGGGTGTGAATCAAAACAAAATGCAACCCTTAACTGTTACCAGACATACAATGATCTGTTTTCCTGTTACTGATTTTCAGCAAAATGGAAGAAAGTAACAATAACTTCAGAGACCTGAGTGTCATGATCGGTTACAACAAATTTACATCATGTTAAGAAATATTTCTAGAGTAATTCCATTCTGGTATGTTATGTTGACAGCTAAAATCCACAGTACCTACAGAAGTGCCCTTCAGTTGAGATGTTCCTGGTGCTCCACAAAAAGTAACTTGATCATAGACTGAAGAATCTAGGGTAGGAATAAAGAAGTGATTTTCCTTAGAGAACTATGCCCTGGAGACAGGGAAGTACAGTTAAATTTTTCAAGTACAACAAGAAGAAAATCAGCTCTGGAAAGGGCTAGTTACATCAAGGATGTTTCTCCCACAGTCTAACTACCAGTGTGTTTAATCTCCACCTCTCCGGTAGACATCTAAAGTTTACATGCTGCACTGAACACATGTTCTTTAATCACTTTGCTTACTTTTTATACTGTACTTTCTACTATAGCTATAATCCAATAACTCTTTTTCCTTGGCATAATCAGTTCTTTATATTAGTTTAGCTCTGCTCCTACAAAAGTCAGAAGAATAAAACAATAAACCAACACTAAATGCATTTTAAAAGCTTATCCTCCACACATGAGATTGCTACTGAACATTTTGAAATATTTAATATTTTAAAAGCAGTGTCTATCCAGGCTAGTTGGTAAATTTTGTTAAAACACTGACGGTAATAATAATTGCTAGAATATGGGGATAGCAGAATATCTTGAAAATCCTAATAAAGCACTGAAATACTATGAAGAGAAAACTCTTTCCCCACTTTAGAAATGTAGAAACAGAGGAGATGCTAAGTAACTTTCCAAAGATCACCCTACAGGGAAAAGGAAAAGAAAAAAAAGTCATCCATCCAGATACTCGTCCTAGCAAAGTTGGATGTCTGCATGTCCCTAGCATCCAACCACAAAGCCTTTACTGCAAGTAGGCAGTGGAGGCAGCCAAGCCCTAGGGCAACCACAAAGCCTAGGAAGGAACTCTGGAGCTAAGGTTCCCAAAATCAGAGGAGCCCTGTGCTGCCAGCTCATGGAGAGATGGAGAAATAGTGGAAAGGACCAGAGAGGCATTGCTGTTAAAAAGGGACTTTTGCCATGAAGTGAAGAAAATCTGCTAACTGTAAAAGTGCAATGAGCTTTAGGTCAAGTAATTTTGTGTGAATGTGACTGGGGAGTGGTCACCAGACTGGATGGCAATAGTGTCCAGCATTGGGCTACAAAGGTTTTATGGAGTTCTCTCTTCTCCCTTCCAAATAATATCATTTTTTAAGCAATAACTCATGTTTGTGAGTTTGGAAAATTAACTCATTGAACAGTACAAGTTTGATTTTTGCTGGTTACAGTACAGGGCTTGAAGTAACCTATTAGTAGAAGTCTTTCCTGAAATTTAAGCCTGAGTCTTGCTAATATCAAACTGTTCCCAGCAAAAGGTTTATATTTACTCGCAGAACATGCCTTTTTATGTTATTACCTTAATTTTGCAGATGTACCATCATAAAGAGGTTAAGCAACCTGCCCTAGGTTGTGTAGAAATCTGTAGCAGAACAGGGAACTAAAGCTTAGTTTTCCACAGCCTGTCAAGTACTCCAGTCCTCAGATGATCATTTCTCTCCTACTAACAGTGCAAAGGAAGAAAGTATCTATTTGGCTTTCTGAAAACCTTACACAATTTGGAGAAGCCTCACATCTCGGGCCCAGGAACAGAATAAAGAGCTTGTACAGGAATTGACCCATATTGGCAGATGGGAGGATGTAAATGAAAAAACAAACCCCACTAGATACAGTTCAGTTCTAAATATTTTTCTGCAGTCTGGTCTGTATAAAAATAGCTCTCTTTCTTTTTTGTTTTTCAGTGGGACAGTTAAAAATATCAGACTGTTGTAGAGAAAGTAACTCTTTTTGTCATAATCCAGTCCAAAACACAAGATGGAACCATGTAAATCCTTCAAAAATGCATATTTTAAGAAGGATCTTGTCTCTATTATTCAGGTTAAGTAAATCATGATAGTTCAACTTAGCACATGCTTGGTTTGGACTCCTACTGGTGAAACATTACCCATTTTTTGCAGTCAAATTATGCTAACTCTCTTCCCAATGATAAGACCCCAGCAAGAAGTATTACCAGAGACAATTTGAACTGCCCCATAACTTAGAACCGGATTTAACCTAATTTTGTAAAAGATTTCTCAGAATGTTATGATGTACCCGTTCTTTCAGACTTCTTGCATCAGCCAGGAGCTGAACAATGCTAGCCCAGTGCCACTGGGAGCTGTAGATAGAACCTACCGCCTGAGAAGAAGACTCTTAACGTAAAGACCTATGCTCTGAACCACTACCACCAAGGGCAAGGTGACAGGAGGATCCAGAGGACGACAGTAAGCATGGCTTTATGTCTTTAGAAAACAGAGAGCAATTTGTATTCAAATACAAAGCAGTGTGCAATTCTCTATACTGTCATCCTGACAGCCCTCATCTCAAATGGCCTATCTTCCCCAGGAGACTGGAGTGCTCCATTTCTGTGATCTAGTCTGCTCGGGAATTTTTAATTTTCATCAACTGAGTTTGTCTATCTACAATGGAAGTGCACAATGTGGTTAAGAGTCTTCTACAAGAAAAAGCGCTCCCAACTTAGCCAACTAAATTAATTTCATGCCTGCTAGTAAACCCTGCTCAGATAGTTTTTATGTTCTGTGTCTCTTCTGACTTGGAGCAGATCTGAGCTAGCAATAGGGAAAGGCTCATGCAGTTAATAATGAACCACCTGAGCCACTCCATTCCCTGTCTTGATGCAAATTTACATTTTTAGGAGCCATTCCTAATTTATAGATATTTAAATAACCTTTGTTGTGCAAAGGGCTCTGTTTGAGCCATTCCTGCCATACAAGGCACCCCACATTGAAAGTTGACTCTTTGACCTTTTATTCTCAGGCTGGGGAATGAGGCATGCCATGCACTCATACACTCTGCCCCTGGGCACTACTCTGGGTAAGTTACTTGGACAGCACCTCTTACCAGCTGATTCACAGAGTAGAATCTGCATAAGCTCTTGAAAAGAAATGCTCATTAATATTCCTAGCCAGAGGCAAGTGTGCTACCACTCAGTGAGAGGAAGGGTCAGGGGAAGGGGGGGGTTGGGGGGCGGGAAGTAAAAAGAAGAGAAAAGAATTGAAGGCCTCATAGAACAAGCGAATACCCCAAGACAAGTGGTCTCTTTGTTGATAGAAGAACAGACCATTCTGATCCAGGAAGAACTATGCAAATAGACTGAAAATAAGGAGATATTCTCTACTCTGTTTTTATCAATAACCCAAGATTATCACACAGACTAGCCCCTTCCCCTAGGATACTTCAACAATTTAATGGAACCAAATAAAAGGATTGAGGTCTTCCACTGAGCACTGGCCCTACTTTAGTCGACAAAGCAATTGCAAAAGCTCCCTGTTTGGCTCAAAACATTCTACGGCTATGTTACGCTTCCTCAGTATGCTCTCCTCCTCTATTTGTCACCTCTTTTTCCCCTCCCCATTCTCCATCTGTAGAACTATGCTTTCCTTCAGCTACGGAAATTTCCATCTCTCTACAGTAAAATGCAGGGATTTTGCTAGTACCAAGAATGATAAGAAGATTGCAACAGTATATATGTTTTTATCTGAGAAGAGGAACTGCCTGCCATTCCCCTCCCCCACTTCTAGAAAAAGGGGAAAACACATAGAAAAGAGGTTGTTATGTTATAGTTATTCATTTTCTTTTGATCTAAGTGATATATCACTTTTCCTATTAGCATTTAATTTGCTTTAGCATGAAGAGATCAGCAAGTGAGTTCTGTTTTAATTAGACAGGTACTAAACAGTTTGATAGTAATTTGAATACTGACAAGCTGGAGTGCTCACTGGTCCATGAACAGAAATGATAGTACAGTGTTCAACTTGCTTGAAGAGAAAAAGTCACTTAAATATTTTACATGCAACAGAAAAATGGAAAAGAAAGATATGCCGAAAAGCAAGATGAAACATGGGCAATATGGTACCAAGGCAGACCTGTAACCTACCTGTAAAACTTGTTAGCTAGCTGTCTGTAGTTTCTGCTCCTTAGCATGAGGCCCAGTTTAGCAACACTGACTGCAGGTAGGGGTGTAAAGTTAGAGCACACGGTCTGGAAACCTCTCTCTCATAGCCAAGATATTGGAGCAATTAATGTAGATGCTGGTGCCCAAGAAAAAGGGGTCATAAATGTGTCATAAAAGACATCTGCATGCACAGAAAATGAGAAGCATGCAAATGTTGAACCCATACAGGTAGGCTTGCTGCTCCTTACCACAGCAGAGCCTTTATGTGCTCCTTCAGAGGATCCATAGTTATTGCCGCCTCCTGCTCCACACAATTTTTGCACTAGAGCTTTCTACCAGCAACCCATTTATGACATCAGTTCTCTCACCAGCCCTTTTGACTCACACGGCATGTGTACCAGCTTGTAATGATTAGTTCCTTAAAAAGAAGGCTACCCAGGAGCCTTTTCTGGACTGAAGGAGACTCATCTCTTAACTCATCTCTCTTTTATTGCTCCTACAGGAGATACTTCTTTCCTTTTCTGCCCTTCTTCAGGCAAATCATGCTTCCAGGAGTGGTGTCGCCAGCCCAGCAAGCAAAGGATCTGTTTTATTTAAGGTTTCTTTCCTACTGCTGTACAAAAACTAGAACCAAAAGCAGCATGCTGATTTTCTTACTGAGCCAAATAGAAACATACAGACATATACATACATATATAGACCCACCTTTCATCTATGGAAAAGCTGGCATCTCCAGCTTCTGAACACATCAACATGAGCCATTGTAAACAGTATTAACTCAGATGTGCTAGTCTGCATTACACCCACCAGTAAGAACTGCTGTGATCTGGGAGAGACTCTCTGAATCATTAAATATGTGCCTTGCAGTACAAGCTATTATCTTTCCTGCTATTATTTGCATCAGGAGAGGTATTTCCCATGTCACTCAAGCAATGAGATCAGGGGAAAAAAGAAAAGCAACGCAAAGCACCAGTGAAAGTACTTATGCAATATAAAAAGTGCTGGGCTAATGAAAGGTCTCCCCAGAAGGTATCTAATAGGCCTGATCCTCCTTTAGTGGGCAGAAATGCAGACAAACAAGTGGTTCTAACAGCCTGGTGTGATACCCAGATTCACAAACTTCCCTCTAGCATTTTAAAGAATGACACTACTGCTATCTTTAGGAGCGAGAGCTGAAATTTCAAAGCTGGCAGAGTCTTTTAATTTCTTTGGGTTATGAATGCTTAACTCCTGCAAATTTCTTTCAAAGTCCCTTTACAATATTCAAAACTGGGGTTTGTTTGAAGAACTACATTGCACTCGTGAGAGGCAGAGCTGCCTAGTGACTGGAGGAGGACCGAAGAGCAGTCACGGTTGTTCATTTCCATTCAGGACTCTTGCCTGAATCACTGTCCATCTGTAGGCTATACAACCTCATTTCCTCGGTTCATACACACACAAAATAAATAATGCTTTTTGTATTCCCTCAGAATTATATTGTAAAGTTTATTTAGTTACAGTATGTAAGGTTGGGTGTTTTTCACATAATCACCTGGAGTTAAGCCAGTCCCTCAGATGGAGACCTGCATCATTTAATACTGCTCTAAACTGCCCAGCCTGCATAATAATGATTGCCAATGATAAAGGACACAGATTCTAAAAACTTCAGTTTCCCACACTTTGATTTATCAAAATATACTGGAAAAAAAATGCTGGGGAAAAAAACACTGGACACAAAGGGTTATTTACTCTGGCTACTTCTCTCTCTCTCTCTCTCATTCCATGACCCTAGTAAACTCTTTATTTCTTTTCTCTTCCTCTTCATTTTTTCATTAAAATGCATTTTGCTTTGAAGTTATTTTTTTCTTCGCTGTCTAGCACTGTTGCACCGTCCACTAAAACTTCTCCAACTGACCCCAGCTTTCTGTCCAAAGCACAAATACACTATATTCAATGAAATCAGAAAAGAAGTAAAGCTACAGAGAAAAGCAGATAAATGCTTTGGCTCAAGCTGGTAGCTTCACCCAAACACAAGTTACAGGGGTACGTGCTGTTGCTTCTGCTGTCATGTCCAGAGTTGCTGCAGATCTGTACCCAAATACAACTCCTAAAAAGCAGTAAGGTTTCATGCTGGTTGCTGTAATAACAGTCTGACAAGCTGGCACGTTTGTGAGACAGACATTTATTTTCTGACTTCAGTAATCTGGTGTTGGTCAAATTTTAGAAAATTCATGGCAGTTCAGTTCATCAGATGAAGAGACAACAATGACAGAACACAGGAAGGGCACTTACAAACACATGTAACGACATATTTAAATCCTAGTGAAGGTAGACAAGGATTGACTGTTTCACTGAGTTATGTGTCAATCATTTTAACTTGTATGTTTCCAGAACTAATTTTTCAGCCCCGAGTTCCTCTCCTCTTGGCTTTCCCATAAACATCCCTTCTTCTTCCAAGTTCTCTTGTCCTCCTTTTAATTTTCTGGAATTCTTCTTCCACCTCATTATGATCAGCTCTAGGTAAAATATCATCTCCCCACTTTCTTCCTGTTCTTGTCCTTGCCTTTCTGATACTGCCTCTATGTCCATTCCCACTTACTGTCATCTCCCCTTCCCATATTTTCCTGCCCTTTACAGTGTGGAAAAGGTATTGTGATGGAGACTCATAGTTAAAAAAATCCTGATCTTTTAGCTCTCAACATTTTCATATCCTGCCTACCTCATACTTTGTTTAGTTTACCACTTATGCTAGTTTTTGCTTAGCTTTCTCTCCAGGCTCAGATTCCTCTATGAAATACCCTTGGGGATCCAGAGATCTCTTGCAGCCTCCCCCATTGCCTTTCCCTGCAAGAATCACTTGTCTTATAGCAGCTAGAACAAAAATGCCAAACAGTAAAGCAGAGGTAGACGGACAGTGACAACTACTCATACTTTCTGTTTTACATCACTGATTTTGGTGATATAGAGCCCTCACTTACGTTCATCTGCTGTCTAAGACTCTCTCAGAATTTTTTCTCCTGTGAGTCTCAGTCTGGAATTGGATGGCAAATAAAAGCTTCTAGACAACTAAACACTTGCCTTTAAAGGGAGCGCAGGTGCTTATTCCCACTGTTTGCAATACATTCAAAAATGATAACCCATCTCCACCCTTCTATGAAAAGTGAGCTGAAATTCAATGGAGCATAGGTTCCTAAATGCCTGAACCACATTTTGAAAACAGATTTTAGGAAGGTGTTTTTTTTGTTGGTTTTTTTACCCCGTTTTGGGGTTATCACCCTTTTCGGATCAGGGTTGCTCTTTTTTTCCCATCTTTGCTCGTAATAGAAGTGGTCAAACCCATGACCACTATTGCAGAGAAATAATATCAACAATGCTCAAGATTATTTTCCACTCTGCACTATTTAAATGTGTAAAACTAAAACGTCCAGACTCTGCTTTTAACTACAGGTCTCTCAGACCTAAAGAATTTTCTCTAGAAGATTATTGTTAGTCCCCTGTATATGTGTATCTTACATGTCACTGGACTGCTGATTTATCAGCACTACATAATGACACCTATTGCTTTATCTGTGTGAAATCGGAGGTCCAACTGGGTCATCTTCAGATGAGTCAGTCCAAAGGTTTCCTAAAGTCTAAAACACCTGACAATTAGGCATGACTGAAATGCTATCTCGGTGAAGCTTCCACCTAATGCTGTAGTCCTCCAGCCTTTTCTGGTGAGCATGCCTATTTCACATGGAGGTCCCATGGTTGTGCTGTCCTCAGAGCACGATCACCAAATCAAGCCACCTAGGACAACTGGGATAAATAGATTCAGGGAGTTTTAGGACCTAGTAAAATTGAATGCTTGAACATGCAGATATATTTTTTTATTCATTAGTCCCATGGCTATTGAATTTTTATGTATGGAGTTATTTAATAGCCACACACCTACGCTGCTGGGCTGCAGCAAACCCACCTTTGAGTGTTCACTATTTGTGGTTAATATAGATACTGAGATTCAGACCACCTCAGCGATGCTCAGTGACTGCCCCATCTATTCTGCACCTCGTGTGCTGGGGAAATGTGGAAGAGGAAGGAGGATCTCCCTTGAGTCTTTGAGGATGGTGAGACATGAGAGTCTAAGAAATGTCTTGCTGGGACCCCCTGTGGTCCATGCAGCCCAGGATTCCATCTGTGACAGAAACAAGAGTGGGTGTGGTTTAGGAAGAGCGTGCCAGCCAGGCCACTGCTGCCACCAACGCTCTTTACGCTCACGCAGTACCCCTAACTGCTGTGTTAATAATGTTAGAAGAAACTTCCCATACCATTTCCTTTTGCATATGTTTACAGACCTAGTGCCTGTGCATTTGTCTAATCCATTTCTGAACCTGCTAAAACCAAAGGCTGGCACAGCTCCAGCAATCAGCAAGTGAGGGTTCCTGACAAAGAGCCCTAGATAGGGGAAAAACACCTCATTCTGGTCTGAAGCCAAATACCAAAGTAATTCTGAGGGAAAAGTTGTAGGCTTGCCCCATTCCCATATCTTTCCCTGTTGGAGATATCAGGTGCTTCACACTCATCTTGCTGTTTGGGATGAGATAGTGATTAGAATCTAGCTCCTATGTAATCTATGAAGATTTACATACTAAGAAAAAAAACAAACAAAAGACAGCTTTTTGATATAGCTGAAACATGACTGTTAAAAATAAATTTAATGATAACAATCATTTCTAGGAGAGTGTTGAGAAAAAACAAAATGAGTCATGCTTCATCCTACACAGAACACTAATATTTTGAAGTCAGAGAAGTATCTTCTACCTAGCAGAAAGAGGAGTATGAGCCTGTACGTAACCTAAGAATGGATACACCCAGGAGAGAAAAGGTTACTTACATTTCAAATAGCATTAACAGCAAAGGAATTCAGCAGTGGTAGCACTATATGAGACCTGTGTAATTCTTAAAAAAAAAGCTGTAATATCACTTTGTCTCCTGGGTTGCAGAAATCATTGACACAGGGCAAAATCTTGGCTGACCTTGGAAAACTCCAACTAAGTTAGAGCTACGATGGCACCCAGCACCTTTGGCCATCACAATTTTGCTCAGAGTATATTTTTCTTTCTCAAAATATTTGATTCCTTTTTTATTTAACCCTAATTCTGAAGATCCTGAATATGCCATGCTCACTTTCAAGTAAGTATGAACAGAGGTGGAAGGGACCTTGCAGGTTCACCTTGCTCTTTTTGCTGTCCCAAGGTAAGATCTGCTCCCTCTGTACCATTCCTGATATTTGCCTACCTTTTCTCTAAGACACCAAAAGATGGAGTTCCAACAACCTCTCCCACAGGCTCTCTCTGCTTTTATGTGGTTGCATAGAGTTGTCATGTACCCCCTAGTCCTTGATTCTTTATCTTAGAAGAAAATTCATCTGCTCTTCCTTTGTAGTCCATGTTCCCTGAATCTCTGATCACTATCACTGTTTTCCTCTGGATGTTCTGCAGTCAGTCCACATCTTTCTTGAACTGCACTACCCAAAAGCAGATACGCCTTAAAGCTGAGGTCTTCCTGATGCTAAATAAAGCAGGAAAATTTCATGGGTCATGTAGGCTGTACTCCTGCTTATACACCTCAGAATGACGTTTGTCATTTTCACAACAGTGTGACAGTGACTTATGTTTGGCTTATGCTCTACTGTATACCTCAGATCCTGTTCTACAGAACTTCTATCAAAGGCTTTTTCTCCCCCATCCTGTACTTTTGCAGCAGTCATATGAGTCTGAGTGTGACAGTTGTAGCTCTTCCTACCAAAGTGCATTCCATTTATTTCAAACTATGAATCCATTTTGATGAGGGCTATTTTCTATTCTAACCCAGTTCTCCAATGTACTCTCAGTCTCTCCTGGCACCATGTCATCTGGGAATTTAATAAGCATGCTCTCTATTTTGTCACCCAGACTGCAATTGAAATACCGAATAGTCCTGAACCCAGGACAGACTCTTGCAGAACATCTTCAGTCCACTCTAATTTTGACAACAAATCCCTGATAATTCTCCATATTCTTTTTTTTTAATTGATTTTGTGCCCAATCTACAGTAATTTCACCAATATTAGGTTTCCCTAACTTGCTTATCAAAACGTCACAAGAGACAGTGTCAAAAGCCTAACTGAAAGTGAAAATATGATATCTGCTGCTTTTCCTTTATCCACAGGTTCTGATACCATCTCACAAAAGGAAATTAGATTGGTTTGACCTGATTTGCTTTTGACAAATCCATTTGGTTGCTATGCATCTTGTCAACTTCTCTGTGCTTACACAACATTTCACTGGTTGCTTGTTACAGAATTTTTCTGGGAGTCAAAGGAAAGACAACAGGACCAAAATGCCCTAGCTTCCTCTCTCCTCCCATGTAAATGCTGACACAACACATGCCTTGCCCAGGACTTCGGTGTCTCATTCAGTTCTCAAAGACAAATCAGTGACAGCTTTCAGGCTATTTCATCCATCACAAGAAGTTCATCAAGCCCAGCTGACTTTAAAACATTTAGGTATTTTCTGTCATGTTTTACAAATAAAGGAAACGCAGAAAAAGTGTTCTTTACTTTGAATTATCGATCATCAAATCACAATTTTTGCATGGAAGTATTTATAAGTCTGACCCAAACTGCGATCCTGAATTGGGCTGCAAGACTGAACCCAAAGCGTGGCAAGTGCTCACAAGTTCCATCATAATTAAGCCTGTTTAATTGACCCTGTTATGGCTCACTTTCTCAGCTCTCTTGTGACTTGAGAGATGATATTTTCCTATTTAATGTCTCCGAAAAATATGTGAGTAGTATTTGTGATGGTAGGTCAGCCTTCTCTCGACTGTGAGAAGAATCACAGACAACAGCCTAGTGTACTTGCACTGAGTTAATATTTCACTGCCTCCAACAAAAAAAAATTAAAAATAAACAAACAAACAACAACTCCTTTTGTTTACTGTCCTTCTTTTGAAGTATCAGATATATCACAAGACACTTGAATTTGATAAAAACAGGGACAATAAAGCCGGACTAATGCCAGCAAATCAGTCATATGCTTCTTGCTTTTACACAGCCTGATCATGTGTTGTGTCCTGCAGCTAGACAGGATGCAGTGCTGTAGGTACTTCAGATCTTTCCAAGATACTCAGACTGTGGTTATCAAAGCTTCTCTGCGCTAAGATTTGTGACCATTACCAGGATATACACGCTGGCAGTTGTTGCTAGCTCTGCTCACACGGGAAAACCCCAGAGGCATTTTTCTTCAGTTATTTTACTTTCCAGTTTTACTTTCATTCGAATAAAGGCAATCAATGGATTAACTCCTGTTCCCTTAAACCCACTGACTTCAACCAAGCAACGAAAGGCTAATCTCTTCTTGGAGTAGTCTCTTCTTTTCACTCACTACTATCAATTAACTAAAATTTTTGGAATCCTGCTTTAAAACTTGCCTCACTAAAACAGAATATCAGCGCTGCATACTGTGATGTTGTTCAGCAAACCTGGCTTGCCACCTGCAAGCAAGATGAGCACACTCTTTAACCAAGACAGTCCTGCACCTTCCAAAGACAAGCACAGGATCCTGCATGGGGTTACCATCACGTGAAACGGTCACTACCCCCCTGTCCATACAGTGAAATTAGTGAGATTATTCAAAGCCCTAGTAATCCTCCAAACCAAACAAAACAGCTAGCCTCGGTAAACCTCAAAAGAAGAAATGCCTACAGACAGCAAATGTGATTCTCCACTACTGAATGACCTGGGCTGCTTTTCTCCCCATACAAATCACTGTTACAACCAGCCGTAGACAACTGTCACTTGAATTAACACAATAGAAGTATCCCTCTCAGATTCCTAACCAGATCTCGCTGAATCTTCTTGTTTAGCAAGCTGAAGACACCTCCAATAAAAGCATCTGCTCTTCTCCCTCTTTTTAAGGCAGAACACAAAAATGAAAGTGGTTTCTACTTGGTAAAATATCCCCACAGATGTTGGGAAGAGAAAGTAGTTTTGGAATAACAGCACCAGGGAAGCTGGAAGTCAAACTCCTCTTTACTCTAATCCCCAAAGCTTTCTCAGAAATTTGATTCTTGATTTTCCTTCTTCCTCTGTCTTTGAGTCTTTCAAATATTTGGATGAAGCACTCATTTTGCAGTCAGAAATGACACCCCATTTGCTTGCTGCCTTCCTCTAAATCAGCATAAATTTATTTTCTTTAAAAAAAAAACCAAAGTGTTCTCGAATTGCAGCTCTTGACAGGCAGCAATGCTGCATCTCTCTATCGCTGCATGTCCACACAGCAAGAGCAGCAGCAGCTGCCACTGCACAGACCTCCTCCCCTCAGACTGACAACCTGTCTTAATGTTGAAAAACAGTTCAAGGTAGCACTTGAGACCAAACGTGCCATTTTCCTTGTCAAAATGAAAGCTGTAAATTTTAAGCCTAATGCTTAATGTATCCAGATATCGAACAGAGGGACTTTTATCCTCAGCTTAATGGTCTGTCTAAAATCATCAAAAAAGATTACTTAAAAATTCAAGGTCCGCAGAGGTCCCATAAAAATTGCAAGGAACATTT
>Ga0181612_139848_pt1 | contig 14429 bp, 7 predicted proteins | sample HoacroProtozoa21_FD_119630 | JGI IMG/M metagenome (GOLD analysis project Ga0181612, IMG submission 119630) | Hoatzin crop microbial communities from Cojedes, Venezuel. Combined Assembly of Gp0051906, Gp0051904, Gp0051908 | reverse complement strand
TTGCGAGAGCTCAGGCCTTCGTAGACCCACACCATCTGCTCTCACCAGAAAGATGTCCACTGCTCCTTTTCTTCTGCTAGAAGCAGGAGTCCCTCTCTGCTACACAGATCTTGTTGCTCTGTTTTCATATGGTTTTCAGCTTCATTAGAAGCATTTGCACATCCCAGGCTGGAACCTGTAGATGAGAACAGCTTTTTAATGTTCGCTGTAGTCTGGAAGAATCGTGCATTTATTCAACTGAAAGCAGTAATGATGAAGGGAAAAATATTATCTTCAACTTTGCTTCCACTGCACATTTCCAAGATGAGGCAGTGAAGCTTCATTTGCAGTCTGTTACAAAGCAAATCAAGACATATATTTAATATCTAAATTGTGCACAGCAGCAAAATGGAAAGAAAAGAAGAAACTGCTGATTATGTAGTTCAAGACGGGGTGAAAGAATATGCTGTTCACACGTATCAAGTGCCAGCAGCCAAATGTTGGAGCAGTATCATTCCCCGCTCACTTAACGTGCCTTTTTGCAGAAGCTGCTACATCTGTATAAATATTATAGGACACTAAATTGTAATTGAGGTCTCCCATTGCAAAAAAGATCTACAGAATTAAGAGCTGCTGAAGTGCTTGGCAACTAAAACTAGAAGATATTAAAGCAATCTTCCACAAGATGGCTCTCTCCCTCTGTTCGTATTACTGACTCAAACCTACGTAGAGAGAACATAAATAATATTCATGACAAAAATGCGATTACAGTTTGGAGGAGTAAGAGTGCCTCCACATGGGAGCTGAGATGCTTCACTGAATTAGGGCAGCCTGTGTGACAGTGGAGAACTACACACAATTTTCTACAGACTGTAGAGGGGCTGGAGGGTTTTCCAGGGTGTTTTGAAAGCATGCCTTTTGAAAGGCTCACGCTTGCTCCACCAGCACTCCAAGTTGGTGGGTTCCAATGCAGTTTCATTTAATCAGCCACATACCTAAGGGGCAGTGCCTACACTAACAAACCCTGCCTTTCAGGGCTAACAGAAATGCTCAGGTTCTGGACTCAATTTGAACAGATAGCTCCTGGCCTGCTCTAAGCATGGGCAGGGAAGCATCTTTGCAAATGTAAATTTATACTGGCACTCCAAACCTCAGAAAAAATGAAGCAAAAATAATAATAAAAAATATTTCCACTGATACTTCTTTTTAACGTTTTTTGTTTAGACATAACTTTAATTCATCTCTTATATGACAGCTATGGAAAAATGTATTTGTGACATCTGAAAGCATGTAATTTTGAGTAGCTTTAAAACTCCTTGGACACACAGAGCCCTTTTACCTATATTTACCCTGGACCATGATGTGTCTTTACCTTATTTTCAGTGAAATGCACTTTACTGTACATTGTACTGTTTAATGTGTTTACCGGAGCCTTGGGGATCAGACTTCTGCTTTGGAATATGTGTCACGGATTTATTTATGAAGTGCTCATTTACATCTACAGAAAATTCTCTCAGAAATTAAGTATCACAACAACCTAAAATACATTGGACTGAAACAGAAATGCTAAGATCTTGCGTTATTCCATTAATAGCTTTACATCAACTGATGGTCTGTCTACATAGGTATTTGTCATTATAAAATGTGCATTCCTCCTTTGTCCAGTATTCGAAGTGGCTCGTCTTTAAGCAGTTCCATTAGGCGGATTCAGGACAGTTGTGTTATCAAATAACTCTCCTGCTGAGCAAGAGAGAAAAAAACATCAAAATGAGAGAGTGGGAACATTTTTCACACTGTTGCTTCCTTCATCTCCAAACAGTATGCTGGGGCAGGGATAGATGCAGGCAAAAACTCCCTAGCCCCCAGTGTCTATTTGCTGCAGAAAGTGGGAAAGGGCTGCGAGAGCAGTCTCCAGCTCTGTGGGATCCCTGGTGCAGTTTGGAGCTGCTGCTATACTGCAGGTAACATGTGAGCTTCCTTAAGTATATCATAGGAAAAAGTTGGGACACCCTCTTCCCACATGGTTTATCTAAGGCAGCTTACAGCTTCAGGCTACCTCACTTGTACCACAGGAGAAAAGTGTATCACTGGCAGCTGCAGCAGGGCAGCCAGGACACTGAAATGATAGCGTAACTCACTCTCACATGCCCATGCTTATTGCTTATTGCTCCTGGAATACAACATCCTCGGGTTGGCCCCATTTTGACAGATGATGTGTGCAGTGTGGTAGGCAGGGATTTTCTTTCTTCTCGCATCATCGTTATGTTGTCTCTGCAGAGCTGTAAGAAGATTTCAGAAATCTAGACCCATATTTGGCTTGATAATAGCCAGCAGAGAGCTCTCCTACCATGGGAGGACTCCTCCGTGAGTATCTGCAACTAGATTACATCTCTTCTTTGTAGTCTGAGCACAGCAAACTGCTTACAGGGTCCCTGAAGAATGTGATCTATTAAATTAGCAAACCCAGGATTAAGTCTAATGTCTAAAAGGAACAAGAAAATGACATTTCCTACATGTTACAAATGAGTACTATTTTTACGCAGCTAGAAATGGCCATTGACCACCTGTTGCTGACTACACACACTGCACCCCACCTCATCAGCCGGTATCCTTGCATGCACACAGTCCCTCTTCTGACACTGTGGGTGCCTTTTTATCATTTTCCTAGCAAGGGAAAGGAGCTCTGCTCTCTCTATCTCACCCACACTAAGGAAATCACATTTTGGTCCATATTACAAGACTATGGAGAAAGTTGAGCTCTAAGAGCAGCTGCCATTCTGTCCCAGTTGCTGCCAGTCACAAGTCAGGCATGCAGCTGAGAGATGCCAAGGAAAATGAGAGAGAAATGCCCCAACTCCTTCCTTACGATGCCATTCGCACTAGCTTTCCACTGAAGCAACCCCCTTGCTTTCTGTGCGGTTACAATAATATATCCCAGCAGAACACAATCACATTCACATGTGTGCACAGCAATGTCCAGCACTTCACTGGATCACATCATGCAGTCCTGCCTCCTTCTCCCATCAGAAACACTGACTGATACCTCAGGGTTTATAGCAAGCTTCTGGCACTCATTTCATATGCAGCCTTAAAATCAAGCAAAGAAGAAACAGAACTTTTTTTTCTTTTAAGTTTTCTTTAGTTCTGGTAAGATACGCCAGTCATTAGTTTCACTTGCTGCTTGGTAACTACTTTGCTTCCACCGCACGTCAGACAGTCTGCCCCCAGTGCTACCTCACAGCTGAGGTACTGACCACCTCCTTTGAAACGCCGACCTCCTCCTCAAAAAACACTCCTGCTTTCTGTTTGTGCACATAGGCAGCAGCACTGGTGAATGGACTTCAGTTATGACTTGGCAAGCTGTACACTGTAAAGTAGCTGCTGCTTCTGTGGGATAGGAAGAAAGGCGGTTGTGATTCATAATGAATATAAAGGTTGTCCCAGCAGCAATATGGCTTATCTCCATGCTGACAAGAAGTAAGGTTGTTGGAAAGAAACACAGGGATATATCCCACACATGCTCTCAATCTGTGTTAATTAAATGTTATTTAGTTTTACTATCAGTGAAGCTTAGGCACATTACTGAAACCTCTAAGATCCAGTTCTGATGCCATACTGATTTGAATCACTTGTAATAATCTTATTTTATTGAACCAAACACAAGGTATTCTGAAAAGAAAAGGAAAAATAAACTAACATTTTTGCTTGCAGCCTTGTAATTTCCCTGAATCATGCTGTGTTGTTGACTTTTAAGCAAAAGTCTTTATTGAAATCCACTGGAAGTTTTATTTAAGAACTGGTAGCAAGATATGGGTAATTGACTTCAGTACAATTACTCCAAGTTGTACTGCAGAAGTCTAAGAATCCAGTCCTGAGTCCCTCATATAAGCTTAGGCATGCTTAAGACACATGATACAAATAAGAGACAATGAATCAAGCAAAAACGTATACAGGAGTCCTGCGGAACCTGTATGCACCTCTCTTCTTTTGGCTTTCGGATCTGTGGGTTTAATTCAGACTCAAAGATACAGTCAATTTAAAGGTAGTTCATTTTCCTTGCGTGTGAAAGTTTACCTGAAAACTGCTGTCGTTGCATTACAGATTACATTTTTTTTTATTTTTTATGATGTTTTGGAAGAATGCCTGCCTCTTTACTTTTGTCAGAATTCTTTAATTAATTTCATTAAAATCCAAATAAGGTCACTGAAATATAAACAAATGGTTAATTTTCCTCTGCTGGGATGTTTCAGTATTTTGGGAATATTTTATGCCAAGTCACTTGCCAAAAGGCAAGCCACTTGCAAAGCAGTGTGCATGCAGCAAATCATCACAATGCCCTGCGGGACCAATCTGAGCCCATCAAAATCCACTGGAGTCTGTCTACTGACTTCAGAGAGTTTCAGTGATAGTCCTCAACGTCCATTTTCTAAATCTAAAGAATCATTAGGCCTTGCAAAACTCCCATTACTGCCTGCACTTTAACAGACTCAAGAAACTCCCAGAACAAAATATAACTAAAGGTTGATGCTGTGCTGTCCTATCCTATTTCCCTTCCACACTGCTGACCACGAGAACTGCCACACATATGCACTGCAGCAACTGGAATAAATTGCAGAGATGGGGAAGTGTTGAGGTGCTGACAAGTCGAAGATCTGAGAGCAGACGCTACATTAAAAAGAGGGCTTTTTGACTGTGAAATAACACCAAAGCCAGGATTAATCCAACAAACAGAGGTAGTTAGTACATATCAAGTGGAGTTCAACACTGGGAATGCAGACCAGCAATACCCTGGGAATTTTCACTGAATGTCAAATGTTTCCAGAATTCTAACAGTTTGTGCAACCGAGGCCCCCAGGTTTGGGACCCAACGGCTGAAATCAGATTGCCAACAGCTGAGATCCGTAGAAGTCATCACCATTAAAGGATTACCTTCACTGAAATAAAAAATAAAGATTGCTAAAATGAATTCTGAAATCAATGGAGAATGTATTTTGTTTCCCTGGAGTCTGGACCTCTCTATCTTCAGAGCAAAGCAGCAAAACCCACTTTCCTACCAAGCAGTATCAGCACTGCCAGAAAAGTCTAAACGTCTTGTTATAACTGTTGTAGCATACAATGCATATTTACTCTGTATAGGGAAAATCAGTTGAATGTTTTTGCATAATTTAAATTAAGCTTGTTCATACAGGCATTACCATAATTTAAAAAAAACAAAACAAAACAAAACAGAAAACATTAAGTAGAAGTACCATGTGGTCTGAAAACTGACCTACTGTTTTGGCTGTTAGTTAACTTCATTTTACACTCACTTGTCTTTTTGGTGCAGACAAATGCTGGAGAAACTCCATACTTGAATAGTAAAAAAATGTAAATTGCTTAACTATATCACCAACTTCTATAAGCACTCAACATACATAATTTTGTTCACAAGGTCTTCTAAAGAGGGATGCATTGTGAATACCTGTGCAAATATTCATGAATATTACAATTGGACACAAGTGGTTTACCAAGCTATATTTAGAGTGGTCAAGCATCTTTCTCAGCTTAGACCAGGGAATCTCATGCTGGGGAGCTACCAAGAGGACGTACACCTCCCTTGGGCACAGCAGCAAAAGCAGGTGAACATAGCCTAGAAGAGTTAGACACGTGCCACAGACATACTCACCACAGAAGCTGCTGCTTGCACAATGGCGGTTACGTGAGCAAAGTGGGCTTGAGAACCCCTTTCCTGGGTGCTGTGTACAGTGAACAACCCCTTACCCAAGAAGCACAAGCTGAGCTGTCACCTCACAACAAAACCATTTTATGCAGTTTGAAGATCGAACCTAGGTGTTCTAATCTCAGCATTAAATATTTGGAAAGCTTTTATCTGTATATCTACAGTATACACTTTTAAAGAGCAGAAGAACATTTCTCATCTGAAATAAAGAAATCAGTTTAGACTTCAGTCAAACTATTTACATTTTCTCAGCTATCTCCAGGTCCGAGTTCCCCATTCCTTATCTAATTCTTTCTATTTTGTATCTGTTAAGGAATGACACATTTGCCCACCCCTATTTTTGTCCACTCACTCAAGCAAGAATATGAGAAAACTGGTAATAATCGTGAGAGGAATGAAAACCCTTTCATACAACGAGAAACTTGCCAAAATGCTTGGCACCCCTGTAAATTATTTCTTCCTGGAACATAGCGGGAAGAAGATGGCTTTGACCCTTTATACAAAAGTCTGACATCTTCTTAACAAATATCTCCAAGCTATAGCAGCTAACACATATTTATGTGTCAGATGGCTCAGAAGAATTGATTAGGTTTGCTAAGGTTCCAGTTAGGAAACTGCGACTACAATCTCTTTTTTTCCCCTTCCCTCACCGTTCTCTTGCATAACAATTTTTTCCTTATCATTGCTCATTTTCATGCAGAGCATGTTTGCTTATTTGCTATGGTCAGTAGATACTTTAATTACTTCAAAGGTGAATGCATTTGAAGACGTTTGGCTCTCATTTCAGGTAAGAAAAACAATTAATACAATGTTTTTAGAACTGCATAGGAAAAAATGTCAGAAATATGAGTTGCCAACACCCAAAAACCAGATACATTAATAAATACACTGTTTACTTTGCCTTGGCCTAGACCTTTTTCTAATGAACACAGTAGTGGCAACAAGTTAACTTACTCGCTACCGAAGTCTCATCAGAGGTTACTGTGCAGTTATTTATCAACTGCAAACCTACAACTTCATTACTGCAATTATGTAGTAACCATCCAATTGACTCCTGGGGGAAACGCATATTGCTCTTGCGCTTCCTGCTCCAATACACATTTAGTTTTAAATTTCTATTGTTGCTATATACGTGACACTGTGGCACTTACAAGACTGTTTAGAGATCAGAATCTCACACTTACTGACACTGGGCAATCAAATAACATAAGAACGTATGCGTAGCCTCAAGAAGCTGTTGTTGCTATGTAAGAAATGTATTTATTGTAAAACAAAATCAAAGGGAGTAAGACAGAGAACCCCTGTGTGCTGTAGATTTTCCCTGCCCTTTCAAGATGGACAAGAGGAATTGGATCATGAGCTAGCATCAATCACTGTAATTTCAATTAAACCCATGAAGTATCACCAACCCACAAGAAAACTGCCTCTCTTTCCATGACATGACGTACATTTAAAAAAAAAAAAAAAAAAGAAAAAAAAAGCAGAACCTTGATATAGAAAGTAATAGGAGATACTGATACAGTCTGTCCGTACAGATGCCAGTCTATTCTGATAGACGTAAAATTCACTACTAGTCCAAAACTGCTACAGCTATTTTACACTAAATCGAATCAATAGCTAAGTAAATTGAGGCACTGAACAGCTGAATCACTTCTGAGTGTCTCCACCTCCAAGAGAGGCACCAGCACTGAGCCTCCTGACGGGCAGCGTGCAGACCGGGCTCTTGGCAGTCTGCTGGTGGTCCCCAGGGCTGGCCGGCGCGCAGAGCTGCACGGCTGCGCAGCCCTACACCACAGCCACTCTGCGGGCAAAGCCAATGTTCCAGAGGCAGCGCAAGCACAGAAAGAGAAACTTTGCTCTTTGGCCTTCTAAAAGAAGCTTAATATTCTTTTTATTACGGAAATGTAAATAAATGGGATAGAAATTCCTTTCCAGATACAGGTCAAAGAGAAACACTTCCGAGAAATGCAAGAAAGATGTAACAGGGTCCCTCCTGATGATTCGCAGCCAATAGGACTGCCCTGAATTCCAGCAAGACGAGTCTGTTCCTTCCCTCAGAACCACTTCTGGGAATACTTTTATTGCCCTCATCCTCTTTCAGATTCCCCAGTCTCTTCAAGGGCATGTAAAAGAATTGCTTGGCAAATAGAATTTAATTGTATTAAACGGAAAATTAATCTTTTCCCCCTAGATATCCTGCATAGTCTCGCCACACCAGAAAACAACTGAAAATATAGCCACACATCAACTGGCGTCTCACTGTAAAAAGTTATTCCAGGATATTGGCTTCTGTCCAAAAGGTAAGAGTAACAGAGGTAATTTAAATATGTTTGAACACAGGAACAAATGCCTAAGCTCTGTTGCTCTCTTTGTCAAAACCCATTCTTTCAGAAAATCATTTTCTTTACCCATTGGACAACAAAATGCATTGTCAAGAAATTTTATAGCAATAATTATAAAAGATGTCCATTTGAACCCATTGAGGTCTTACTGATTTTATAACACCCAGCAGACCTCCCCGCAGGAGAACACTATATTTATGTTAGCAATATATGCTAGAATTGAGATCGTAAAATTAAATGACCACATAGAACTGTCATTTATATGAAGAGTGCCTACATATGTGAAGGCTGGTTTATCTTGCAAGATAGGGTAGTACTAAATGGTCCACTCTCAGTGAATGCTTTTAATCACGCATTTCTTCACTGTTTCTGCAATATTACACTTGAAGGACTGGTAAGCAGTTTGCTATGAAATGTTAAATGGCTACTGGCAGTACAAGCCCGATGGAAGTCCCCACTAAAATAGAAGTACAGTACATATTGTATGCAATTGTTTTATGAGAGACATTATGGTTACTAGAATAACATTTCACCATTACCAACTGCTGAGAGAAAAGTCATTAAGATATTTGGCAAGCCAGTGTAATTTTTCAGCAGAACTACAGTACAAGACCTCAGAATAGCTTCTGCACTAAAAGGCTAGCTGTCTCAGGAAAACAACTTAAGTCTTTGGTATCATTTTATTCATAGGGGTTTATTTTCAGATTCCAATGAGAAAGTTATTGCTGCTGGAGAGTGGACAATTGAGCCTTAACCCTTATTATAACTGCAATTTCAGAACCACTATAATAAATTCTGCAGCAGTGTTTCCATTAAATAAAATCTCTTTTCTAAAGAGCTTTTACGGTGTGAAGTTTCACTCAGACACTTTTATGAGAGATTTCTTTAAACTATCATTTAAAACTAGAGAGAGATTAACCACATGTTTAAGGATTGTTAAACGCCAAGATGGAAATAAACAAAACTCAAGTCACTGTTGTCACCTCAGCCTCTTCCCATGTTTTTGCAAATACCGCAGCACCAGTAATGAAAATTCATGCCCTTCACAAAAAAATCGGGGTCCATGCTGGACAGAGTTCCCCTCACCACCATCCATGAAGCCAACGACTGCCCATTTTTCCTACTGTCATTAATGTATTAAAGACTGACTCACAAACACACAGATGTCATTCCATCCTGATCATTTCCAGTAAATATGCTTTTCTTCTTCCTAGACCTGCACTTTAATGATGTGCCGAGGCATTGCAGCTTCAAGGTGCAAACATTTCCAACAGAAACAGCCACTCTGCATCACCTAACTAAATCCTTTTCTCTATAACAAGAACAGTAATGACCTATTACAGTATTATCACAAGGTAACAAAACATAAGTAATGAGGCCCAGTGCAACCAAACACTTCTAGTTGTCAATGTTTCCAACGGAAACAATGACTTCTGGTTAACGCGAGCTGACAGGAGATCTCATGAAAGCCCTGCAAATGATGCAGGCCAGCATTAAACAAGCTGCTATTTTATTCCTGTTTCTTTCTATGAGTCTGACCATGGCAATCGCAAAATGGTGAGTGGTTAGGATTTCCCATTTATCCATTTTGGAAGAAGGCAATTCTGATACTGTATTTTATTAATCTGACATTGTATACCTTCCACACACATTTAACAACAGAAATTAAAATATACTAATGAGATACAAGCTCAAGGAAACATTTACCAGGTGATTCATTTGCCAGCAGAAGAGTAAGTGAGTAGAAGCTCCATCAAATAAAATCCAGTTACTTGATATTACGTGAGAAAGGAATCATGCTGAGGAATATTTGTCTATGAAACTTTGCACTAATGTCTGCATTCCACAGTGTCTACAGAAGAATGCAGTTCAGATGAACAGAGCTTTTCCATTCATTCATTGATGTCACCTCAGTTCAGAAAACTCTATTTGTAATTCTAAAAAAAGATCATTCTAACCTGACAGTTCTCATATTCTGAATAATATTACAGTACGGTTGTTCCCACGTCTGTAACTCTCTATAACACCTTACTATATAAAATTAATTACATAGAAACTTGGTTATTTGCCTGGATCTCTCAGATACTTACATCTCCATCTCATAGTCCCTTCGCTCCTATAAGGTTTCATGCACATGTAAGTGTACAGGTACCTGAAATGCCTCCTAGGGCAGCAGCTTGCTGAAATTCTCTCTCTGAAACTAACAATTTCCAAGACTAAAGCAGAGCAGAATGAAATATTCTAGATTACTTGATAATCATCAGGAGTAATCCCAAAAAGGAAACATGCATCCCAGAAAGCGATGGTGGAAATTAACTTATTCTCTAGTAAAACCATATAAATACCAGCTGAATTGAAACTTCTGGCCAAAGTCGTTCTGTTCAGAAAGACAGGTCTCCCATTCCTACCATAACTTTCTATGCTTGCATCATTATAGCTCTGATTTTGCAAATGTTTACATATATGCTTGATTTTGCCATTATTGGACCATTACTTGTCTTCCCCAGCACAGAAATAACTTCCAAGAGTAAAATTGTCCTCCTGCCACTTGAAGAGATGCTTACGTCACTGTCAGTTTTCATCCTCATGTCCATCGCCTCTTTCTGCAATTGTTAAGACTACTCCTGATGATTACCAACTGATTTCTGACCAGCTGTAGTTCATTAATGCATTTAAATTGATGGCAGGTATTGATAGCTGGGCAAAAAATTTAGAAGTATGGACCAAGACTTTTAGAGACACAACAGAATATAAAAGAAATTTAAAGACTGGAAAGATAAAAATAGTTACTAGAACTCAAGAGATGAACTCCACAACTCTAATGTTATTAACATATTGTTGGGTTTTTTTTTTAATAAAGCATTAGAAAAGCAAACTTCTTTTTCTTACACAAATAATGGCCCAGAACTCAAAGGAACTGCCATTATATCATTAAATTACTTATCGTTCATCAGAAAACTAATTTTCAGAACTTTATTCTGCAAATTAGCTGCAACTGTATACACAGAGGTGTCAACCTTTGTATTTAATTCTCATACTCATTTGAATTCCACAAAATTAATAACTTCATTTATTAAAGATGTATTTTTACTTTCCTGCCTCCTAACTTAATGAGTATGCTTGTGTTAGAACCAGACAACCAAATCAGATATGGGAACATGTATATCCATGCACTGGAAAAAAGTGTTTTCCCTTTGGTCTTAACACTGAATAAATTTTGCTTTTAAAATGAAATTCAGTTATCAACATTTTTTCTTAGGAAAAAAAATATTCTCTTTCTTAAGACGTTTAAGAATAATTGTGAACATACACACAGATAAACAGAAAAGACTATTTTGTCTTTAAAGCTCATCTGTTGTGCCAGAAGGGTGTGCTCTTCATCATTTTTAATTTAGAATGCTAATTTTGCAAAATCTGAGAATTCAGAGATAGTTCTTCAAAGCCTCTACTCTCATTAGCGTTTTCTCGGACAAGTTAACAACATTAACAGTTTTTCTATCTATTTCATTTGACTTTTCACTGTTATTTTTCAGGGTCACACAAGAAAGGAAAAAAATCCCTGAACTTATAAACATTTAAAAAGAGGTTGCTAAAACTTCCCTCGTTGAACTGAAAATATCAGAGCCAGTAAATGCTTCACCAGGCTTTCTAAAAATTCACCATCATTTCAATATCACTTGGCAAAACCAAAACTAAATTATGCCTAAAACATAATACATCGAACGATATAAATGAATTAAACTTAACATGAGTAGTTCCATTAGCCATTCTAATGTTCGTATGCAGAAGTACACACCTTCTGTATTTTCTTACGCAACCTCCAATGCGAGTGACCGCCAGTTATCAAAATCTTCATGTTTTAAAAACTTGAACATTTTCACATGAAACATGAAGGAAGACAGTGTTGGCTCTTACGCCACTTACAAAGCATATCCTCAAAAGACATTGCTCTCATCGCTGTAAAATCTTGAATGTAGTTCTGCAAACTTGAATGTAGTTCTTCAAACTGGCCACACAAACCGCTGCCTCTTTTTTACTAGCTCTTTTAGCATCATCATAATGCTGAGCAGCAATAGTTCCAACAGAATTTAAGAAAATACACACTTCAGCCCAAAAGTGGAGTTGGGATAATGTGATGAGTAAACAGGATTACTCGTTTAAGCAGTCAAAGTTTGCCAGCCATGCAAACCCTAAGGAAAACTTAATTGAAGTCAATAAAGAGGAAGGGAAAACACAGAAAAATTGAGCAATAAAATTTGTGCAAAGCAAAACATGAACTGATCAGTTATCAGTGCCTGTGGGATACTTCTGCAAATGTAAGGCTTCAGCCTACAGCATGCTGGGATGGATTCCGAGCTTCATGAGTTTATCATGTACAGACCCCACTTAAATCAATGAATTTATGCTGGATTTCCGATGCTAAAACTGATACAGAATATTGCCCATTTGAATAAAACAATGATTGCTGCCATGCCCTTCTGAAGACTTGAAAGAAAAAATGAATCCTCCCCAGATTCATTTCACTATTTCGACAGCCTATTTGACTATTCCTTTTACACAGAATTTAGAAATTACGAAGATGCGGGACCCAACTCTCTTCCTTGCTATAGAAATTTAATGCTGATAAAACTGCCTATAAGTCCACTAACAGGCAGTGAATATTTATTGATACATAATGGAGAATATTCAGGTTCTTAATTTATCACCTCATTATTTTCTTGTTATATTTCTTCTTCACATTATGTACTTGGGAGCATTAATCAGGTCACATTCAAAAGCTTTCAGATATTATCAGATATTTATCAACCATCTAGCACAGACTGAAAGCAGTTATCTGATACGAACTTACTAAATTCTGAGAAGCTTCCTGTAAAAATGGGAATTGAATGTATTTTAAAATACAGGAGAAGAAAGTCACACAGCTGCTCAAAACTTTATATAAAACCTGGAGCAGCAGCTGATTCTCCTTCCTAACTGTCCTTCTCTTATGCCATCAAGTCAGCATCCTTCCTTTGGAAACTACAGGGCATCTACAGGGCTGCATAAATTTCACAGCTAATTCTTTTGTACAGGGAAAATAATCTATATTCCTTTCAACAGTGTACTGCTGTAGCAATCCAGGTGGGAACTTCACCGCTTGCTGCAGCTTTGCTACTAACTTTATTGCTGACTCCCGAAAGGGGCAAGGTTTGCATTCCCACTGCCTCAGCAACATCACTCTGCATTTTGCACAGGCTGGTTTGTCATCAATCCTCAGGCTGTTGGCCACAAGCCAGCTCAAAAAAGTGCTGTTCAGGTTGCCAAAACACCAAGTCTCTGGATTTTAACAGCCTTGTTCAACAGCATTTGCAGTGCTCGTTAACATGCAACAGTTGAATGTGCGTCAGACTCAGACTTGATGTAATAACATGTCACTTAGTTTGAAGCATTTAATTTCAATTTAAACTACAGCAAACTGCTGCAAATCCCAGAGAAATAAATCTCTCATGATGCAACAGGAACTGGCTGGTATCTCAAGTGGGTTTCATGCACAACTCCCTTTTTAAAGGAACCATTTGGGCTGAGGAAGGAATTTCTTTTGTCAGAGAACTGACATGGCATGTGGGCAGCAGCATCACTGCCCAGTTTCTTATTTAAACAGAACAAGGATGGGAATTTAAAACTAGGAAATAACAAAAAATACTCCAATGTTGTTGCAAATAGCATACTAAAAGATCCCAATTTTTTCAAACTGAAGGAAAGACTTGATATTACTTGTAGGAGAAATAGAAGCCACTGGAGTTTTACAGAGCAAGGCACCTCGCTGAGCTGCAACCATTCCCTCCGGCAGACGGTCCAAAGGAAAATATATACAAGAATTAGGTTAAAAAGCACAAAGCTAAGCCTATGTTTCTACAAGGTAAGCTGGGAGCCACCCACTAGACCTATTTAATAACTGCCATTTAAAAGCATATAGTTAGCTTCACCCTTTTCTCTCTACTCTTGCAATTGATAAAAACGAAGTGATGTCACTTTGAGAGCAGTCACTATATGTTGGTGCTCCATTAACATGCAAAACCGAGATTTTAATTTTTCTCAATGATACCACTTCAGAGTTTACTTGAGGAAATCCAATCACTACTATAAGTTACCAGTGCTGTTCAAAGAGATTTCACTGTTATTTTTCAAAAAGTTGTTTTACATCTATTTAAAAAATGCAATATACTCCTTCCAGGAAATTCTTTCATAGTTTTGCAGAATTCTGAGACATGGTACTCTTGATCAGAAAGGGAGGCAGGAAGACAAAAGAAAAGATTAAAACTGTAGAAGTCACCTTTGCAGGTCTTTGGGACAACAGCAATTGATTCCACTGTTCCATATGACAAATACAGTTCTAAAATAAAATTTTG
>Ga0181612_134520_pt1 | contig 14429 bp, 8 predicted proteins | sample HoacroProtozoa21_FD_119630 | JGI IMG/M metagenome (GOLD analysis project Ga0181612, IMG submission 119630) | Hoatzin crop microbial communities from Cojedes, Venezuel. Combined Assembly of Gp0051906, Gp0051904, Gp0051908 | reverse complement strand
TCATAAGACTTGTTCACCAGACCCTTCACCAGCCTTGTTACCCTTCTCTGGACATGCTCCCGCAACTCCATTTCTTTGTTGTAGTGAGGGGCCCAAAACTGAACACAGGACTCCAGGTGCGGCCTCATCAGTGCCAAATACACCTCCCTGCTCCTGCTGGCCACGCTATTCCTGATACAAGCCAGGATGCCATTGGCCTTCTTGGCCACCTGGGCATGTGTGTGTTCAGCCAGATGTGTGTCCATGTACTTTAAGCAATGCAATGTAGACTCAGAATTACATTTTCTTAACAAGTACATGGAAAATCTAAACATAAAACATCCCAGGAGTAGTACTGGTTTAATGTTTTTATCTAAAATCTAATTTCATAAAAAATTTTTTCTGTTCAAAGAAAATTTCTAAGTTAAAGATGTGTCAGTCTCTGTATGAAAAAAGAAAATAGTCATGCTAATGAGGAAAAAGCCCAGCCCTCTTTCTTTGGACTGAGGAGCAAAAAAACTCAGCTGTTTGTTAGATATCCTGAGATTTCCAGCTTACTGAAGAAAAAAAATTCAGACATGACTTCTCTCCCCACACACCTTATTCATCTTTTTTCCAGATGCTTGTGATGGAGAGGAAAAATGAGGAGGGGAAAGATGTAGTTATCTAGCGCAGTGAAATGTGGCTAGCTGGTTCCAGATTTTCCTAATTTCTGCGCTTTCATTCTGATAACACTTGCACATTCATTTGTATTTCACACAGGCCCCGGAGACCTGTAATAGTGATATGACTTTTATATTGTGCAACTGATGGATATTTTTTGTGTGAGATGCCTTGTTTGCCCCACACAAAGTAAACTCTGTTCAAACAAATGTGTGTATTAAAGTTTTCAAGCCACACTACGAGTGGTAACAATTTGAACACAGACCAGCAACTTGAATGAATGCTTAAAATTTCTTGCTGTCATTGCTATTGTTATTTGAGACCACATTTCCAGAGTTGGTGCTTTTTAATCAAAATATTAAGGACTACATTGTGTTGTAAGGAGTAACTTTAATCTATTATAGGGGTAGGCTTACGGGGCACTACTATTTGGGGAGACTGTTGTGAGGTGTTGTGTCTGTCTCCTGATTCGTACCAACTTCTAGTAGTAGTAATTGATTGCTGCCTTTATGTACACATGTAACTGTACACACATCGTTAGCTGTTCTGGCATGCAAGTGAAAAATAGATCCGCTGCTTGTCTGTATGCTCCACAAAGGGAATATGGAGTGTAGTCATGTTACAAAATACCCTGCATCTGGAGTCAAGGCAACAGTTGCTCACAAAGGGGTGCAAGTCACACAATAGGCTACTTTTCAGTAATTACTCTTGAGTTATTTAGGCCCCAAGTGCATATAAAATGAATTAAAAGAAATAAATTTGAGTTGAAGGTATTATATCCCTCTCCTCTTAATTTCTGTGGAAACCTTTAAAAAATCCAAGCACCCTGCTGTTTTGGAGAAACAAACCTAACAGCACTGAGCTAATATACATGAACCAGAAAGAGAGATTGGCTGGTTTCAGTTCAGTCACAGGCTGAAAGCTCTGCAAAAAGTGGATGAAAATAGACCCAAAAAGAACATAACTGAGAAACATGGAAGATTCCAAAACGCTGTCTTGATGTGTATTTAGTAGGTAGGAGTTTTTCTGTCTTTTTCTTTAGTAAATCTTGACTTTTATTGTTTTCTAAAAAGTGCCAAACCTGAAGAGCTGTGTGTTAATTTTTTTTGCCTACTGCCTTACTTTTTACATCACATAATCTATCTTGAGCCTGTGTTTTTCATTTGGATTATGAACCTTTTGTGGCAAGGACTTTGATTCTTAGTTGTTAGTAAAATGTTCAGTTCAATGTTGATAATACACATTTAGAAAAAGATTTTCTAAACAATATGCTTGCTGGAGTGTTACACTGACACAACAGGCTTCTGGATGAGTGATTATAAAAACCTAGCTATACTTTCATCCTAGGTTTCACTGTACATCTGAAACTTGCATATCAGACACCATTGCTGCAAAGGCAACATGCGAAAGTGCTGCCCAACTGGTCGAAGTGAATCACAACAATCCCAGAAGTGTGGCTTTGGGGGGAGTATATGTGTATGTTCTCACCTTGGTGTGCAAGCCTGCTCGGGGTGAAACTCTGGCCATCATACTTGAGACTCTTACTGTACCTCTGCAAGTCCAGATCAGGTTCCTTAGGGCCTGGAAATCAAGTTAGGCTGCGTTTTTTTTCTTCCCATAATTTACTACCAGCGGTGAAGGTGCAGAGATACATATGCCAGCAGGCATAGCTCTTGTCTAGAATCCCTCAAAAATGGTACCAGGGATGGTCCCAGATTGAAAGTAGGCCTTCTCATTCCCCATAGATCATGTCTTTAAAACCAAACTTTGTCTTGTCCTATGAGTATTGCTGAATTACATCTCTGTGCCTTCATTTGTTCCAGCCAGAAAGCCATGTTTACTTCTGAGACATGTATTTTCATTCTAAAAGCTATTTTTTCCACAAGCCTACAATAAGTGACCAGAAATGGATGAAATCTGTAATTTTTGATGAATGTCTGTTCAAGTTAATACCTCATGTTATCATTGTCTCCCTTGCCCTTTCTCTGCATTTCTTCCCTTTTATTTATTCATGAATGATATTTGTCACATCCTGTCAAACACAAGATTACATGGTTTTTCTGGGGAGGAATTTTAGCTTTACTCAACTGTGCAGTGAGCACTGTATTTTTATATATGTAATATAAAATTGCATAGCAATAAAAATCTATGGCATTCGTTCTCACTAGGGCCATAATCCTGTAAGAATATGAACTTTTAACTTTGAATAATGATACGTATGGCAAAGCGAGAACTTGGGATCTCTGTCACATGATGCATTTGCTGTGGTCCAGATGCCCAAAATGGTTGGCTCTCTCTGCTGGCCAGTTGCAGAGGGAAGGGCCCTTTTCTCTCTTGCATTTCCCTTTCTCTTGTGGAGGTCCTTACCTGGAGGTAAATTCTTTACTTAAACTGCAATTGTGGGTAGCCAACTTGTGAAGAGGAGTAAGAAAACTCCTTTTGTTTCTTCACAGGCCTGTTAAAGATTTTTTTGTGGAACACTGAGAACAATTAAGTTATTGTGGACTTTTGTAAATGCCACTTAACAGCTTTGAGAGTTTTGCTGTCTTTCCTTGTTCTAGCTATAGGGCCTCTATAATAAAATTGCTTGCACTAGAACTCCCAGTCAAAACTAGGTTCTTCTCATCTTGCCTGGGGTTTACTTTCCAGCACAGGAGTCGGCTTGGTTTGTAACTCCACAGTTCTTCTCGCTGGGGGGAAACTGAGTTGCAAATGTGAACCAACAGATTCTGAATCAATCCTGGGAAACTGCACAGAGTTTTATATCAGGATTTTGAATCAAGGTTAAAAGATACAAATGTATGTTTTCATGAATCAGACAGACTGAAGAATAGCTCCTGGGATCTATTCCACTCTTGTCCTATGTAAGTGGTAGGTTCCCGAATGTGTTTTTGAACACCAGTTAGGTGCCTGCGTTTCGTCCTCCAAAGTGACCATCCAATATGAAAGATTATTGAAATTATCACTATATTTTGTCCAGTGAAGTGTATCTAGCAGGCAATCTTTAGATGTATAGCCCACGCAAATCAACTAATCTGCAGCCTGTGCTGGCTTTGGACAGGGTCAGCATGGGATTTTATGCTCTATATTCCCTTGGAGCCTTGGAGACCAGCATTCAGAGACACCTGCACAGGTCTGCAGGGAGCTGGATGAGGTCCAGGTCTGGACAGGCTTACATATTTAGTTTTAATACTACCTTTTCCACAGCTGATAGCAGAAGTGATTTAGATAAATAGAAGGCTCTGACACCCATTGAATTGGGGAGCCCCATGAGACACCGAAATGGCACGTTTTCTAAGTGAAGCTCCAGTGCTGCGAAGTAGGAAACACTGCTTTCCATGGTGTAATGCATAACAACTGTTAGTCATTATCCATTTACAGTGCTCCTCTGTACAGTATTGTGATTTCACAGTATATGCTAGAAAGTTAGGGTTAGGAAAATAATAACATTGAAATAACTTTCATTTGATCAGGACAAATATAAAAGCAAATCTTATGATTAAAAAGAAAGAGTTTCAAAGCTTATAGTTAATGGTTTTATTTGAATTAGAATCCCCTAAGATTTTGTGCAGAGGTGTTTATATACATTAAATATGATTGATGGCTGATGTTCAACAGATTATAAAAGGAGAGTGGACTAGCTTCTGTGAGCTCTTTTGAATAGAAATATGAACTCTAACACTACAGAATGGACGAATTTCCACAGTGTGGGCATTGTGCTTTGGATTCCTGCTGATAGAGGCAGAGCACTTCATGCGGTTGGTGATGAGACCCTTCCCTTAAAACCTTCATGGCAAGTCTCTCACTTGTCTTACAAACAGAAAAATGGCAGATTTCAGGACTGGCCTGTGACTAAGGCTGTCTTTGTTTCCCAAAACGAACTTACCAAAAAATCCATTATGAGCTAGTCTACATGAAGCCTCTTCATCTCTATTTCCTAGCAAATTAAACACCTTCAGAGTACAAAACCAGGTACCAGAACTCAGTAATTCATACTGTAAAATTTTTAGGCTGGTCACAGGCATGATACTTGCCTGAGCTAACCGGCACTCTCCCAGACAATTTCCAGATAGGAAAGGGAAATTGACGTTATGCAAAGAGCATTTTAGATGCAACCACCTTGCCCTGGAGAGTAAGACAGCTGAATACGGACACAGACCATTCCATGTATTTTGTCCTCAGCGCTAGAGAAAGATTCTGGGCTTGTTTGATTTTGCAGAGATGTCAGCTGAGCTAATGAGTAGAACTCACCTCCTGTGCTGAAACTGCACTTGGATGCCTTGACACAGCTTGATACGCCCGAGATCACATCTCCTGATATGCATCCTGCGCTATGGTTTTGACTTTGAAGAAAATGCATCACCAACAGCTTCTCTGTTCATAGAGATGGAATCAGAGGCGCTTGAGGTAACATCAGCCCTAAGTGACAAACCTACCTCACTTAGTATCCCAAATTGTGAGGGAACATAGCGGTCTTTATACTGGACTGAACTGAGATTAAGTCCTCTTTTTTTGTGGTACTTCGAGTTTTTTTTCACCCGGTGGTGTCTTAGATGTGTCTATAGTCATGACATAGAGATATGTCTATATTCATGCTTTAACCATTCCTCGTGTCTTTTGTCAAAAGACTGTTTCTACATTGCTTCTGTTCAAGGAATTACCTGACACACAGTGGTTCAACAGGAAGGCTTCACTGGCTTTCTAGAGGGCAATTGAAAGAGACTTTTATGCCTATTACATGAAAGCTACCATATTCAAGAAGGCACGGTTGTATTCCTCCTGCTGTGATTTTTGTTGAATCAACTGTAGCCTATAACTGATTACAAGCAAAAGCTTATGAGTCTGGCATACTGTCTCTCATCTCTTTGAAGAACAATATTTGGTTCCCATTTGTCTGATGCTGACAGGACATCCTCAAATAAAAACCTGCCTACAGAAATTTTCAAACTTTGGGTAGCGGGTTAAAAAGGCCGTGGGGCTGGATTCAGATCTGAACGTTTTGCTTGTTTTACCCCATGTAATGTGCAAATTAAAGCTTAAAGTCCAAATGCCTCCATACTTTGTCAAAGTATAAAGTGAATCCTGAACTTTGCTGTTCAGACCCATCTCTAGTTAAGAACACAGTTTATTCAGGGAATGTTGTGTATGAAATCACTCTTGGAATATGACACAAAATCAGAGGAAAATTATATTATTTTAAATACAAACTGGGCAAGAAATAAATTGTTTCTGACCTGTTTCTATTAAGGAGCTCAAACTTGATTAATTCTTGGCCTGGATGTTCTCTTACCTCCAGCAATTACATGCCACTATTACAGTGATTATTTTATAAAGGCTAATAAACACTATCTGGAGTTAATATTTGCTCCTAAGAAAAGTTTGCCAAGAGCTTAAAAGAAGTTTACAGAAGATTTTGCCCATTAGGTTTGTGTACAACATTTGAAATGCCAAAATCCTTTTAGCATCATTAATCACAAAAATGCAATGTAAAAACAGTTGTACCTAATAAAGCTGTAATCTGATACAAAAATAGGCAAACCCTCAGGAATTTAGCACAATAGGCCAAACATTGTCCATTCCAAATGAGTTCCAGTAATGCCCCTATTGACTCGACTTTGAATAGCCTTCTGCTCTTTTAAAACAAATATATATAGATAAAATAGGATTTTGTTTTCTACAGTACAGATGCAGCTGTTATTAATCAATTCTTTCACAAAGGATCCTGGCTAATGCAGTCCAGGAAAGCTATTTTGTCCAGCTTGCCTCAACTTCTTCCTTGTCATCTAAGCTTACAGCTTGCTCTGTCTTAATGTCACTGGGGTTTGGGCTGCCTCCAGCTCATGAGTTGCTCATGTGTAGGGTTCACTAGGGGCTGAAGCTGTCTGGACATCTCTCCAGATTTCTGTCCATGGTATAGAGCAAGTGTTGTGGGGGACTGACTGTTGTCATGCTATGGTAGTGCCAGAAAAGGGAGCTGGGATGGTGGTGTGAGGGATCTGGGCTGTATTGGAGCAGATGTATTGCTTCCCTGCAGTTTGATCCCTACATAGTTACTCCCAAAACCATGGAACTCCAAATGTCGGAGGGGAAGTGACATTTTAGCCAACAAGTCATCATTCCCTTGCCTCCTACTGTACTCTCTTATTCTGTGGCCATCTCAGCTTAACTGAATATTGCCTGCAGTGGTTTATTATTACGTACCCTATTTTTCAGTTTTACGTGGACTTGCCTACTAAATCAAATGCACTTAAGAATGAAAGGAGTGCAAGTTTATTCTAGCCAGGCAATGGGTTAAGCTCTTAAAGAAAAAGTTGGGAAGACATTTACAAAAAGTAGATAAAACATCAGTTCAATCATAGAATACACGCATAATGAGATCTGTTCTTATTTGTTTAGTCTGCCTGACCTCAAGCTGTGTCTCAACAGACCACGGTTCACCTCGTGGTCTGAATGCTGGAACTTTTCAGAATATAGTTCTAAAGGTAGTACAGAAGCTTGATGGACTTCCCTTCTGAGTTCTTCCTTCCCTTTCAAGATGACAGTCTCTCTGCCCTTTTCTTCCTCCCTCTCTCTCATTTTTCAAATTAAGTTTCCTTAGATAGAGAGCAACATATTTTGATAACTCACATTTTTTCTTAGCCAATGGCAACGTAGTTTTGACAGCTCATAAGCCATATTTGGTTTTAAGATTTATTTTGACTTGGCTATCTTTAATTTTCAGATTCTGACTCTCCCTACTTCTCACCTTCTCCAAGTCTGCTGCTGAAGCCTTAATTAGCTCATTTTTCTCTGGTGAAGATAGTTTAAAAACTATTTTCACAAGATTCCATGAATTTAATATGATAAAAGTTAATATTTTTGCAATACTATATTCCTAGATATTCCTACAAATATTCCCACAGTTCAGATACTGGAGACCACACGTAGCACATTATTAATGTGGCTGATAGACTGTTAACAACACGCATTGTCCAAGCTAACTCCTTCCATGCCTTTTTTTCTGTCGCAAGGATTTCCTGTCATTTCAAGAGAGATGGGAAGACTGTGTCCCTTTCCTTCTGATACTGACAAGAAATCGGGAGCAATGCTGCATTGCCACTTTCTTCTTGCATGAAGAAGGAAGTGAAAACCTCTTGTTTGGCTGAGGAGAAGGCTGATACAGGCAGCTACAAGTCTCATCATTTTTCTTTTTGCAGTCACAGTTGGAGATAGCCGTTCTGAGAAGCTTTATGGCTCTCCTCTCCTGATAAACATGAGAAACTTGATGCATGGGAAAATGGAACTTGATGATAGCTTGACACTTTCACACCTTGAGAATCAAACTCGGATCTGTCAGAGGCGCATGCTATGAATATGCTGATGAAACATATCCCACACAGAACACATCACAACCCTAGTTAAGAGGCTTTATATTTGTCTACTACAAGTTATTCTTTCATCCAGCCTGCACTCAATTGCATCAAAGAGTTCTATAATAAGGCTCTGACCACAACATAAGGACAACACGGAGCAGATGATTTGACATGTGAGAATATGACAACACCTAAAACCTCCTGCCATGTTGCTGGCCCTGGGACAGCACTAACTTACAGTATCGACACTTGAGTCTCCCACACACTCCACCAGAATTTCAGGCTTAATAGTGACAGGTCTTCTTGTGCAGCTTTGTGGTTATGATGAAATCTTTAGCCTACCTGATGTGTACACAGTTATCTGTATTACTTATTCAGCTGGAAATGTTATCCAATAGTCAACAGTAATTGATGCTCACCAGAAGTTCTGTAAATTCAGCTGTCAGCCACAATCAAAAGGAACTGATAGAAAGCTGCTCTATTACAATTCCCCCATTTCTAGCATTTAACATTATTCTGTGGAGTTGGGTTTTGGTCTGGAACAGTGCAGTAATGTGAGTTGATAGCAAGCTGGGAGTGAGCCAGAAAGTGAGTGCTTAACCCAGAACCAACACCTCTGGGAGTAAAGACTTCAAGAATCAGATGTTCTGCATTTATGTTGCTTCCAACTTCATACTGGAGGAGGGGGAGAGATGATGGAAACCACCAATAAGTTCAATATTAATTTCTTCTTTAACATTTCTTTTTCCACACTTTATCCAACAGGGAATTTCACACAAAACCTAAGACCATGTTCTTAGCCTCACAAGCTGTAGACTAAAAAATCAATGAAATACAGCTCTAATTTTAAAAATATCAGTTCATTTGGGGTCTATCTGGCATGGACAATGGTTCTAGGAAGCTACAACTGGAATGAACCTGGAATAGATAGCAATAATGCTTTTTGTTTTCAGTGTATGAGACTTGAGATTTCAGGTTTGCCAAATTTCACGCGTTCCCACATCTTAACTGAGTGTCGCATACTCCGCCAGGCTTCAGGGATTGATCGTGTTGGTCATCAGGAGATCGCGTGGTTCTTGCCCAGTCTTGTCAGAGATATGTTCTCTATCACGTTTTTAATAGCACCAATCCCTTAAGTCATTATTTTCTCTGAGATTTTACTGTCCACACGGTGGGCAACATACGTCTTTTATCCCCACTGAGAAATATTTCTTGTTCCACTATAATTTAAACCAGAAACCATTTGATACTGAAAAGACATGCTTGCTTTTAGTGCATGAAAACATAATAGAGAAACAATATTCTTGTTTTACATAATACATTTCTCTGTTTGAGTCCCTTGCTCTGTGCAGTTCTGTGGATGAACAGATATTGCCTTGTTTGTTATTTGTATTGTTGTGGCACCTAAGAGTGACAGCTCTTGACTCCATTATGCTTCACTGCATGGAGAGAATAGGAAGATCCCTTTCTCCAAGAGCTTGCAATTGAAATACAAGACAAGAGGCAATGGGTGGATATAGATGGAGAAACCCTGAGAAATGAGAATAATGTAGTGATTGCCATGATGGGGAAAAGAAGGGAATATCACAGCTTACCCAGTATTTAACTGCCTTCAAATCTTTGGTTTCAAGGAATGTAATGCAGTCATTTTTGGATGTTTTCCGGAAGACCCTTTCAAGTTAAACAGCAGTACAAATCAGGCATCAGAACACTTTGGTAATCCCATCACTGGGTTTAAGACTATTTGTCTAACATGATTATAAGAACTACTTAACGCTTTTTGAAATCCATGGTGTAGCAATGAAGAAATCGCTTTAGAGGTGGTGCAGTTGAATGAGAAGGAGTATTTACATTGCCTACTTGTAGCTCTGCTGCCAGAGGCATTCCGTGTAGTCAACGGACAAAGGAAAGGTCCTCCAGGGAGGCGAAGCACCCATGTTGAATGTGTAAAACCAGTCTGAAGTAGAAAGCATAAATAACCCTTGCAGGAGTTCATATTAAAGAGTATTGACAAATATTGAAATCTTCCACATATTTCCCTTTCAAAGCCTTCTAGGAATATCTCACCAGAATATTTGTAATCTGTTCAAGGGTACTAAAATAACATAAATTAAAAGCAACTTCTAAGCCAAATCAGACTATGTAGTTTACCTGGTATATATTAAAGTTCACACGAGTTTAGCAGATTTTAGCAAAGATGTTATTCTACTCACATCACTTCTGTTCATAGCTTTTTTGAGGGTTATATGTAGTGGCCTGCTCTCTGCTGTCTTCTTTCAGACATCTATTTTGCCTGATTTAAATGTGAAGAAGGAAAAAAGATCCACCATAAAAATTCCTACAAACAAAACCTTGTTTTTGAAAAATGAAGTGTCATGTATAGTTTAATTTAATCTTCATGTGGTTTTCTTTGGCATGTTGCTCACACTTGGATTTCATATGGTGTATCACAGCAGTTCAGTTTACAAATCCACTTGTTGGGCTACAATTGGTTGTAAAAATTCTAAGCAAGTGCTGCAAAAGAGCAAGTTTGCAATCTTGAGAGAAATAAGTGACAAAGATGTTCTTCAGAAGAGATAAGACTGGATTTCTGGAGCACATATACTGTGAAAAGACCTTAGACAGCAATTTTTTTAAATAATAGATTGTCTTTTTTCCCCTTCTGCAAAACTCACACATTTTACCTATCTTTTGATGTCCATCAGTGGGAGTGTCAGGTCACACTTCGTACATAAGGAATATGTCACACTTCTGAAATTCGTGTATAAGCTGTCAGCTCCTTTTTCCACCCAAGAGCATGGTAATCATGTTGCACTGAGACATGAGGGCTTGTTTTCATGATGGCTTTCAAGCAATACCCCCTGAAATATATGGCCTTTTGTATATGAAAAAGGCAGTTTACACAGTTGTGTAGCAAAGACCATATTTTCTTACATTTAGGAACAAAGACATGTCAGGCTTTATTGAGCACATCACTAACTATATAACTAGTGTTAAACACTCTATTTGCAACTGTTGCTGTGTATTTTGTGTGTGATTATCACCCCTAGATCTGCATCCTATAAAAAGATATTTCTGTTTGTTTAATTATAAAGCTCTTTATGAACAGGCTCATCTGTAAATAGCTTGGTGCAGCTGAAATAGAAATATAATTATAATGAAGGCAGATGTTTCTGAGACACTTCTCATGAAACTTGTTCTGAATATACAAAGGAGGAAGGCTTTTCTAACCAGTGCTGTGTAGGCCAAATGTGGCCTAATAATCCAAATGTGATGGGGGATTCGCTTTGGGGCAAAATGTAGATAGTAATAATAATAGCAGTAACAACAACAGTGACAATAATCTTTCCAAAATCATACACAACTGCCCTCTCCCTTGGTAAGCATCTTTCTTCCTGAATCCTGAATGGGCAAAGAAATAACTTTTGTAGCTTATCTATATGGACAAGTTGCCAGAAAATGCTGGACTTTTCTTCTGCAATACTTTGTTAGAGGCTGATGAAACTCATGGAGACACAAAGTTTAGGGTCCCTTGTATACAAATACAGGGCTTGTGTCTGCCTCATTGCTTCTGCATGTGCTCTTAAATTAGTTAAATTCTGTCAGGGAAATAATGAGACAACAATGTTTTTTGTTGTTATTTTGATACCCAAGAACTTAAAAAATTACTGAATCCAATTTCTAATGGAATGATACTCTTTAAAAGATCTCGTCTTTCAGTCAAACCACAGGCTTCCTTCCCCCTCCCTCCCTTTCATCACTAGCAGTAAATGCCTGTGCTAGGGCAGCTGGCTGATAGCTGTTGATCCAAGCCTGCCCTCCTCACTTCAGTGGAGATGCCATCCTGATCAGTTCTCAGTTGTCTCATCTTTAGTGACCCACCAGCACAGCCAGTCTCTGTCCCAGTCATCTCATGATACAGCAGCCCAGACAGATACAGCTGCCTGTCAGGCTCGTGAATTGGAAACAGCCAACTGAGTCCGGGACGAACTACTACAAGCAAAATTACACTGTGAAATCGCACCTCCCAGGCCAGCCCAGTCTTCCTTCACCCACAGCATGGGCACTGGGGAGTCAGCGTTCAGCACTGCCATTCTGCCCGTCTTCCTCCTCCTCGTCTCAATGTGCACAACTGAATGAGGGAGTATGGAACTGGATGCCTTAAAATGGGGAGAAGAGAGTGTGAAGTAGAACAGACTGTTAAGGATGATTTGAACTGAGGCAGCAACACTCCTGATACGCCTGTTCTGAATGTTTTTGAAACATAAACTTAGGCCTTTTGTTAAATTTTACAGCAATGGAATACGAGTGTTTGTACCATGAGACATCAGGGATTTGATTTAAAAGGAACCAGTGATTTTAAAGGATTGTGAATCAAGTTTTGAATGTGACTTTGGGCAGCCTGTAGTAATTTGTTTAAATTTCCTCCTTTGATAGCAAACTAGCTGTCTTAAGGTAGCCTCACCTGAGTGTACAGGATTGGACACTACATCCTCTTTGCAGGCAATGTATCCTTCAGCATAAGGGAGCTGTAAAAGGGAGCTGAATCCAGTTCAGAGTGATTCCTCTTGAGATGTAAACAACTGCACTTCCTTCTCTCTCTTGTGCTGAACAACTTCACTGTGTCAACATCAGCTAGACCTACCATGCCATGAGCTGGCTCCTGTGGTTTTCATTGAGTAGTCCACTGTCACTGCTCAGGGTTTTGGAAGAAGCTTTCGTTACTAGTGTATATGCAGAATATTTCAGCTTAAGAGAACATGATAGTTGTCACTTCAAAAGTTAGATCCCAGGTTCCTCCTCTGCAAAATATGCACTGGACAGAGATTTTCTAGTCTGGTTGGACAATTTTGTTGTGTATTTATGGTAGTCTTTAATGGAGGAACAACAGCAGAATATATCTGGTCTTTCAGTGCATGTGCATCACTTCCATTAACAATAACAGAGATTATGTATGCACTGAGGATGAAAATGAAGCTCTCAGCCTGTTCATACTTGTGCCTGAGGGCAAGCCTTGGGGCCTAACAAATCAGCCTGGCTTTCTGGTCTTTTCTGACCCCAAGGGAGTCAGTGTAACTTGTCTAAACATAGGGGATGGGAAAACACAGAAATGAAAGGCGTTGCACTTTGCCTGACAAGAAATATTCAGCAGTTACTCAAATTCAGGAACCGAGATTAAAATTTCTGGAGTGCTTGATGCCACAGAAATACATTCTATTAACGAAATGAACAATCCTTTTCAGTTTTATGCAGAACAAATACACTAAGAAGAGTGATGAAAAAAAATTTGTGCATCAAGAATCACACATCTTGTGAAAGGAAGACAAATTACTCAGTTGTTTCTCTTTTCTGAGTTTGAAACTGAGGCACAGAGATATGATTTACTGATTCTCTTTTTTTCTCACACACACAGATACATACAGAAGCTCTAAAGAAGAATGGGAGGTTTCTTAACTTTTGACTTCTGTGCAAAAGTTCATTTTCCCACCTGTGCTTAAAATTTTTGAACTGCGCTTCTCCTCAGATTCTCATATCTGTAAAATGCCATCGAACAGTACTGCGGCTCATAGAGGCTGTCAAGTCTGTGGCAGTCCTTTAACCTACAAGCTTGTGAGGAGTACCTGTAGCACCTCCACCCTCACCTTTTTGCCCGCTTTTCACTGTCCTTGTCAGACTTTTTCTTCTGAGAAGAACTTCCACTGGAAAATGTATCCTTACACAATGAAGGTGTTAAAGGCTACCCTGCCTACAAATGAAATGGCTAGCCCTTTTCCTCATTAGAGAATACGGTAGAAAACTTCTTATTTGAATTTGTACATACATGAAAATTGTCTGAAAGTCTGTTTCACCAAAAGAGTAATATTAGCTGTTTTTCACATTCCCCCCACTGCCTCTCTAAATCGACATTGAGGCATTGCTGCCCTCATTAGCTATTTCACTCTTTTGTATAATGAATATAATTTCTTTAGCCTAGCATGTTAGTGAAAAAAGCTGCAAGAGCAAAAAAAACCTTGACCAAATTATTTTCTAGTTTTCTACTAATTCCAAAGTATAGTGCAACAAAGTAACTTGTCAGTTTTGAAGAAAACCTAAGTGTGTCTGACTTCTTAAAATGTTTTGCTGTCATTCTTGTTTTCCAATTTCCTGTTTTGTTTTCTCATCTGTGTTGTGCTGATGATGGAATAGAAATGGAAGAACTTCAGAAATGTCTTTCATGAGAATAACAGCCCAGTTTTGTAGATTTGTGAAATTAGGAAAGATTTTTGAAATAAAAGGGGACCCTTCTGAGGTAAGATTATTCTTATTTTTTCCCAGGATGCACAGAGGGGCATGAAGGCAGAAAGAACTACATGGTTTCTGGATTACATTTTCTTCTGTAAAAGAAGACATAACCGGTCCTTTACCACTTATAGACACTGATGTGCAACACCTTGA
>Ga0181612_181917_pt1 | contig 14430 bp, 11 predicted proteins | sample HoacroProtozoa21_FD_119630 | JGI IMG/M metagenome (GOLD analysis project Ga0181612, IMG submission 119630) | Hoatzin crop microbial communities from Cojedes, Venezuel. Combined Assembly of Gp0051906, Gp0051904, Gp0051908 | reverse complement strand
TTGGTGTGGAAGACACGATGAAATTATAAATCTCATTGGTGAGCCTCGTGAAAGAACATACAAATCCAATAAAACCCATCTGTTGGAACTCTAACCTGTATCAGTCTAGGAAAAGTGATCTTGATAACTTTTATTTGTTGCTAGAAATACCTTTACAGCTCACTTGCTGTTCAGCACAGGGGTTATGAGGGCAAAGAAGTGGCACGTTTCAGGTAGTCATGTGGCTGGAGTCTGTGTGTGCCTACCTTGTCCTAGGGCACCTGCACACTCGCCGCAGATGGGCCCTGTGCCTGACCCTGTGAACGGGAGCATCTGCTTTTTGGTCCTCCAATGTGCATCAGTTTACAAATGGTGAGGGCTGTGAATTCTGGAGAGAAGACTGCAGGGGACAAGGTGTCAGGAGAACTGGTCTCTCTGCTTGGGGCCCTTGTTTCCTTCAGGCTTCCAGGTCCCCAAGGAGAATCTTGGGGTCAGGGCATTAGGTGGACCATGCTTAGATTGCTTCATAATTTGTAGTTATCATCTAATCTGAAAATGTCATTAAATTTTTGCTTACAAGTTGTGTCATCGGAAAGGTCGGAGATTATCTTTGAGTTGGTGATGTTCACTAACTGTAACACAATCTTTTTAGAAAGGGAAATCAAAACAGAAATTTCCTCCTTCGTGGTGAAGTGGCAGCCAGCAATGGTTGAATGAAGGATGCTGATACTGACTCTCCTTTTTCACAATAAAAGAGGAAAACCTTCGTCCTTCCTGTTCTAGTTGCTTGAACATGAAAAGAGAAATTCACTTACTCTTCACTGATGTAGAACAGTTAAAGTTCACAAAAATATTGGGCTTAGTAGAAGACATCTGCGGAACATGAGAATGCCTCTTTGTTTTTGTGATGAATGTGCAACTGTTGTTGCCTTACCTACTTAACAGCTAGAGAGCACTTTTCTGCCAAGATTCCTCTCCCTCCATAACTGGATTTTAAATGTTGCTGTGTGGGAAGACCCAACTACAAGCACCTTTAATTTTGTTATACTCTGAAAGACCAGATGTGGTTTCTTTCATAGAGATACAAAGTCTGTGGTTTCCATACATGTGGAACTGTACAGGAAGGTCCTTTTCTTCTTATTATTTGTTGAACAAATTGTTCTTCCCCTTGAGTCAGACGCATAGCCAATTTGTAGCATACGTGTAACAGTATCTGAAAAATTGTATCAGTGCTTAAAATGCACTCTTTGCCTAAAAGAAAAGCTAATAAGCAGCTGGAGTCTTGAGTATTTTCCCACCCCTTTTGCATTTGTGTAATTACATGGATTTCAGTAAATTTACTTCTGATTTACATGCAAGTGAAAGGAGAATCAGGCCAGCACGAGAAAGCAGTCAACTGAAAAGGGAGGGCAGAGGTGTTTGTGGGTTGAATATTCTCCGTTTTTCTCTTTTTAATTTCAGGACTTTTGGGGCTTCTGTGGGTTCTACTTTGCAGGACTTGAAGCCTGCCCAGCAGAGTCTGCGAGACCTGAGGGCTCCAGTCCCGTGAAGAGTGGATTTGTCAGCCCAGGGCTGGAAATCTGGCAGGAAGCCAGGCAGGATTTAGCTGGAAGTTTGCTGAAAATGATACTTCTCTGCAAAGCATTTCGTTTTCGGAGGAGTTCTCGCTCGTGTTTCATTGAGGGTTTTCTGATGGGCGCTAGTGTGGCTTGGCAGAGGCCCTCCACGTTTTGTAGCTGAGATACCACTGGCAGTGGGTTTGGCGTTGGCAGGGGCTCCTGATCCTGTGCAGAAGGCAGCATTTGGCTGTTCTCACTGTGAGGTTTTGTTTTCTTTTTCTTTTTCTTTTCCTTTTTTTTTTCCTTCCTAACCATTTTTAACCCACTTGCGTACCAACAGTGAAGCTCTCATAACGTGCTTCTCCCTCAGCCCCCTTCCCGCCTCCCCTGCTGCACAGCTCTACAAATACCGGTTGTGAGGGGTCTCCTCTTGCGTGGCCGGCTTAAAGCCCACCCACAATTACAGGCCTTGAACTCGGAAGAGTGCAAGGTCTGCTAATAACATCTAGCCTTGCTGTCTTCTCCCCTGGCCAGCAGCCTGTTGGAGGAAAGGTCTACAGTAGTTATTGCTGCTGGCCTGGAACCGTCAAACGAAACTCCCGTGAACTCTGGAGACCCCAGATTAATTACCTTGTTAGAGTTTCACGAGCTTGGAGTGGTGAAATTTGCATATGATTTGCTTAATCTTTCTACAGATCTGCTCCTTGGGCCTAAATTTACCTGACTTACTGAACATAAGCTTCACTGTAAGTCAAAACTGTCTTTTTGGCCTGTTTAATATTACTGTTTTCTTTTCAACTTTTTGTTGCTTTTTTTTTTGTGGCCAGTGGACTTTTTCCAGAAGATGACTGTTAGAGTGGTCGAAAGTGGAAACCAGCTGATTTGAAACCACTGCATTAGAAACAAGCTTTGCAAAAGAACTAAATGTAAATTTTTAAAAAAAGTAGATAATCACTGTCTGGTGATCAAAGCTAATACTATTTGATAGCTGATTTCTGTCGCCGGTAGAAGTCTGCTGGCAGTCTGCAAACTTTTTTGAGCTTTGCTCTGAATTAGATGCCATAAATATCTTGTGTGTAGGTAGACAGCGGATCATTGAAGCTTTTTCCCAAATCTGGTTTTGCTTGTTTGGTAGAACTACAGGCTGAAAGTTCATGTATAGAGTTGCAATTGCATCTTTATTTTTCCCAGTCATAACTGAATTAAGATAGGTTTTCAGTTGTGGATTACTGCGTAATGAATGTACATTGTGGTTAGGGAAGACTGAAAACATCGGGTTTTGTTCCATACCACTGCGTAACATCGAGCAAAACCTTTAACCTGCTTGCACCTCACTCTTAATTACCTGGCAAATACAGTACTTGCCTCACAGGGATGTCAGAGGGCTTAACGACAGTTGTGAAGAGCTCTTAAAATCTCAGACGGTAGACTCGGTTGCAAAACCCAATACCTTGCTACTTTAAAAAGCTCTCTGTTGCTCTTCAGCATCTCATGCGTACTAAGGAAGCAGTTTTAATTTTTGTTGGAAACTTTCTGTGAAAATATGTAGGTGCTACGTCAGTGAGAATGTTAGAATTCCGTAGATGCTTAGTGGTAAACCTTAGTGGTAAACCTTAACTGGGTCTGCATAATATTTATCTATTCATCTCTGTGCTGGTGCCTCCTGTACACATGGAATATTTTGACTGGTTGATACACATCATACCACAGTGGTCTGCTGCTGAGCTTAAGTTTGAAGTCTGGTAGCACAGGTCCAGGGGAAACACTATACATGTAGCCTCATGTTTTCATTTAAGTAATATTACATAACCATATGTGAATTTAATGCCATCCAAATATAAAATGTTAAATGAAATAAATGTGTGTCTGTCAAGCGATTGTGCTGTTGCTTGTGGACTTTTACAACCATGACCCACGGCAACACAAGTTGGAAAAACTAAACATTTCTATACCTACAGCCGTGTCTTTTTTCCAAACCTTTTGGCAGCCCCTGAGAGTGCTGGGCACTCATGTCTATTTGCTTTGTAACTCCTTTGCATCTGAAGACTTCTGGTGGAATTGTTCCGAGAGAGATGACTGAAAACCAATAGCTGGCCATCTGGCTGGAAATGACATTATTAAGCTTTCTCTTTTAAATCATTCACAAGTTTGAAATATATGTTCTTTTCAAAGGTATTGAAGCAAGCTGAATTTGAATTCTTGCTGTGGGAAACGGTATATTTAATGTATCTCTTCACTAAAATTGAGGATTGAGAAGTAGAGCTTGAGATCATAGTTACTTAGATTTCCTGAGAGCAAAACGAACTCTGGATTAGTCTTTGTGTGCTTTAAATGGTTCCTTTCTATGAAGGACAACAATTAAGCTCATATGCTGTCAGCTACTCCCATTTAAAAATAAAACCATCTTTGCTGTACAATATTCATGGAGTCCTTTTGAAGACCTTTTCATTATGGTCATGCCACAGCCTGTTGAAGGGCCCGTGCACTGTTGAAGGGGGAGTGTTGGTGACCTCTCTTTTTCCTACCACAGATCTTAAAGTTCTTTGTAGCAGCAGGTTTTTTAGCCCTTTTTGCTGATGGGGAGAGTGAAGTCCTGAGAACTCGGTTGCCTTACCTGAGGCTCCTGGGGGGCAGAGGCAAAGTAACGATGAGGGTGCAGGCATCCGAAGGCCTGCTGCAGGGTTCCGTGTGCAAGACAGAAGGGACATTACTCTGGAGAGTGCATCTTCCCGTGCTCTCTATGGAAAAAAAGACGTCAATTTGAAAGCTGCTCTTTCTGCATTTTACCAATAATCCACAACATATTAATGATGTAGCATTGATAGTTATATTCAGAAAACTAATTTTCAGTTAAATATGGGAAGAGGCCTCTAGCGTTTTAGAATCACAAACTCATAGAATGGGTTGGGTTGGAAGGGACCTTCAAAGAGCATCTAGTCCAGGCCCCAGCCGTGGCCAGGGACATCTTTTACTAGACCAGGTTACTCAAAGCTCCGTCCAACCTGTTTTCGAATGCTTCCAGTGATGGGGCATTCACAGCTTCACTGGGCAACGTACACACAATGAAAGTGTGGAAGGGCTGAGGATAGACCTCCTGGATACTCAAGAGATGGTATTTCATTATGTGTGCGTGTTTTCCAGACTTGAGATGGGTACAGCTCCCTATTGTCTCGATTTTTCAGTACCTTAAGGATACCTAGCAATTCTTACTGGTATGTTTGAGGGCCAGAAGAGCAAGCCTTAATTAAAACCTATCTATAAGTATTGCAGTTCTGATGAATGCACTTGGAGAATATGTGTGTGAGGATATCGGAAGAACTGTGTAGCCATTTAGATACGTGGAATGAGGTACAGTCATGAAGGGGGAACCCTGAAATAGTGTTCTGGGTTAGAAGAATAATTTCATGTAAACATCCACTCCGTTTCCTTCCTTTAGTTCTCCATTTTTTGCTAATGGTGTCTGCTGTAAAACATTGGTGTGCCAGGCACAACAAGCCCGTATAGGCACGTGAAGGCCTTGGAAATTATGGCGTGAAACTGAGTTTTGTAAGTCACTGCTTTGCATGCCAGGCTCTACTGGTTTGAAAGCCCTGTTGAGGTAGCTGCTTCTAAACAGGAATAAAAATAGACTTTTAAGTGTTCTGATTTTAGGAAAAAAAAAGCATTTATTGGATTATGATTGGCTGATGACTTTGAAGCTGGAGACAGTTTTATATTACAGAGCTTCTCACTATGCTTATTCTCTCAGTTCCCGTTCCCCCCCCCCTTTTTTTTTTTTCCACTCTTTTCCTTTCTATTTTTAGGATGGCATTTCAGAGTTTCTGCTGTACTGGCAGGCCAGCTATTCGAGAAGAGAAAGAAAGAGGAAAGGTGGGAGGTAGAGCTAATGAACACCAATAGTCTGTTATTCAATTGGCTTTTGAGTGCTTATGTTCAAAATTTATATGTTTCCCATTTATCTGATGGACAGTGAAAGATCTGCTTGCACTTGAAGCCATTGCTTACATGCGTTTTGATAGTCTTTGTGCATTTCAGTAGAAGAGAGGAAAAGTATAAAATTTAGGACTGCAGAGAGGCCATTAGAAGTTTTAGGACAATTCTTTGAGTATTTTATAATTTTTTTTATATGTGTGTGTGTATTATTTTTTAGATATGTGTATATAAATTAAAAACTTGTGTCCAGTAGAATTAGCTTCAAGTAGAAACTGGTATTTTAATTAACCATTCTATGGAGGAAAAAAAAAAGAAAGTATTGTAACTTCATTAAAAAAAATGTTAATGGTCTATTAACATTTGAACAAAATATGAATAGCCCTTGTTCAGCATGTACATGTGCCTACATAAATGAGATAATGGGATAATGGTTTTCCAGTTAGCTCTAATGCTGATCGGAGATTTGACTTGCTTCAGGGGCGTAAAAGCAGGGAATTCCACAGGGATGGAGTGCTTAGTTCATATGGATGTGAAATTCCTCCATCCCTCCCGGGGAAGGGGCCGTGGTGCTGTGTGGCCCTGCTAAAACTGTTCCGTAGACTCTCTGCTAATTTGTGCCTTGGTGACTTGCCTTCTCCTCTGTCTGTGCATGGGCTTTTCTTTGGTTGTTTGTTTAGGGGCTGGGGTGAGTTTGTTTTGTTTAAATATTATTTTTCTTGTGCAGTGTCTGAGAACCTTAAACAACAGGGAAGGATGGTTACTTGGAGGGCAAGGAAATGAACAAAAATGTTCTTTGTTATGAAAGCAAAAGGCAAGACTTAGTGTGACAATGCACAAAACAATCCAGGCATAGGTGTTCTTGCTTTTAAAGCCCGAGTGGGCTTTCATTTTTGTTATTAGTTCAGTAAGTCAAGTATTTTTTCATCGGTGTGACTTCAAGGCTGTCACTTTTGCGCTTGCAGAGCAGCTCTGAATTTATATCACTGTGAGGGAAGCATAGAAGAATTTCACTGGAGAAGCGTAGAAGAATTTGTCACACTTCTGCTTTAGAATCATATCTTTATTTTACAAATCATACAATATTTCATCCTTAATTTTGGTTTGCAGTCACTGTGCTGCTTGGAGCTATGAAGAATATTTCTCTAGGTTCATTTGAGGGTTGAGCATTGTCAAAAGCTGGCTGAAAGTTGGTGCAATGTAACTGCATATGTAATGTATTGCTATAAATTAAATCGCTGAAGATTTATTTTTAGAAGACAAGGATTATTTCAAAACACAGCCCATAAATTTTCTAGCAATGATTCAGTAACTTATTCCTGTTGGTTAAAAACTGCACCTCACGTTGAGTTGGATCCAATGCTAGCTTGCAGGTCTTTTTTTAATTTTTATTTTTTTACAGCAAGTGAGGTTGTTACTCAAAGGTACTCAACCTCTTTAGAGTAAGCATGTCTTTAGAATAAACAGGAGACAAACATGACTCCTGGTTCACCAAAACTGATAGGCCTAGTTTGTTTTGTAGCTATTGTGGGGACCGAGGTCTGCTGCTTGATCGGAAGTTGGCAGCCCTTTGGGAATGCAGTGTGCAGGCTGGCTCACAGGAGAACGTTTCTCTAGTTTTGCTTTTTGGTGTTATCTCCTGGCACAAAAGACTGGAGGAGGAGTAAGCAAGTGAAGTGTTTAAAATTTGCGTATGTTTATATCTGCTGCAATCCTTTTCAGAGACTGGACAAGAGGTGGCTGAGGAAACTCTGTTTGTGTGTGTTGTGCAGCACTCTACACGGACGAAACCGCTCACGCGGTCTTTTCTTTCGGGACATTTGAAGTAAGTTTTCCACAGGCTGAAGAAATGGAAAGCCACTGTGAATGCATGCAGTTGGCTGGCAGATGCATCCAAGCCAGCTTGTCGTAGCTACTGGCATTACGCTGGTGGAAGTTGTGATAGCAGTAACCTCTGCTTTTATTTGTCAATAATTTTTTGTCCTGTACTTTAACCCCAAATATTTTCTTAATATGCCAGTAAATGGCAGAGTGGGTTTGGACAGAGCAGGCATCTCGAGCTGTGCTCCTGGGAGTTGGCCTAGAAGATCCTGACCGGTCCTTTCCAACTTGAGACATTCTATGATCTTATGATTCTGCGTCTCGTTCGTGTGGTTTGGAAGCCAAGTTAATGTTAACAGAAACAACAACTCTGAATTATCTCATTTCCATGTACTTTTATGCATTCATATCTCTGCATATTATGATAATGATACATCAATAACATAATTTTATTTATGGTTTCCACTTCTAGAAGCATAGTTCTTGTTACCTACAAACCACTGCAGGAATATTACTCACTGGGCAAACCGCTTGACTTTGAAGAATGTGACTATGATGAAGTGTTTTGTTTTCTCACATCCTACGCCAGTGACTGGTAGTTTCTTGTCGCTGTTGCTACCAGGGACCGTTCAATACGAGTTTGTAGCTTTATTAGCAAATAGATATGTTGTGATTCCTCGGTGAGGAGGCGTCTAACCACGTGCAAAGCCCTTACAGTTGGCCATTTGGTAACTGTCCTTACAAGGTGCCTCTGAAGTGACTAGCACTGAAACTGCAGACTCCCTTATGCCTTTTGATGTCCCCTTCAAAGAAGAGACTAAATGTTGTCTCATTGTGTAAGGTAAGTAGCCTGTTAGTGGTCATGTCCTCTAATGAAGAACTTGAGCTCATGAGATGTCCTTAGTCTAGCACTGTTCATGAGGGTTGAAAGCGTTTTGCACACTGGAGCAAGGTGTTACAACGAAGCGAAATGTGGGTGCAAAACCGTCCGGGCAGTGCTGGACTCTGCAGGGTTTTGGCATTCTTCGTGTGGAACGTGAGCAGTGTGTGACCCTTGTGCGGCAAGTAAAGAGATGAGCAGCCTTTGAAATATTCCTCTGTCTTCTTAACCGAGTCCGTCTCTCTGCAATTTGAGCATTTGTTAGCACACAGATAAGCTAATTGTACAAGAGGCAACATTACCTGGCAGTTGCCTAACCTTCCTGTGTGCAATAATCTGCTACCCACACATGTTGGATAATGAAGATGTGAAGTGTTATAACTTTACGGGACTCTCTCCTTCATTGAAAATTAGCTAGCTCCCCACCGTGCCTTGAGTTGGAGATGAGACTGTTTCCGAACAGGGATGTGTAACCCTCATTGACAGCAATTGTGCCTGAGCGTACTGAATGAAAACATGCTTCTTAAAATCTTTTTCCTATAAGTTACATCAAAAGAATCTTACATAATGGTAACACATCGTTACCATGAGGTGCTGGTGTTGGTATGCGTCTCTAGTTAATGTCGCATTGCTTTCCTCGCCTTTTTGCCTGAGTTGAAGCCCTTTGTGTGATGATTTCAGCTTAAACCTCTCACTCTCTGGCATTTGGTCCCTTCCTCTGCAGTGCACTAGCAATGCTTCAAGTGATAGATCAGCACCTAATAAAAGTGGGATTATCTCTAAGCTGAAAATAACTAGAAAGAGCCTACTGTGGAAATCACAGGGTTTGCTCGTCAGTACTGATTCATTTCGTAACACTTGCAGTAACTCTCAGCGCAATACTCAGCAAGGTGAGGGGTCTGCAGAGGACTTTGTCACTAGCTGGTTTTTACTGCTTGCAAACTGTTTAGACTTTGGCTGTCCAAATTGTTCAGATGATCTCTCCCCAGGCATGCAAATATCACAAGCTGCTCAACTTGTTCATTTATTCTGTTGGAAAGGCAGAGGGGAAAAACAGCCTTGACTTGCACCCTGGAGGGACGCTGTGCAGAACCGGTCTAAGGCTTCTGGGGTGGGAGCTGTGGAGTCTTCTATTCTTTTGTTTATTATACTTAGCTTTCTGTCATCTCTTAGCAAATAATGAATAACAGTAATAGTACGCTGCGAGACATGAAATCTGGAAGTGTTTATTACAGTATGTGTGTGAACCATAGTCGTCACCAGAACTGATTTTCTCACGGACTGGTCTGGTAACTGCCTGGGGGAAGCAGCTTACAGCTATCTTTGTAATAAGGTCTCGGGGACTCCGGTATTTCTGCTTCCCAGGTTCCCTGAGCATAGCAATTACTGTCCGTGCTGCAATCAACACCTGTCTCTCATTTCCATTGGTAACAAAGGGCTCTGCCTGCTGCATAAAACCCTGGGCTGTTTGTGGGTAGGGTACTTTGCTTTTACAGTCAAGGGCTAGCAAACGCCACAGAAGCAGATAAAAGTGAAGTAAAGCAGTTGCTGCAGTGGGCCTAAAACAAACATAAAAACATGTGAGGTTTTTCCTTCCTTTCCTTCGTGGTTTATTTTTGTCTTTTTTTTTTAATGTGGAGGAGGGGTGTGAGTGGGGAAGATTTGTCTCTGAGCGTGAACACTGAAATCTTGTTGGTGTTTGTGCACTCTGTTTGTTGGGTTTTTTTTTTTTAATCACCTTCCCCTCCTTTAAGAACTACTCTGTTTAAATTCAGATTTCCATGATCTCAGTCCTGCAGGGAGCTTCCCATGGTCAGCCCTGTGTCCATGTAGAGCTGTAGGAAGGCCTTTGGCCCTGGGAACACTTAGGATGAGTAATAACGGTCCCACCAAATTCACACGCGCTTCAAGACAGACATGTTCTGAAGAGTCTTGCCAGACTGAGTCTCATGTAAGTCAGTGGAACTAATCACACGTCGAAGTCTAACCGTACGATTCCCTGCCTAAAAGCTGCAGCTGCTCGTGCATGGCTATGGTATTGCCCGAGGTGTTTTCAGATGCGTGTGCTTCTGGGTGAGCTGTTTTGCCTGCAGTAATATTTCTTTAATTTTATTTTTTACATTTCATAGCAGATCTGTTTAACAGTGGGGTTGCTGCTACTTTGGACTCTAAATGTATTTTGGAGAGGATTGCTTAAGTGATTTTTCGGCTTGCAGTGACTGCAGTCTGCTTACTAAATATATACTTGATATTATTCTTTGGGCTTTTAAAGAAAATGGAGCATCAGATAATCAGTTTAGCTGCTTGTTTCTAGAAACCACATCTCTACTGGCAAGCAAATGTAAAACCAGTTGGAGCATTCTGGGACTTGGGAAGGCTGCAGCTTCGTGTTACACCTCTGATTTAGTCTAACAGTAGGTTGCCATTAGAAGGCATAATCCCATTTCTGTCTATCTCTGTGTGAGTCTGCTGCCTGCTTGTGCAGAGTTTACTGTAGTTCTCAGAGTGTCTTTTTATCTTTATGGCAACAAGATCACCCAGTCTGATATCTTGTAAACTGTGCACTTTTAAATCAGACTTGTGGGTAGAGTTTTGACCTCTGTATTGGCATTAGTAACCTGTACAAGCGTGTCTTCTAGAAATGCACCCTGTCTTCATTTAGAGATACCAAGACGGAGATTCCACTACGTTCTCCATTTTTTTTTCAACAGCTAATAGTCTCCTCACATTCTAAGAAAAAAAAAAAAAAAGAAAGAAAAGCTACCGTCTTTCAGCTGCGATTGGCCTGGTGTCAGCTCACAGCATTGCTTCGTTGTACCTCTCTCAGCTAGACTGAAGAGTCCTTCAGTATTCAGTTTTTCCCCTCCAGTAAACATACTCTTACACTGCTGTGATTCAGTCATCACTCGGTCATCATCTTAAGAGAATGGACACAAATTCTTAGATCTTTTGTTTTAATACATTTTCTCTAGCCCTAAGCTGGTTTTGTGGGGGTTTATTTTTACCAAATATATATATATGCTTATATATATTTGTATACAGCCAGTTGCCTTAGAAAAGCCTAAATATACTATGTCTAGAAAATTACCTTTTATTAACCAAATTTCTGCTCTAATAAAGTAATGAAACTAAATTTTGAGAAAACCTTAAAACCAGATTGCCCAGAGTTGTGGTGGTCTTTAATTCTGCTGTGGTCTTCTAATTTTTTTCACTGGAGATAAAATTTACCCTGTACCTGCCTCTGGAAGTCCCCCACCCCTCAGATGAAGTCAAATTTTGTCCTGTGATGGGGGTTTTTTATGTTTTGTTTTCTGTGCCCTTGTAGCCCCCAGAAGCACAGCTTTTGGGTCTGCTGGCTTTGAGAGGGTCAAGGCGCTTGCGCAGTGTAATATATTGCTGACTTACTCCGAATGAAAGTTTGTGGTTGGCCTCATGATTTGCGAGGGGTGGGAGAGAGCACGCTGGATCAGGGCTGTCCCCGTGGCCTGACATTCTGACTCGGTGGAAACAAAACTTCACGGATTCCTCTGCAGAGGCAGTGGGAGGTGAGGCAGCTTGCCATGGGCCCGACATCTGACTCGAGAGCCTTGATTCTTTCCACCTGGAGAAGTCCAGTGATTATTTTTAGTACTTCTGATTCTGCTGAGAAATAGTTTTGAATAGCATGGGCTATTGTGGGAAGGTGGGCACGTTGCCCAGGAAGGTATCTGAAAAGGTTTCATTAAAAAAAACATATCTCCTGTGCTGGAGTAGACCAACGCTGGGTGCTGAACAAGCTCACGTGTGCGATGCGTATGAGCACTGGTGAAGCAAGTCGGAGTGTGGATTTGAGTGGGATTTCCGTAATTTTATGAAAAATGGAAATTTAAGATCTCTTATATTCTTTCCAATTTATCTTTGTTTTTATTTAAGATGCTAGTCTGATTTTAACAGTTTCAGGAGGGGTGTGGGAAAGGCGTATATTAACAACAGTTAAAGTATTTATTTTATGGGTAAACTTAGGACAAAACAGTATCTTGTTGTTTCAAGATACATTTAGCATTTCTGCCCTGAAGAGAATACGATTACACAGCATACAAGGCTTGCTTGGACAAGTTGTAATGAATGTTACATAACTGTTTGGTAGCAGCGCACGTGCTTTTAACTTAATAAATATACATTGTGGTAACGTTAGAGAAGACCTCAAGATTATAATTATTTGAAATATGCTTTACAAGTGCTTAGCAAAGCAAACTAGTTTATAGTCTCAGTCAGGAGCACACACTCTAAGGAGATGCAAGGAGTTTTCCTTCACCCTATGTGGTTTAAACCAGCAGAAGACATCTGCCTCGCTTTTGGCAGTCAGCTACTTTCTAAGGGCTGTGTAGTGCTTATCGCAGTACGACTGAAAGACATATTTAAATACTTGCCCAAACTGGGACTTCTGATGGCAGACTGATCTTCAGGTGGCTTAGGAATCCAAAGTGTTGCTGAAGACCAGTTAGGCATGAAGTCACCAGACTGATGCTGAACTGGACCGATGCTCTGAGCTTCTTGCGCCTGAAAAGCTGCAATTCCAGGGAATAATCGGGAAGATGCATTTTGACTGCTTGATGGGCTCTTGCAAAGCCTAGAGACCTGGTGGGTGACGGGGACTGTTCGGCCATGAGCAGAAGGACGAGTAATGTGGCATTCACCTGAGGGGGTATGAGGGCCAAAAGAAGCTTCCTGTCCCTGTTATTTCTTTAGCTTTTAGAAATGCTAACAGAACCCTCTCCAGCGTTACTGGTTTGGGTAGAGAAAAAGGGTTCTTGCTACTGAACTGTGTGACGGAGGATGATGGCCATGTTGTGGAATTCTTTCTTTGCTTCATTCTTACCTTTACTTCAGTGCGGAATGAACTTGGACACTTTTGGGGAATGAAAGTAAATAGGATTATAAACTGTTGTGGTGGAAATTGTCAGAAGGTGATTAATGCTAGAAGCTCTTATTATTTTTTTGTTATTGCATGGGCAGTCTCCAATGTAGAGCTGTGTTGTTAATTGTTGTGGTGAAAACTCTGTAGGCAAAGCTTAAAGCTGATGGATTGCCATTCAGGATTTCTCGGACAGAAACGTGTGTGCATCTGCAGTATTACACACACAGAGTAAGTTTGCAGTTTTGGCAAGGTGTGAGACCCGCTGTATTGGGCTGCCCAGGTGTTCTCGCAGTGTGTGAATCGACTCTGCAAAAGGGGTCATAGCTGAGATGCCTCCTCAGGGTCTCAGACCTGCAGCTCACGTTTGCAGGTTGTTTGTTCATGGGTGTGCAATGAACATGTCTGGCCTTGCTGGACCTACCGCAACCTGTAGCTTTGACCAGGCTTCTGCAGGTCTGCAAAGCGTGAAGAAATGCAGAAAATCTTCAAGCTCTGCCCAAACACCTTTTTTCTTTTTTTGGATGAAAAAGACTGATGGGCCTGGGGAAATCTGGAAACGTGTTAGCTGGAGGAAAGCTGTTTAAAATGGCCATGTGATTAATTTCCACTTCGTTTCTTCAGCTAGAGTCAATACTTGGCCAAGAGTTGCACCCCGGGAACCAAGCATTCAAATTCAGGCTGAGAAGAAAGATTGCTTGCATACCTTTTGGCATGTTTCTTCTCAAAATAGCACATACAGCTGGAAATTGGTGCCCAGCTTCTGCTAACTGGGCGCTAAGTGGGCCCTGTTCTTTCTTTCAGCAGTGGGAGACTGTCAAGGCCCATTCCTAGGTAAACCTGTAGCATGATGTGCATTTAGTAATCTTGCTTTTCTCTGGGGGAATTTTAGGGTTGTCTTGTTTCTGTTCAGGGTCCCTTGGACAGACAGGAGAGCCCAGCCAGGGTATAATGCATGGACAACGTGCCCCCTCCCCAGAAGCATTCAAGGCCAGGTTGGACAGGGCTTGGAGCAATCTGGTCCAGTGGACGGTGTCCCTGCCCACGGCAGGGAGGTTGGAACGAGATGATCTGTAAGGTCCCTTCCAACCCAAACCATTCTGTGATTCTGTGACAAGGAGCAGGCGTTCAAGCATCTTCTGAAGCTCTGAGTTTCCTGGGCGTACGCATGCAGTAGCTTGTGGTGGCTCCAGCACTTTGTGGGAGCGTATTCCTCACTATTAATTGTCTGTACAGCACATGAGCCCGTTTCCTGTCGGCAGGCTGTTCCCCGCAGGGAAAAGCTGTGGTTTGAAAGCAGCCTGCCATTGCCTTCCAGGGCAGTATTGGGCCAGCTCCCAGCCGCCCTCTTCCCCCGCCCCCCTTCA
>Ga0181612_170769_pt1 | contig 14430 bp, 11 predicted proteins | sample HoacroProtozoa21_FD_119630 | JGI IMG/M metagenome (GOLD analysis project Ga0181612, IMG submission 119630) | Hoatzin crop microbial communities from Cojedes, Venezuel. Combined Assembly of Gp0051906, Gp0051904, Gp0051908 | reverse complement strand
TTAATATAAAATTAGCAAAATTTTCTATACTCATCAACAAGAAAAGAAAAAGTGGTACCAAATGGAAAATCTACTTGTTAAACAAATTTAGATTTCAAAACCGTTGTCATGTAAGCTGTTACTCCTTAGAGACAGCGTTGCAAGAAATTGCGTTGAAGAGTAAACCAGGAGCTTCCCAGAAATGTCAACCAGTGACAACTGGTGAAGTCTGCAGAGGAAGCTCATCTCCTGGACACAAACGGTGATCGAATCATCCCATTCCTTCTTTCCACTGTATTTTTCTATTAACCAAAATGGGATCCTACTGTTTGCTTGTTTTTATCACATTATAATTTATCTGATGAAAATGCAGCAGATGTTACTTAATTTTCTATCACAGCTCCCTTTTGCAGCATGGCAAGTCAGTTGCTATACTAATCCCTTTATTAATTTCTGTATTGATTAGAAGAGTAGTGCTAAGTTAAGAGTGGCAGCCAGCAACTCCTCCACATGGTTAGAGGCATAATATATTATTTTATGCACTTTCACACTAATTGAATGTTTGATTTTTGCTAACTACTGAGCAGAAAAAGACATTCACTGAAATAGCCTGGCATCTGAAAATCCAGTATTTCTCTGCGCTTGTCCCTGAATACTGCTTACCCTGCCTCTGAGCTTGAAATTCTTGAAAAAAATTGAAGTTCCTATTTTTTCAGCCTGAGAATTGTTTAATGAGAAAACGAAGAAACAAAGCAATACCATCAGCCAGAACCAAAGTATATTATAATGTAGAAAAGTGTTCACAGCTCACAGCTCCATCTGCTCTACCAGTGAACATTAAATATTTTTCAAAAATTCTAAGCAATTAGAAAAAAATTATTAACTTAGATGGTGGCTAAGGCATCATTTCATTTTTGACATCATACTTCACATGGATTCCTATTACTATCACACCAAGAAAGCTAAAAATACTACATGAATAATAAAGACATGCTGAAAATCAGATCTAATCTAGGAAAGAATTACATGCGCACAAACATATTTGCACACAAGTGGTTGCAAGCTTATAGATTCCACCCTGAAAATGCGTATAACCATAAGGAATTTTAACTCCTTGGATGGAGATAATTTTAGTATATCACCTTGCAGTAATAATCTCCAGCATATATGTATTTATCATGCACATAGTTGAGGCCCTTCCTGAGTTAGATTCCAAGTGATTACCTGTACCCCAAAGCTCCAAGGCGATTGATCTGTCTGAAAACTAATTTTCTGTAATAACTAGAAATTCACCAGGATCCTGAAAAGTGCTGGCCAAAACTGTGACACCAACGCGTTGTTATCAACAGCTACTGCCACGCTACTAAAATATTGTGTAGATGAGCAGCTATTGTGCACTGGCGTAGCACTGTGTGTTGTGCAGCTATCAGTCCCAGGGGCATTCAGCCACGCGACTCGACAGTTCTGAAAATAGAATTAGCCACCCTTAGAACAAAATTTAAAATGTCACCTATTAAAGAAGTAAATAGAATAAAAATCCTTAAAGACTGCAGGTGTTGGTTATTGGATCTAAAGACATAAAGAAATTTACAGAATGCAGTAAAAGAAGGAATCACATAATGAAGGGCTTTTTGATCGTAGCACAGAGCATCATAAGACCTGTACTTTCCTGCTTCACACCCAGGCTGCATACAGGTATGGTGAATCTCTGCCTGGGAACCTAATGGCTGCAGCTGCATGTTGGAATGTCTGTGATTTGTAAAGGCCATGCTTTGAAGTGCTAAAAAATTTAGAAACATAAATCAAGTAGAACAGGTGCATTATGAGGAAAGCCTGAGAAAGAGCTCCGAGAAGCCTTAACGTGGACTACACTGCACAGAGTATCGGAAAACCAGAAATTTTAGTTCTGCACGTAAACATAACATATATTCCCAATATAAAAGGATAATATATATATTTCCACGCTGGAGATAACTCCCTGTGAGAGATGAGTGTGTCCTATGCTAAACACATATTTGTAGTGCTGCAGGTGAAGACAAGACACAGAACTGCTTTGATTATTTTAGGAGTTAGTCTGATTTACAGCATTCGACTTCTTGTAGATTGGGCTGCTGCTTAACTGCTGGAGTGAACATTTCTTTCTCTAACACTTCGTGGTGCTGCAAGTTACTATTGGACCTGCAAGACGTGCTGAAAGTAACCTGAATTGAGGATTACTGAACAAATTGCGGAGAGCTGGAAAGCAGAGTTAGGTTTTCGGGGCATGCAGAACTCTTCTGAATGATGAAGAAAATCAGAACAGTTCATATAAGGCATTGCTGTATCTATTTGCTTTACAAAACCCCTGATACTCTCCTGTGGAGTTTCCTTGCTGCAGTTTCCTGGTTAAAGAAAAAATATAGTGTTTATCTGACCCAATGCCAATGGCCTCTGCTCTGGCTGCTGTCTTCAAACATTCCAGTTCTCCTGCCTACTACTCTTGCCAACTCATTTTCTGGTGATAAGATACTGCTGCATTTACTCTCTGTTGTTGCCTTTTACTACCAAACGTTGTCCAGTGGGATGTTCCCTGCTAAGGTAATGCTGTACTCACGGTTCATCTTGGCTGCAGAAACATCCCAGACCTCTGTTTAAATCAGTGCTAACAGAAAATCTATTGCGCTTTTCACTGTAAGTTTGATCCGGTTCTTAGCTTTGGAGATGTTAGCAGCATTAGTGAGAACAAATAAGACTGGAGTGTGCATGCAAAGAAAGCGACGTCTGAGCCACATAATCCATAAAACACATTGTGTATGAAAAGAGATTAGAGACATGGTATGGCAAAACATTCAATATCCAGTAGTCATAAAAGAGTTGACCTCCCCATAAGTCTGCCCACCTTCCCAATCACGATTTCTGTATTGGCATCTGATTATCTAACTCTCCATTCATGTCTGCAACTTTCCATCATGAAGGAGTCAATTGAGGGACCACCATTAAAAGCAAAGTATGGATCTCAGTAACCTCACCGGTGCAGGCACACATCCATCTCTTGTGCACTGCATTCTCCGTTGATAGTTTATGTACTGTATCTCTTTCTTTCTGGTCTTGTTTTCCTGGTTTATTTCAAATGTAAAATATAAAGAGCAGCTACTCTGTCATTCTGTGTCTTTGTGTGGTATCTAAATCAATGGTGCCCTGCTGGGTTACTGCCTCTGTCACTGCAATACAAATAGTAATAATCCCGATCCTATCTTCTCAGCTCTGCCTCGTATAGAAGAGGACACTTAGAAGCCAGTTGTATAATAGCAATAAACATGAGGTATCATATAATAGATCTTCAAAGATACATCAATAATATATTTCAAATCACTGCTGCTTGCGCAGTGTTACTGTAGGGGAAACTGCCGGGGAAGAGGAATGCTCTGAAAATATCCATCATCTTTTACTGTCTGTGTAAATGTTTTGAAGATACGCTGTAAAACTGCATTAAGTTTACAATAAATTTTGAGGCTCCTAACCTATTACGAAGTGCCAAATGCCAGTGTTCATTCACTGAGGCATCAGGCTGCCGCTTTTGTAAAGCTTTTATGCTTGCTTCCCCAAACAGCAACACTGCATTTCACTTCATTTTGTGATTTCCAGTTGCTGCCCACTGTCAGACTGGTTTGGGAGAAGTAGGAAAGTCAGAAGAACAAAACCGCAGGAGGAACCTCCGTGACCAAGTGGAGTGAGTGAAGTAAGGAAGATTTTTGGTTCTAAGTTGTATTAAAGAAAATGACTAAAAAAATGTATTTTAAAGTATTCTTGTGCACTGTCTGTGTGACTGTCTCCCCATGGAGACTGTGAGATGCTACATATGACAGAGCAGATAATTTGGTTTGCCTGAGTTATTTAGAAGCCGGGGAAATGCAGATATCTACCTCATTGAGAAGTGAAGTCCACTCTCACTGCTGATCTCTTAGCAATCTTAGTCAAGTTTTGCAAGGCTTTACCATGCCGTGCTGTAGGAAGCCAAGAAATATCAAGAAGATTGTCTAGATAAGGCTATAACAGGCTTTTCCCCTCTGGAGGACAAGGTTTGTGGCATAAGCTACAGACTAGTTTTACAGTCACCAACCCCTGTAGTCCCCAGCTGTTTTTTAAGGAAGAGTGTACTGCACACGCAATATTCTGGTCCCTTTAGTGTTCTTTATTATTGTCCACCGTCCACTTTGAAGCAATTATTCTATCTGTGGGGAGGATGCACACAAGGTGTAGGACATACTACTTCTGCTAAGAAGCATCTGTTCCCTCAAAAGCTGCATACTGAGAACGTGCAGTGAGCAGAGCCGTTCCCCACGCCGAGGGAGGGTCCGGGTGAGCATGGGGAGCTCACGGGCAGGAGCTGGGGCTGTGCCCTGGAGAGCCAGCTGCGGTGGAGATCCATCTTTAGTGAGAGCAATTGTGTCTCTTTCTTTTCATGCCATTTTTCAAAACCTTAGCAGACACCGTACTCTGTGCCTTTGCAAATATGGGTAAGCAGAGATAGCTAATTAAAAGCAAACAACTCTATGTTTAAGGAAATTCAGTCTAGTAGACATTTAAATCAGTTTTCATAATATTGTCACTTGAAGGTTGTGCCATTTAAAATAGAGTGAGTAAGTATTGGATCCCAGTTCCAGTGGGGATGGGGCTTAAAAACAAAACTACCTGCTTTATGTAGAGTTATACTTAAAGTAAGTCCAGGGAAGTACGATTTAAGTGCTTGCACATACAGCAGAAGTGTGATTCACTGTCAGATAATTGACCATTCTGTATGTTTTGGCATTCAGTGACCTCCTGTTTTGTTTTGTGGCTTAAACCTGCAGACAGCAGATATCCCAAGGTTAAAAGGTGAACTTAGAAAATGCAAATGAGGCATTTCCCCATGAAAGCATTTTGCTGCCCTTTAAACTTTCATTGAAATCTCAGTTCATTTAGAAGGTCCAAGATCTCATTATCTTGGCCATGCAAGGAGGTACAAGCTGATGCAAAGCATCGGACTCTGTTGGACTGCAAACAGGTTAGTTTATCTGGGAGCTGTGGTGGGTGATAAGTCATGCACAGCACCTAATAATTCTTCTGGTTGCCGTTCTCAGCTAACAGAGAGGACTAAGCCCAGCCCCCCATACCCTATCCAGTTTGATACTAAGCAAGTGGCAGAGATTTTCCACCAGCTTTCATCTCATGCTGACAGATGGGCACCTTTCCCAATGAAGAATAATACAAGGACTCATCTCTTCCGTAAGTTGCATTTTTCCAGCTTTCTTAAAGTTTTCCTATAAACCTTTCATTTCTCTGTGACTAGACCTTTCTGGAATAATGTCTGCATGTTTGCCACTAAAAAGTGTGAATGATTGAGCCCAATGAGCAGCTTTCCAGTTCTTTTCCTTAAATTACCCCAGGATACACCTGACCAGACCATTGTATCTTGTATCTTCCAGCAAGCTCTCAGACAGGTGACCCCAGATGCTCGTGCTTTGGGCAGCTGCAGCCACCTCCCACCCTGCATCTCCTGGCCTTGGCAACCTACGACCTCCAGTGAAACTTGGCCACCAGCCCCTCTCTGCTCCTTTTTGAAAAATTCAACATCACTCTGCAGAACAGGTCAACAGTTTAGTCTATGCACTGCTGTATCTTGCTGTGTATATCAACCAGCACTGCCAAATCCAAAATTGTTTATACCATCTCTGCTGTTTTTTTCCAGACAGTGGAAGAAGACAAAAGGAGAGCCACGTACCAGGTCAGTAGGACCTGTGCAACAGCGTCTGAAATAGTGTCAGCACTGACAATGCACCTCTTTCAAGTGCAGGCATCTAGTGATACAGAGAGCAAACCAGAGGTAACCCTCCTTCTCCTAAGGAAGGAGAAACTGGAGAGAAATAATTGCTCAATAATTTCTTCAGCTTGGCTGTAGTTAATTTCATTCTTTAAGTACACCTTATTTACATATATTTAAATAATTTCCTGCATGACATCCACTCAATATAAGCAGAGACGCAGTCTCTGACAGAGGTGTGGTTAGTTTACCCTTCAGCTGCTCTTATTGATGGCATTACTGACTCGGAGAGTTGCTCAAAACTCTGTCGGGTAGGTTGGTACGTTTTTGTCAGGCTGTAGTACTCTTCATCACTCAAACCATCTTGACCCTTATTTCACCTGATATCAACTTGGTGGTCAGGAATGTCCCTGTCCTAATATTTGCAATCAATCAATCATGAGAAGCGTAGAACAAATTGCCATGAGTTCTTTTCAATGTTTTCAAAGAAAGTATGAGACAACAAACACTTTCTGTTTTTGTAAGATAACTAAATAAATATTCAAGTGACACAGGTAACACCACAATTACAATGCTCAGAAGATTTTTTTTTTAAATCTAAGCAAGGAAGAAGGGGATGAAGGAATATTACAAGAAGTGCTATAAATGAATGACGCGCTGTTTTTTTTTGATCAAATGCACCCTTTCTCTAAGATTTTGTTTGCCATGCTTTTCTTTTTTTTTAAAAAAAACCTTGGGAATTATCAGTATTTCAGACAGATACACACCAAAACCTATTTTTGCTCAAGGTTTCAGTTTTTACCTTAATTGTGACACAGATATCGTTGCTCCATAGCTCAAATATTAAATAATTGGTTTTCACTTGGATGATTGAAGGGATAGTATTTCTGTACAGAAGGGTGTTTAGAAGGAGTTTTCAGAATAATTGTCAGTTTAAAACTGGACCAGAGATCTATAATCTGAAACTGATGGTAGGCTTGTTCTTACCTGTTTGTAGGTAGTATCAAGTTTGATAATGATTAAATTGTATTTCTTTAATTTTATGTTAATTCTGCTCCTAGGACATGGTTAGAATGGACTTCTGATGGATGTTGGTAATGAATATCAATCTGTGTCCCACAATGTCATTTGGATTTAAAGTCTGTCTGGAAAACCACAGAAGAATGAAAGCAATAATTCACTGTAAAATCTAAGATCGGTACTGAGATTCAGCCATGAGTCCAACAGAATTATCACCAGAACCTGGTGTTTTGCTACTTTTTATATAAAACCCAGCTGGGTTTAGAATCTGATGTCTGAAGCAGAAAATAAAAGTCAACATAATGATAAAAGATTCACTAAAACATCAACACCAAATAAAACTCCCGATTTGAAAAGAGGTGTTGAGTAACCTTTTAAAAAAGTGAAATCATAAGAATTCACTTTTACTGGGGAGTGTGAGTATGCTTTCTTATTATCTTCATATTATTCATTAAAAACCCTCCCAAAACAGAAGCTTTTTTCTGGTGGAAATAGAAGCTATCAGAAAAATTCTGAATTAATCAAATAGCTATTTTTGTGCTGAAATATTTTTTTGAATGGCAGTTTAGAAAATGAAAATAAAAATTTAATTAAATGAAGCGATGGAGTTATTGATCATTTATTGTCATTCAGATAACTTAGCTTTTATAGTCAAATTGGCTATTAAGACCTGTTTTGGGATGTAAAGTTACTTAATAGGCTGCTCTGTCAGTGGACCATGGAGAACTTGCTGCTGCTTCACCTTTTTCTGATACTTCTGAAGTTAACGAGAGTGGATTTCTTCCTTGACAAGAGACAAATAGACCTTTAAAATTCATTTTATTCTCTGAAACTACAGCTTAGTTTAGTTCCATATTTTAACCTAAATATACCCTAAAACCCAACAACAACTCCAGCTAGAGCGTGACAAGCCTGCCTTGAGTTTCGGAAGGACCTTTCTGAGCTGTCACTGCGGCTGAGTCGAGGTGTGAAGCAGGATTTGGGCGGATGGCTGTACTGGAGCAGGAGGCAGGAGCTAGCGCATGGATGGAGAAACTGAGGAAGGCAGTATCATCAGGTTATAAAGCAGAGGAGCAATTAGGGGAGAAAATCTGAGAAATGACCATGTAGTAACACAGCAGCCACCTAAACGCTCCGTGCCTCAATGAAAAAGCCCTTCATATCAAAGGTGAAGGCGGCTCGTGCTCGGTTTGGGGGTCTAGAGGGGATTTGTAGGGATGTAACAAGCTGTGGCTGAACTGCTTGACTCCCAGTTCTTGCTACAATAAATCAGCCCAGCTCGAGGGTTAGCAGGTCCCCTTTTTAGGACATCGCAAGTGTTCTGTTTTCCCTGAAGGTGAGCGTATGCAGTGCCCAGCACTGGTCAGAAAACACCCTCGATTTTGCAGGCTGGATACAACATACTTGATCCCAAGCCCATAACTATCAGTGGAAAGATTCCCAGAAGATTTACTGGATTTTAGACTACCCTCATCATGATGTGCTTGATCCTGCAAGGAGTGAGTCTCGCTTTGGCAATACAAAAAGATTTTGTTTGATTCAGTGAGCAGTCTTGCGCTTGGAGCTCGATCCAAAGCCTGCTGAAATTAATAAGAAGCATTCTGTTGACCTTAACAGGCTTTGGATTATGCTTTATGAGAAAACCAGTTCACTGGCTTAACCAAGAAATATTTATAAAGTAAAAGCCAAAGGAAACTTGTAAAAGAAAAATCTTTCATTTCATGTAGTATCAGTTTTAGTGCCAAAAATATAATAAGAAATCCTGCAACATTTTTCTCTTTATCATCATCTTCTTTACAGGCTTCATGAACCTCATCTAAAAGGTGCTCTAGGTAAAAAGTATTATCATTCTGATGAATGCCAGCCCTTTGACACGAGGAAGAAGCCTTTTATTCTCTAACAATGTCCCTGCCAAGCTAAGTAGAAGATGTAGGCAGAGAGCTTTGGGGAAACCCTGATGCTGATGAATCAGAGCTCCCTGCTGAGAAGCAGCCTGATGGTACCTACCATCGAAACAGTTTAGTACCTTTTCAGCAGGTAGAAGAATCAGGTTTGCCTTTTTGTAAGATTTTTAAAGGCTAAAGGCTGAACCTGACTCTTCACAGAACGAAGGAAATCTGTTTCCCATGCATGACTCTTTCTACCTGTATTTTCCCTCCTAAACCTTTAAGCTCATATTCTTTTGTTGCCTTGTCTAAGGGACAGTGCAGCAAACTGTCATCACGCGTCGCCAGTTGTGGTGGGGGGGATAGCAAGGATGTAGATGTTGCGTTCGCAGGAGCTAGGGACTTGCAAAGTCCATCAAGACTACATGGACCTCCAAAAGTAAGGCAGAAAACTTGATTTTGATTAAGCACTTACGATGCTTTATACTTCTACTTAACTGGAAATACAGTAAAGATCACCCCTTCCTTAATTTTAGATTACCTTTTTGCATTATATGGACTTTAATGACATTCTGAACAGTAGAGGAGAAGTGACAGTGATGGAAAGTATTAGTCAATACGTTAAAACAATAAAAACCCCAAACACCATTTAGTTTGATTTTTCACTTTGATTTTTGCTTAGTTACATTTTTCACTGTGTTCACCTCTATCCCTATCTAAACTTAAGTGCAGCAGCTGTTTATGACAGATTATTTGTATCAATGTAGAGCCTGAAAACCTTTACATCCAACTGGGTATTCACTATGCCAGCCACTGAATAAACTTACTTTCCTGTTAGGAAAGCCTTATATGTAAAGTCTAGCCAGAGAGAAAATAAATTTCCATCCTACATGTGCTTTGTCTTTACACATTGTTATTTATGCTATCTGATAACAATGTGTTCTTTATTTTTCCCCTTGATAAGTGAAAGGCTGTCCTGGCCTGAAACCTTTACACTCTAAATAGATGTTGAACTCTGATTTGGGAAGCAGAGATACAAGAAATTGAAGTGAACTTTCCAAAATATCAAAACATCCCTGCAACATAGGACAGGTTTCCTATGAAAAATTTGTGGGAAAATTACTTTTCTGTGCACTGGTGATTAGAAACAGCTAAACTTCTGGTCAGCCAGAAATAAGTATTTAAAAATGTCAGAAAAAACAGATCTGTCCCTATGCCTGGCTCCACGTTCAACACTCTTTTGTCTGGCCTGAGTGCTTGGGGTCCAGATTTCCTCGTGGCAGAGCTCAGTGTCACTTCAAGAAACGTGGTATTTCTCTTGGCACGTCAAGCAGAGGGCACATTAGAGCTTTTTATTAAATATTTTGGCTGCTCTATCTGTGTTTCTTGTTTTATCCCCAGTTCAGTAACATGTCGCTTATCCTATATTCTGACTGACTTTAAAGCACACAACAAGATCAAGCCTTGAAAGAGCAGTTTCTTTTTGGGAAGTGGAAAATTGGCAGGAGAAATCACTTCTGCTTTCAGTAGCAATGGCAGAAGCAGATGCTTGGTGCGTATTGTGCAAGGAATAGCGAAGCAGAAGCAATTGGGAGAGAAACTAATATAGAGATCACACATAATCTGGGGAATTTAAGAAGCAAGATATATATATATACTGCCCAGCTACTGCTCAAAGCACAAACTGAAGCAGACAAGGTGAAGGAAGAAAGAGAGCAAGCTGAAGACTTTAATCACTTCATGTGAAGAAAGCTTACTATACAGGTGCCAAAACTGTGGATATTTAGAAAGTAGAAAATTGATTACGAAGAGATAGGGATGTGCTAGCTTGAAAAAGGCGACTTGGATACAAATGAACCAGAGGAATCATTGGTATGAAATTGTTTGTCATGGTGCGGAGGAGAATTTGCACAAGGTAATGAATCAAAACTTCAAAGTCAAGGACAAAAACAAGGAAAGAAGAGACCAATTACAGCCATCAAGAAATGCTCATTAGAAGAGCTTGACTATGTACATCAGAATTTTTAAATCTGAAGGTTTTGGCTTAGCGAGCACTTGGGTGGCTGAACTTCAAAGAGTTATTAGGTCTTCTGAAAGGTTCGGGCGCAGTCACTGTGTCTATGCATCTGCTTTTCTCTCATTACCAATACCACAAAGTACAAACAATTCCATCCATGATAAAAGAAAAATATCTGACCCAATATTTGGTGTATCACTGTGATGGCTGAGAAGGAAAGGTACATTCTTCTGGGGTTTTTTAGCTGGTAGGATTCCCACAAAGCAGCGAAGTTAACCTCAGCTCCTGGAGGAGACAGCAGCTCATACCAGCAATTACACCACCTCTCCAGTTTCAGCTATATGTTTACTACAAGGTGGTATCTGTGATGGTATTATCTGGGTTTCTATTGCCTAAAATGATGCATACAACTTAATCTATAGCAAAATAACTGCAAATATCCTGCTCTGAGTATGCCCATTCCGCTTTTCGCAGCTTCCCAGCAGGAAGTACAGAAGATCAACCAGGGCACGATGTCTCCAACCAAACCTCCTGTCCTTAATGGCTGCTGAGCATCCACGTCCAGTGGGAATCCCCAAAGTTGCCAAATGTGGAATAGATTGGAGAGACTTCGATCAACTTCATGCATACTATTTAGATATGGGTGAAACTGGGTTATTCTGCATGGGAACAAGCACATGGATAGGGAGGATCAGTGCATTCATTAAGTCTCAGAGTCCAGACCTGAGGCTGGTCATATTCCAGCGTACTAAAACAAGAAGAAAAAGTAGGGGCAAAATATTTGCCTACACAAGACGAATGTTTGCCCACACTGCCCACACAATATTTGCTTTTAAACATGCTTTAAAGAGCTTATTTCTACACACCCCAAATCCTTAAGTTCTAATTAAAGGCATCAGTGCTTAAATACTATAGGAGTAAAAAATACGAAATAGCTTGCTATGATTAAGTTACAGGTGTAGCAAAGCCTTGTAAATGTAGGAGTGAGAAAAAGTCAGGCGGATACTGTAAAATATTTTCCTCATAGTTTATAATAATCTTCTAGAAGCTTGAAATCTGTTTGCTTACCAAATATTCATTAGTTAATATTTGTACAGTGCTTTGAAAATGTAAAGCACTAAATATGTGCTAATTATAATTATAATTGCTTATTATTATCAAACTCTTTCTTCTCTTTGTTCTGTGTGACTCTGTCTATGAGGAGGCACAGAGGTTGCTGCCCTGGAATCATCGTTGCCTCTTACAGGGCTGAATTAAAAGCATTTGTTTCCTGGGGAAAAAGAAAAGAAGAATAACCAGGACAGGCTTGCAGAGGGGTGGGAGAGGTAGCAGAGGTGTAGAGCGCATCAGCTTCACTGGGGCTTTTGGTTACATTTGTGTTTGCAAGCCTTACTCAACACCGCGTATATATGATGTTGTGTCTGGAAGACAGGAGTTAGGATTAATGCCTTATTTTCTGAGGGACAAATGTTGGCCTTTTGGAAGGCTGTTAAGATGCCAGATTTCACCCTGTTCCCATAGAGGAGGATGCAGTGAAGTTGCTGTGTGAGGCGCAGGAGCCGAGACCCTGCCCCGTCACCAGCCCTGCTTGGTGATCCCTGCTTCGACCAGCAGCGATTCCTGAGAGCACGCTGCCCTGCCCATCGCCAACACCTTCCCTACTCAAACAACAGATTGCATTGCAGCTATCTTTTTTTATATAGTGCAGAGAGGAGGAAAAAATAACCATTTTGTTAATGCTGGAGTCCTTCTCAGATTGCTTGGCAATGACACACACGGGCCTGTGTGCCCATCCTCTCCTTGCTAGCCCTGCTTGATGCAGCTCTTTGTGCAGCCCTTACTTCTTCTGCAGTCCCTGTTTCCCCAAGTGATTCAGCGTTTTGCTCCCACTACCTAAAAATTAAACTTTCCCATCCCCATTGCCTGGCAGCCCCAACCCAGGCTGCCGCCAGCCCCGCATGCTCTGCCACTCCTTCCTTCCCTTCCCAGGGACTCGCTTCAGTGGCTTTTTGCTTTCAGTGTGCTTTGCCTGGCGCGGGTTTAATGACCTAAATGCCATGTTTTTAATTTGAGCGTGCATGTACGCACTTAAAGAGGGAAGACTGACAGCACTGGAAAATGAAGCCTTCTGCAGGATTTCAGAATAGGGAGGGGATGGAGAGCTTTCCCCACATGCCAGGCAGTCCTTGGGAGGAGATTTACCTTCCCGTGTGTAGGTGCAGCCAGCTTCGCTCACTTTGCTGCTAGAACAGTATGGCAGTCTGGGGAGGAGGAGCGGGGTTTTCCAAGTTTCTGTTGTCTGTAAAAGATCTCTCATATTTCTTAGCAGAATGTTGAACAGATCTGCTCTGTGCCTGCGTCTGTAGAGTGCTGGCTTTCTGTTTTGTCTAACATGAAGTGACACTAGAGCAATACTTTCCATAAATAGCTTCCAAAAGTAGCTACTAATTATTAATGCAGAGAATTCCAAATGGGAAAGAAAACAGTGCTTCACAGCAAGAACTTTTAATGAGAATGCCATTAAGGCAATCAGTCTGCAGACCGGCAAACTGAATCGTAGGGCAGCCTTGCCGTTTCTTTCCTCTCCGCTGAAAACACAACTGCCTTTTTGATCTTATCTCCCCAAATGATGGTCTGTCACCACCCAGGTGAACCAGCAGGATGGTGCCAGCCTCTGGGTAGCTGGCAGCATGCCAGAGGGGTTTTTTAGCTTATGCTCTGGGAGCCCAGCAGACCAGGCAAATATGGGGTTAAAATTTTTGACCTGCGTAGACACTTGCAGCTGAGACCGGTGGAGAACCCTCAAACCTTCACCAGAAGGTGTGAACATTTCAGCCAGCTCACAGCTGCACCGGGATCATGCTGGTGGCTTTGGAGTCAGCAGGACTCTAGATGCAATACTTGGGTAAGCGCTGAGTATCCAGGATAAGGCCGTGAAGCAAAAGCGTCTTACCTGAGTGCAGGGAGTAATTCCACTGCACAGAGGACCTCAACATTCCTATGTGCAATTCTAAACCGCCTTCTTGTAAACCGTAAAACTGTTCAGAAAAATTATATTACCAACAAATATATTTTGTAGACACCCAGTGCAAACACATTTGTACTGAAAAAGGCTTTAGAAATTTACTGTCTAACCAACATCTGATTTCCAGCATTTTACAGTGTTAAATATTTGTAAGAAGTGTATTTTCCATTAAATATTTGTATCTTTTCAATGAAAACAGTGATTTCTCAAGATTAATTCTAAGCACAATCATACTTTTTCAGTCAAGTGTTATGTCCCCATCACCTTTAGGGCTTTAGCATCCATAAGATGTGCAGAGGTAAAAATCTATTTATGACATTAACTCAAGAATAAGGACAAAATAAAAAAGAGTTTGTTGGGAAAATAAACTGTATACACACAGACTGGCATTACACGAAATTTAATAATATGGGTGCATGGTATTTTGATAGTCAATCTGGGGCATTTTACTGTAGCTTACCAACAGAGATAGAATTTCCAAAAGGGGAAAAGGAAATGGCTTCATGTCTTTTGTGCTTTAAAGGTTTAAAGGTTTGAAGACTTTATTTGCAAGAGACTTGTTATTACTCTATTTTCTTGTAAGTGGATGAATAGTGAATGTTTTGCAAGACAAGAAGTCCCTGCTGGCTGCTGATTTTTCTCAGTTTAGGAGCATCCAAATTTCTTTATAACTTCTGATGTTCTTGTGAGACCGTGTCGAGCTAAAAAAAAGCTTTCACCTCTT
>Ga0181612_155844_pt1 | contig 14430 bp, 8 predicted proteins | sample HoacroProtozoa21_FD_119630 | JGI IMG/M metagenome (GOLD analysis project Ga0181612, IMG submission 119630) | Hoatzin crop microbial communities from Cojedes, Venezuel. Combined Assembly of Gp0051906, Gp0051904, Gp0051908 | reverse complement strand
TTGGTGATGAATTAAACTCCCTTTTCTCCCCAAGTTCAGTCTGTTTTGTCCATGACAGTAACTGGTGAGTGATCTCTCCCTGTCCTTGTCTTGACCCTCGAGCCTTTCATCATATTTCCTCTCCCCTGTCCAGCTGAGGAGGGGGAGTGATAGAGCAGTTTTGGTGGACACCTGTCATTTATCCAGGCCAAACCAAAACAACAGAGCAATAGTATCATTGCTTGCTACAAGTATTACATTAGGATTTTGGCCTTTTCCAGGCTTAGCAAATTCATTATAAATACTATGTGGTTTAGTCCACAGGACAGATGCTACAGGGTGCTGGTGGCTATGGAAATAGTGTGCGATGAGATTTTGTGTACCTCAGAATTATACTCATTTCCAGGGCTGGCAGCAGTTAAAAAGTGACTTTGAGGATCTAACATCAGATATAGGCCCATAAGTCCTCATTATCTCTGCATTTCCATTTCTTAGAGGTATAATGCAGTTAACACAGATTTTCTATCTCCAAAATTTAATTGTGAGAATAAATAAATTAAAAACTGAGAAATACTCAGATGTCACAGTAAAAAATAAATGTTTCAATGTACTACAAATAGATTCAGGTTTGTCTTCTCCATTTAACTTGATTTGTAATGAATAAGCAACTTGAGTAAGAAAGCTGGATTGTTCATATGAAAAATATTAACTGCATTTCTGTGTGAGCAGCTGGACTTTCTACCAGACAATACTGTATAAATTGATAGCTGCAAGATGATAATTGAATATAGTGAGGTACATAGACAATATAAAAATCACAGAAATATTAGCTGGAAGGAACTTCTGTAGATCTAGTCCAATTTTTCAGATCTGGGCTGTGGCCAGCTCTAAATCAGGTCTGTAAATATGGAGGTCAGATCTAGACCATAGAGAAGTGTATACATATGCATACACATTTGTATGTATACCTGCAGCACTTCTGACAGGTGAGTATGCAGAAAGCAAGTAGAAGAAAAGGGAGTAGGATATGAGGGATGCTAAGGACACGAAGTGAACGTGGAGACCCAGGTACCCTGGAAATCTGTTGATGCAGTGAGACAATGCGACCTATTTTTCAGCTGTTTCCCATGCAGCTCCCATGTAGATAACATGCTGGTCTGGCGTGGGGGAACATCCTTCAATGCTACGGAGGGACATTTCTGCAGCATCTTTCTAAGCTGAGATGGGTCGGGGTGGGGGGACAGGACAGGTTCCTGGCAGCCTTGACAGCTGCCATCACCAGCAGGTCCCCAGCGTTTCCCTTGCTTTGTCTGTAGGTTCGGATGGCTCTCACATCACCCCCCTCACCCCCTGTGAAAACCAGCCCTCCCTTGTATCATCAGCAGCAGCTTATCCTGGCTTCTTACCTTGTTGGTCACGGCCAAAAGTCTCTCACGTTCTGTTCAATTTGCTTTGTTTCTAGCAACCTAGCCACTGCCCTGCAGCCCCAATACAGCAGTTTAAAAGAGGCTGTGGTGCTGTTCTGCTAGTTGGAACAGATCCCAGAAACTTTGACATGAACCAACCACAGCAGATTGTCACCATTGGAATAAGACCAAATGCGACCAAGGTTCTCTGCAGTATCTTCACTTCAAACTCACGAAAGCTGGAAGACTCAGGTGCTTGCTTTCAGGAGACAGTAGAGTCAATTATTTGGTTGAATAAGCCAATGCAAACTTCTCATTTTATATATGTTTTTTTTTAATTTAAGCTATACAAAAAGGGATGGATGGTAATCAATACTACGACAGAAAGAAATACTTAATTTCAGACAGACACAAGAATAACTTCTACTTCTTCTGGTGGTAAAAATATGAATGAAAAACACAAACAGTATTTATTTTTAAACTATTCCATTCTTAAGGAATAGTTAACCTTCTGGCTTGGGTAGACTTACCCAGACCAGCTGTGCTTGGAGACTCCAGGCTAAAATGACATCAAGATACACCATGCAACTTTGCTTGGCGGCTAGAAACATCAAATTCTATGTAATTCTGTGAGCTTTATTTATTCACTTAGCTCTAGCAGCCATACATTATCATTTATTTCCCTTTTACCAATTGACCTAGAACACATTGATTCTGTTAGTGACAACTCTAATCTTGCAAAGTATAGTGTTTTGCCAATAGTATTGTGTATCAGCCACGAATTTTTCACTTAGCAGTTAAGAGTTTTGCCTGGGGACAGCTAATGATTCTTTTTCTGAGTTGTTCGCCCAAAAGTATACAATGAGAGTATCTCTTCCCCATAAATAGTGAAACTGTCTTCTATCTTACAGGCTGGCCTTCCAGGTGGGTTCAGCAAGTTCCACTGCCACGGTCCTCTTCTCCTCTTTCCCTCTCTTTGCACTATGCCCTAGTCTCATTCCTGTGCCAAACAGTTTATGCTTGCCCCATTTCCCACCTCACTGGCAATGCATTCTTTTGACACATTTGTCCCTTAGTCAACTGCATGAAAGCTGCTGTTCTACTCAGGAAATAAAAAGTCAAACTAGAAACAAAAAACAAAGAAACTGCATGAATACCAAAATGGAACTTGCCTTACACATACACCCACTGTATCAAATGGCAGCATTAACGTAACCTTCTCCTTACAAATGGAAACAATTTGCTCCATTGCTCATATTTTACATTTCCTATTGTCCCCCACTTCCTTCAGTTAGGAGGGAACACTTTCACAGCAACTTACAAAATCCTCTATACTCCTTCCTCCTCCTTTTTTATCTTCCTCATGATACCAGTAATTTGTCATCTCTTTTTACACGTCAGCACCAGGATTTATCCATCCAACTTCATCAATTTGAGAGAATAGTGTTTTCACTGTAAAATCCCTACATATCAATTGGAAGGACAAGTTTCTCCAGTCAGAGTTAGATTGTAAATTTTGGTTTTATGTGGACTCATGGAATGTCTCCACCTCTCTCTCTTCTTTTACTATGCAGGGAAATCAGACAAATTTACTCTTAATTTAGATAGGATCCATTCATCCCTGAACACATGACCAAATCCTAGGAGTAAACTCAACAACTCCAGCAATGCTGCCAGTTAGAGAATGTTTATGAGTTTCTCGGTGTATAGAATTTGAGGCATTGCTTTTGAGGATAGAAATATAAACAAAAGAAGCACTGTATTTTTCCAGCCTTGCTAATTGATTTTGGGCAAAGCAGCCAGTGACAAAAGTAACTAAGTGCTGTCAGAATTTACAGCTTTCTCAAAATGGGCAACAAGTTAGGTGACACTGATGAAAGTTTAACCTAAACCATCTAGGGACTTTGGAAAGAGCAATTTTACTGTCTTGCAAATCATCATGAATTATTCAGCAAGTAACATGTAAGAGAACAAGAAAAAGCACTCAAATTGCATAAGGTTTTATTTCTTTAGCCCAGAGGACAGAAAAACTAAGTTGTAATTTCAAAGATTCTCTATAGCTAAAGAACTATCAAACAGATAAAAAAAAGGATACAGAGTAGTATAAATACAAGAAACAAATGTTATCACTTTCTTTTCACAAGGATACAAAGGATTTTCCAGATCAGTTACAAAAGAATTGGTTTCCATTTGAGCACCCACAGCATGGACTACTCTGGCAATAATTTCTAGGTACACTGGCGGATTAAAGAAATTTTCAGATCCTGTTCATGTACCTTTCTGATACTGAACAGTAACTCTCCTACACAGGTATAGGACTCAGCTTTCCTGTACTTAATTAAAGATACCCGGAGACAAAGCCTCAGGGTGTTTAGTTCTGTCTATTCTACAAGCTAATATTCTAAACTTCCTTAGCATTTTCAAAACAGACTTCAATCTTTCCATCTCTGCTAAAATATAGGAGGAAAGTACTCTGAGCTGGCCAGACAAATACAGACTACTTGAAAAGCAAGTGGTGCCTGACAACAGAATTTTATTTGGAAATAGCAGCTAGAACATTTAGCATTGCCTGGTGACACCAGAAGAATAAAATCCTTCCTGTGAAAACAAGGGGGAATAGCTAAGCAAACACAGGACTTCAATTTATGTACTATATATTCTTTCTAGCAGCTCACTAGCATTTCATTGATCTATTCTGAGGAGTTAAACAGTTTACATCACATGAACTGTTGGTATCAAAAGGCTAGTGGTGATCCTTACATGAAAGTATCACTGCACAGTGTGCTCATATAGTTCTGGTCAACAACAGCAAACAAGAAGACACAAGTATAACAGAAAAGCACAAGTTCCGTGCAGCTTACCAAAAGAAGTGTATGGAACTGCTCATGTATTACACACAAAGTCATTAATGATATGCTAAAATCCACACTATGCTATTGCTTTCAGACTGTCTACCTATTCTTGTAGTTTTCTGACATGTCAAAATATCCTTCACAAAGGAATGCAGTCAACCCTGATGATCCAGAGCATGGGAGTAATCTGTGTAACAGGAGAAATTTGTTTTCAAATCACATCTGTGCTACAGAATAGAGCGTTTTCCTAAGTGATGATGATCTATCTAATTATCCTTAAGATCAAAGGGTCAAAATATATGTGTTGCTATTGCAGAATAGGTGTGGCACAGTGAACACTGTGGACAAGTGCTGCTGAGTGCCAGATGGCATACATATTGCTAATGTGATATTCTTCTTCTGCACATAACCATAGCTTCACATTCTTTGAAGACACACACCACTGATGTGAATTAGTGCAAATCTGCCCCCTGCAGTCATAAGGCTCTTGTGAACATGGCCTTCATGTCTCTCCTCATGTTTTATATCAGCTGATCCTTGTCATGATTCAGATATACAAAGGATATATGGCACAGATCTCTGGCATGCAGAGACTCAATTTTGGCCAAATGGGAAGCAGGCCATGAAGGACACAGAGAGAAGGTCACTTTCATCAAAAGCCAAGACTGTGGGAACTCTTCTAGACATTAGCAGACCTTTATGTAGAAGATGTTCAGCATGGAAGAAGATGCATAGCCTATTCCATGACAGCCAAAGTAAACAGTGCTAGCAGGACTCCTTATTTCTCTATTTTTGTACTAGACATCAGAAACATTTGCACATGTGATGGTGACATATATAAATTCAGTGCATAAAATACCACCTTGCTATTCATTGTCAGTATGTTAATGTTGGCAGTGATCCTCTCCCGTAGTGACCAATTAGGCCAAAGACTGTTATATATTTCTTTTTTGAGTATGCTATATTAGGGCAAGGCAGGCAGAGAAAAAAAAAAAATCGGAAAATTCTTTTAAAATACCATAAGATTTTATTTTTTACAAAATTTTTGGGTTGACATTTTTAATCTTAGCCTGGTTTTAATCCTCAGACAATTTAATATCACACTACAGCAAGAATTCCTGGGTGGCATTGTAGTTTGGATCACTCTGGAGAGACATTGCCTTTTCCATTTCTATCTCAATAGCAATGGTACAGGCCTCACATAGCTGCTCATAGTCAGCCACAAAACACACACATCAAATATTGCATTAGAATAATGTTGGGAAAGCATGGAAGTATTTTAAATATTTTTAAATAAAAAAGAAACATTCACTGTGTTCTGTCAACTTCAGAAAAAGTTAAGTTACACAGAACAGTTGTTTCGTCTATCTGATCTCCTGTGACATACACAGCCACCAAGAGGGAAAGCCAAAACTGTATGATGTGTCATTACCTACTAACTCGGTCATATAACAGGGATATTTGGCTTGTTCATGTCTGTTCTGTGTCTAGAACAAAGCTGTCAAGAAAGAGACTTAATTTTAATAGTTTAGGGAATAGGTGAGAAGTGTCAATCAAAACCATTTTTATTCTTTACCCTGCCATGATTTCCAATAGAAGTGCCTTTGCATCTGAAATTTTGGATACATCAAGGTTATTTGTATTGTGTAAGTACAGTATCAATAAAACTGCATTTTCTTGTGGAAAAGGGCAAGTCTATCATATTTTACAGGACTACCTAACTATAGAGAATAACCATGGCCAGTATCCTCCTGAAGTCCTACTTAGAAAGAAACAGGCAGAGTGAAAAGCATAGGGTTTAAGGCCAGAAAGGATCATTATATTATCCAACTTTCTGTGTGTTGCAGGCCAAGATATCTTAATATATTCAGCTACTTACTAAGCCTAATAATCTATGAATTAACCTAGCACATTTTTTAGAAAATCTCCATCTTTAATTTTTTCCTCATGTTTCCAGAGAATCCAACACACCTCGACAGATCAACTTTTTGAACGGACGATTAGTGATTTAGGGCCATTCTAAATTTGAATCTGCATGACACCAGCTTCCAGCTTTGGTCTTTATTGCACCTCTCCATGCAAATTTATGAAGTCCCTTTGTGCCTTTCCCTTGGGAAAATAATTAAACATGGAAATCTATTCATTATTTTGTAGCCTTTAAAAATCAACTAGGCAGAATGAGCCCTTTAACTCTGTCATTCTAACATATGCTTTCCAATTCCCAGACATTTGTATTCCTCCCCTGCTCTCTGTCCACTTATGAAACAAATCTACATACTTTGGAGCTGTACAGAGAAGATACAGATGTGGAGCTATAAAGATAAGATAAACACCGTGATGCAACATATTACAAAGGTAGCGCCACTTTTGTCTCTCAGTAAAAAGATTCTTAGCACACCTAATATGAACCTAGAACTCTTTCCAGAGAGTTTTCAGGATGTAATCCTTCATTCTGTATATGTGGTCTGTATTCCGTATTTCTAGATGTCTAGCCTTAGTTTTGCTTATATTAAAGCAATATTAAAGCAGGCCTGTCTTATAAATCAGTCTTGTCATCAAATAATCCATCGGATTACCACATTTTTTTGTGATTGCTTAACATGACTGTTGCTAGAAATAACTTCATACTTCCAAATCATAAATCAAAAGTATTTAATAGGCACTAAAAACATTATATTCTATCCTTTTCAACAACTCTCCCAATTAATAACAAGTTTTCATTGACAATTCCTTTAAGATCAGTCTGTTAGCTATTTGTAATCTGTCTAAAATTGTCTTTGGATGTTACACAGATAAAATGAAGAACACGTAGAACACAGAAGACAAAATATAAGTGAGATCATGGAAATTAGAAAGTATATTAAAATGAGAAAAGAGTACATACTGCCTTCTTTTTAAGAACGGCTGCTGGAATTCACCCAATCTAGCATATAAAACTCATACAGATAAATATGTCCAGAATTTTAGGAAAAAAGACCCAGTAACAGGCCTTACTTCATGATGTGCCCCTAATATCGTCTTTATCATAGCCTGCAAGGCAACGAAGTGAATAGACACGTTCTGCTCTCACTTCTCATTGATTTTTCCAGACTGGCAGCCTACAAAAACAAATTACACTTCTCTCCTTATTCACATACCTGAGTTTGCACTGGGAGATGGTAAAAAGGTAGACTGCAAAGACTTTAGCAAAGACTACAGCCACAGAAACACAGGACAGCCTGATTGAATGCACTGAATGCACTTCTTAAGACATGTGGTAGGATTGGAATATTTCAGTTAAAAGCTGCGATGTTACCGATTGTGTTGTGCCTAGGAAAGTCTCATCACTTTCTACCCATTCTCCAGGTCTCTTCTTTCCTATGATTAGATGCCAGAAGGTAAAAGAAATTAATCTAATTTTTATCACCAAGGAAGAGTGCTAAATCTTGTAGAGAGCAAGTCAAGTCTGAAGGTCACTTCCAAATCTTTTTGTTACCATTGAATTTTCTTTAGTTAACAAGTGACAGGAATTCTATTTAGGAGTGACAGATTTAGTGTACAGACAGCTTCTTCTAGTGGAAGTTTTGACTAGATCTCAGCTTCCTTGAGATGCATTACAAATATCTTGTTGCAAGCTATTATTAGACCTTCTGTTGATTTAAAAATAAAAATTCTGCATGACAAAAATATTGTCGTACATGTGTCTCCCTTGGCTCAAAGCTAGCAATCATCATGATGGAGTAGATGCAAGTTATGAGATTTCCATGGAGGAAAGAATACTGGACTAGTGAGAGAATGTAATAATCCAGCTGTAGCAATAATTCCAAGCAGCTTTCAGGCAGTGAAGTCTTAATAAACTTCAGCACTTGTGTAAGCCAGATTTATTGAAGCAGCTTCACATATTGTGGTTCTGGTTTAGGGTTTTCTATTCTGGGCAAAGCACCAATTGGAAAGATGCCTTGGAATATGTACTCCCTACTCCACCAGAGAGTCTACTGAAAACATCACATACCTTTTCCTCTGCTGTTCCTTGTCCCCCCACCACAAGTATTACCAACATTAAGTAATATCTTAGTTCACTCTTTTATGTTAGAAAAGTTAAAATTAAAACACCCCAAAAAGGACTGTGTTTTATTTACTGGAAGAGGATACATGTTACTGAGCTTACACTTGAGACAGCAGGTTTCTGACAATTCCCATGTGGACTTGCCTTGTATACCTGGAAAAGCAAGTATGCTCTAAATTTTGTATCTGTATACTTCCTGATACATTTTGTCACTGGCTTGTGCCATCTTGGACTCCCTTCTATTTGATTTATTATAATTTGCCCCATATTTCTCCTTCCAGAGCTCAAGGATGGCTTCTATTTAGATTTCACATTTTAGGAATTTCCAGGAGTTCTTATCATTTCCATAATCACTTGTTCTGTCAATAATATAGGATTTTTTTCTCATCCCTGACTTATTCAGAGAAGTTTTGCCATTGGCATATGCATTTAATTTCTATTCACAAAATTAAAGGTATATAATTTAATTTTGGGAGTTCTAAGCATCATTCCCTGCTTGCAAACACAAACCTGTGTGGATTTCATCCCTTTCCTTTCCAATAACCATTTACGCATATGAAAGCAAGGCTTACTTCTCTTTCAAAGCACATTAGTCTTCACCATACTGTGAGGTCTCCAGCATCTCTTGAGTCCAGGAAGATTCTAGCTCAGTTCTAATCTAACAAACTAGAAGCTATTCCTGAAATACACTGCTTTCTCTTATGCTAATAAGACTCCAAGTTCCTTGCTTCTTCTCCAAAAATCATTATTGTGATGAAAAGATAGACTGTGACTCAATCAGTGCTTCTTGTTATTATTCAAAGTGGATGATGATTGAAATTGAAAAGAAAATTCTCTCAGATAGTTACTATTAGTGATGCCTTTGAGTCTTAATGAAAAATGATTAGAAAAATCTTTCAGTTCAAAAAACTTCTATGAGCAAAGCAGTGACAATGACTCTGCCACTCTCCATTAAATTTGCATTGGGCCTGAAGAACTGCTGTCCATCCTAGCCCAGGGATATCAGTCAGTGGAGAACAAGCTAGTTCCTTCAGAAATCTGTCACTCAGTTTGGTGTCACCTTTCAGCTGTGAACCTGTGTATGGATTAACTGCAAGAATTCAAGCAATATCATGGCTACGTTTATTTAGTTTGAGAAGGTACAATACAACTCCATAAACTGACAAAATCCAGTCTCACCAAGAACAGTTCAGCCCCATATATAAACTTAAAAACACGTTCCTGTTATTCAGGTTCCAACCAAATATAAGCTGGTGACTTCTGTGCTCTGCCAGTCTGCTACGTACCATGGGTCTGTGCGTGATTGGGTATGTTCAAACCTCTAGTGTTCAGAATCACTGGTTTTATGCTCTGTGCCTAGTTATCATCTGTAAATACACCATGTGCCTGCTTAATGTGCCCTGGCAGCTGCACACTTCATGTAAGAGAGGTACAAGTTAATCTCAGGGTGTGAAAGGATGAAGGAACTCTTCAAGAGCAGGTGAAGTTTAAGACCCTTTCTCCCATCTTGCAAACCTCAGTCTCTGATGTCAGTACTTTCATTTACTGCCTTTCTTTGTGGCAAAGGAATGGGAGCGACCTCTTGAGATGACAATTTAGCTATTATAAGAAGGCATTTCATAATGTTTTAATTCATAAGCATATTGAGTCTCATCGTAAATATGTTAAAAAATGCCATTAGAAGGCTGTTTCAGAATCTGACAGTTAAATTCACTAGGGTCTTAGACTTTCTAGACATCATCCTGAAGTTTATCTATAGCCAACTCATGTAGAGTATGAGAGCATATAGACTTTTCAGACAGTGAATTGTGCCAAGGAGTTAGTGACTTACGCTGTATGTGAACTGCAGTAAAGATGCTGAGATCATGTGTGGTATGGTGACAACTGCGAGATAAGTTTTCAAACATGGAAGTTAGTCGACTAAACTCATTGCTCTGTGTTCAAAATATCTTGAACTACTCAGTCCAGACAACCTCAACAGTTAATGTAAGTTCTGTGACTTGCAGGATCAGCTGTACAATCCACAAGTTAAATAAGCCCTAAAGGACTATAGAATTAAAGTGAATTTTTGACTTCACATTTTAAAACATCAGTGCTAAAATTAACTTCTACTGTCTGTTAGTACTGTCAGTTTTTCCTTACCACAGGGCATTATTTAGGTTACTTCAGATATTCTTTGTTTCATAAGGGCCAAGCTGACATTTTTAGTGACATAAATTCATGAATCTTTGTGTAACAGAGTATGACAGACTGTTTCAAAATCACTCACTTATGCATTTATATAATTTAAAACAATTGAAATTATATATTGTCCTGAAAAAGTACCTATTCTATACTTTGTTTGTATTCCTGCATTGCAACCTTCAGGATAAAAATCCAGGCATCCCAAAGTGAAGATTTTCCATCTTCTATTTTGACCTTTTTAATGAGAATAGACTACAAAGATTTTTTGTAAAATCCTCTATCATTACTATCTGCTGAGATTCTCAGTCTGAGCCCTTCCTTTTCTAGGCAAAAACTGGCAGAACACTTACAGCTTTATTGGTGTCTTCATCTCCAAAAGGCAAACATGGTAGGAAAAAAGACTGAAGAGCAGAACTGAATTGCATAACTCTCCATGCAGGGTATAAATACTGTGCTCTGTTTACTTCCCACCATGGTCAGGGAAAGACCACCTGTGGTCCTACTTGTGCCCTATACTAATGTTTCTGTATGAGAAGCAAATTTCCTGTCTCTTTACAGCTCAGCAAAGACTGCCTAAGCTGGGATGCTGTAGCTCTCAGGAATCCAAATGCTCAGTGCCTCTGTCTCTTTTAGAATCTTGTTTCTCTTACTGTGCGGTATAGCTATCTTCTCTGCACATGCTATACATTAGTGTCATGCCATTCAGTAGCAGCTTTGATCTTCCCATGGGAATTTCCCATACAAGCTATTTTCTCCAAACCAGTATTCACATTAAACCCTGCCAGTTCCAGATTTCAACAGGTCATAAATGATCAGGGACAGATTCTGTTTTGCTGCATGATTACTTTTGTTCTTGCACTGTCTCTCTTCAGGTATCAGGAATGTTACCGAAGAGCACCAAGTACCAATTCTACAATGCTCCAAGGAAATCAGACCTACAGTGAGAAATACTGAGGTCCTGACCTCCTAACAGAGGGAATGCTGCAGAGCTGAGGCAAGTGGCACAGAGGAGCTCTATCTGCAGAGTAGGTGGTACTGGTATGTGTCCTGCTGAGATCCCTATGCAGTCAGCTGCAAGCAGTTGTCACATCTTATCTTCACACTCCAGGTTTTAGACATTGGTGCAGTCCTATCTGAGCATAGAATGAAGGCAAATGGCAGATGTGGCAGCTTGGGTGCTGGACCTATTGCTTTTGAAATAGAAGACACTGTAAGGCGGAAGTATATTTACTGGGAGAAGTAGGCTTCAAAATGGAGAAGAAAGGAAAGACTGGTTTGTTCTCTCTCTTAGCCCTCTCCTATGACCAAATGCAAAATATGACTCTCTCTTACGAAGCAAGATCAAAAATTGATCAATTGTAAATATTTTTGTTGATGATAAGAAGTCAGTCAGGGTATCAAAGATGAAAACTGACCTGTGAAAGGTTGATAACAAACCTTAAGATACTAAGAAACCGGGAAATGCCTCGAAAATTAAACTCTGTGTGGATAAACAAGAAACATTGCAGAAAAGAAAAGTCATATTATGTGCTTCTGTACACATATAATGGTGGGCTTTGAACCAACTTTACATACCAAAGGATGATACCTGGAAGTGAAATAGTTCCATGAAAACATAAGTTCATTGCTCAGCAGTAACCAACGTGAATGTTACTAAGAAAGGAATATCAGTTACATAAACTGGAAACATTTAGTAGAAGTACTATTTAGACAATGTGTTCTCAGGCGGCACATGGGATAAATGGAGTTCCTATTGCAGAGGACAGAAGACTACTGCAAAATATGGTTTATAAGTAAGAGTGTATGGCCATCAAGGAACATTTCAAATAAGATATCAATTTTGTTTGTAGTAACTGAGACAGCAATCATTCCTTGAACTTGTTGCTTCATATAAAAAAATGCAACAATTACCATATTCCGTGTAAAATTGGACAGCAGTTTCAGTTACAGAACTATTTTTTTAGCAGAAATGTCTTTAATAAAAAGGCACAGAAATTTTCTGATACTGCAAGTAAGCAAATGAATCCAATACTAAAGCAAAGGGCAGAATTATGGCATTTCTTACGGGAGTGATAAGGACAAATGAGAATCAAAGCTGAATTACTTAAATTCGTTACATTATGTAATGCTATTACATTAACAACACTCTAAATGGACAGTAAAGTGACGCTGATATGGTTGAAAATAATACAGGTCCTTGGGTCAAAATGCAAAACACACCCTATCGAATGGTACAAATTTGTCTGTCAAAGTACTTAAGTACTGTTTTCTTATAGTGGAGCTACATGAAAGCTTCACAGATTTTTTGCACCCTGTTTTTCCTCTGAAGTCATCTCTATTACGTCCTCATAAATCTTGACCTGATAGATTTTTAATAATGATCGCTTATGTCTAATCTTTTTTAAACACCTGCCTGTCAGCAGGTGATAAGTCTTTCGTCTTCATTGAAACGAGAAGGTAATGTCCAAGATTGTGTGGTAAGCTCAGCTGTGGGATGGTTAATGGAGGAGGAAAGAAATGAAATGTAGGCCATCAGCAAATATTGCCATGGGGCATTCAATCCCATACTCCAGTGCAATAAGTGCTGCCTACTGTCATCTCTTTTATTTGCACTTGTCCTTTATTTCTCCTTAGCAATCTTTCCCAGCTCAGGTCCAGTGCAGGTAATCCCTGGCCATGGGATGGTGAAAGCCGCGGGACATATGTCAGGCAGATACTTCCTTTCCCAGCATGGCAGCCACTCACTCTAGCCTTCTTCACCAACCAGATGTCACAGCTCAGAGTCTCTGATGTTAAACCACCTTGTGCTGCGTTGTTCTGACATGTCTGGGAGCACTGTCTCTATTTCTGCTGACCAATGCAAGCTTCTGACCTGGGTGAGGCAAGGATCCCATGGTGGAGCAGAAGCGTCAGATGGGATCAAAAGGGAAGTCTGTGAGGTGCTGCTTTCTTTGGCCAGATTGAAATAATTAAGATGTCTACATCAGGGGTCTCCTGTGCCCACTGTATTCATCTATCTGGTCACCAAGTCTCAATTTCATCCATCTCCCTGCCCCCCCAGCTGAAAAACTCTACTGTCATTTGTATAATCTTTAAGATATGATATGAGCATATATATTCGTGTTGTTATTTTACATCTCAGTTACTCCACCATCACTTTTACTGGTCTTCACAACAGGTGACCAAGGTGTCCAAGGTGATTCTTCAAGTTTTTGCTGTCTATATTTTTGCTTGTTCTCATTTTCAAGGTGTTCCATGGTTATTATGTTCTTTCTAAATCTAATGTCTCATTTCATGTTGAAAGTTCAGTTTCTGACCCTTACAAAGTTTTTATACCATCACTTATTGCCTATGTAGATTCAGAGTTGTTTTTTTGTTTTTTAGAAAAGCTTCCAATAATCACTTCTCTGAACACAGTCCTCATTGTGGGAAGAATTCCTTACAAAACTGCTTGGTTGTCTTGCTCTCTGCTCTCAAATGTCTGGGTGATTCCTTCAGACAGCTCACAATGGAGCGATTATCCACCTCACCGACCAGCACAAGGTCATTGTTGCCATATACACTTTCCTCACACTGTCTTACTCTAAGGCTTTAACCTCTTTGAGATGAGAATAGGAGAAAAACATAGACCAGGGCACCTTTTACAGTGTTGTAATAAAAAAATAAGATGGTCTTAGCAACAAAAAGAAAAAATTGAACTTTGTTTTATAGATTCCATTCACTCAGATCCAGGTTAAATTTCTGGTGGCCTTGTGAATCCCTGTGCAATACACCAGAGGCAGGGTATTATTTGCCTACAGTGGTTCTCTTCACAAATTCAGAAGTCTGGAGCAATTAAGTTGTTTGAGAGAGGCAATCAGTTAACTGGAGTGAAAGATCAGGATGAGGCACTACCAAAGCCGTTGGTCCTGTCGCTACCCAATATTCTCCATCAGGACAGAAATTAGACAGAACCTTTTTAACA
>Ga0181612_127901_pt1 | contig 14432 bp, 12 predicted proteins | sample HoacroProtozoa21_FD_119630 | JGI IMG/M metagenome (GOLD analysis project Ga0181612, IMG submission 119630) | Hoatzin crop microbial communities from Cojedes, Venezuel. Combined Assembly of Gp0051906, Gp0051904, Gp0051908 | reverse complement strand
TTGTGTTGGCTGTCTGTAAATGTTCGGGGAGGTAATAGCATAAGATGGGGAGGAGGAGGAGGAATTCTTTTGTGGTGATGTGATGAGTAAATGACCTGTAACGAGGTGAAGAAAAGCTTAGTTACTCTGAGTAATCTTTGAGTAATATTTTCCAAGAGCAACTTGAAAAAGAGAACAATTTAAACATTGTACTTGCATTTTTCTGCTTGTCCAATGGTTTCTTCTGTAGTGTTGTGACAAGGCAGAGTGTTACTGCATCAGGAGAGTTGTGTCGTGTTGGTTTAAAACGCTTGTTGAGATAGCCAGGTTGTTGAGTCACTGTAAATAGTCCTCTGTGTCCTTTGAATGTGGAAATAAGTAGAGTTTATGACCTCATCGCCCCAATGCAGTTCTCCTTCCACTTTAATGATGTCTCAGCTAGTGCAGGACTTTTACAGAAAATCTTTGACCAAATGAATGATAACATTTGAAGCCACCATACACTGAAGTGAGGCTGTATTTAACCATGTGTCTTTATGTGTGAAGCCTTATGTCATGGAGCACTTGACAGAAATACCCTAGTATATCCCTCCAGTGTCCTAGTGCCGTATAGGCCTGTTTGCCGTACAGCATTGTGGTGCACAGGGTTAGATGGAAAAGCAGCTTTTCTACGGCTGTGTGGCTGGGCATGCTCCAACACTACTTCTGCACATCACAGCCTGAAGTGTTCTGTACCGCAGCGTGGCTCTGAGGAGCTATTTCCAGCCTGGTGCCTGTGCTGCTATGGAAATAGCCATTCTACTACAGCAGGCTATGTTTAGCTTCTCATATTGTTATAGCCACACCAGCAAACTGACAAATGCATCCCATCTTTAATAGCTACCTTTTCCTTCGAAACCTCTCACACAGCACGGTCTCAGCTGAGCAGTGGACAGACTTGGAAAATGCTTGAGGTCAATGGAATTGTAGCAGTGACCTCCTTTACTAGCAACTGTGAGGTTTTATGTGCAGCTTTATTGCAGAAAGTGGTGCTGAGATCCTCTGCTATAGATGCTGATCATGCTCTAGACGCTAAGGTAACTTTCCTGCTGGCCTGGACATTCAGCGTTGCTAGATCTGGCTGTTAGGTGGTTGTCCTCTGCAGGCTTGCCTTCATTATCCCTCTTGCACAGGTGGCCTAAGTAAGTTGCAGCCTTTCAAGCACAGCAGAAAGGACGGCACAGGTTTGTTGCAACTAAACACCCTGTGAAGACTGTTTTCAGCTGTGCTGTGTTTTGGTTGTGATCGTTGTTTAGTTCTAGAAAATTTGAGAGTGGAATTGCCAAAAAGTTACTGTGACTATCTTCCCCTGTTTTCTTTCGAAAACCCTCATCTGAAGTCCTCTTGTATAGCAGTGTCTTCTTATGCATCACCCTTCCCTTTCTTACTGGGTGCGATTAAACAGATTTTGCTATAAAAGAAGTGTATATGAAGACAATGCAGAGGATCCTGATACCTATGATAGATATGTATTTCATAGGTCTAGGCAGGCTCTTAGGTCAGTGAAGGAGTCCGGGGAAATCAAGGACTTCAATAACGTGTTTCTCTGCAAGAATCCCAACCCTAACCAAGGCCCAGAGGAGTTCGAAAGGGAGAGTTGTCCATCTTGTCTTTAGCAAGAAGATTCCAACTTCTGCTTTGTTTCTAGTCTGTTTAATTCCCTAGAGATCATTTCTCCATTGCTTGCTCTGAGGCCATGTCAAAACACAGGTGATGAGGTCTCTTCCTTAAACTTAAGCCTGTCTGTCTGGGATTTTTTTGAAGAATTGATGAACATTTTCAAACCAGTCCGAAGATCCCAGGGATTGATCTGAACTCCACCAGAGTGCTGTTTGAGAAGCTGATGAACTCTCAGCACTCCATCCTCCTAGACCAGGTATTGCACTTCTGGGGTTTTGGATATTCAAGGGGAAATAAAGGCTTTGTCCCTCTGTGACATGCGAGTGACAGCAGCTGCTTTGGGGAAGGGTTGTATTGCAAATCTACAGGCCAGATCCTTCATGCTATCAGTGGATACTTCCCCACTGGCCCGGGCTGATTTTCACCCTTTCAGAATGTGTCTGTAAGACTTGTTTTTAAAAAAGTTTTGTCTCATGGCATTTGATACTTGAAACAGCTACTGAAATTAGTTCTGTGTATGTTATACTTGTAAATAATGACTGTGCTCATTTATTGCCTGTCAGGAGTTGAGTAGTTTATGGTTTTGTAGTATATTCTAACTCAGAGGATTTCTCTCACAAGTGCAGCGCTGTGAGATAAAATTGTGTTTGTTCCCCGTGCCATTTTTTAGCTATAATTTTTATAGTGTTGTTTTTTTTTTTTCCTCTGGGTTTGACCTTTAAATTAGGGATGTGACCTTAACAAGAGGGGTTAATTAACTTCTGATCAGTCCTGGAAAAACCTATCGAAATGTTTATGCAGTTTGGAAAAATCAGAGTTTAGTCCTGTCCTATGGAGTGTTCTTAAGAGATCATCAGCAAAAGCTGTTAAGTCCACCTATGCTGAGTGTGCACCATTTCATTAGTTCTTACACATCTTATGCATTGTAGGTGCTCTGTCATCCACAATAAGTTTCTGTCTTTTGTCTGATTTTCCTCTAGATACTGAAGAGCTTTGAAAGTTTTTTGATTCCTCAGCTGACCAGCTCACCACCAGATGTTGAGGCAATGAGGATCTATCTGATTCTCCCTGAATTCCCACCCTTCCAAGACTCAAAGTATTATATCACATTAACACTTCCTCTAGCAATGGCTATTCTGCGCCTAGATACCAACCCCAGCAAAGTTCTCGGTAAGAGGCTGGCATTTAAGATGCATGTTGCTCTCAGGGCCCAGCTGGGACACAAAGTGTTGCCTTCAGGTTTTTCAGTGAGGTTTTTGTGTTAATTCTTCTGTTACAATGGCTGCAATGATAATTGGGTATTATTTATGGTATAGTGTTGTTATGAAGCAGTCACCTCTAAAAAGCAGCTGAGAACCAAAAGCATTCAAGGAATCCTCCTTCCAAAAACCTATGTTCCCATGTAAAAGAATTATAAACATAAAATTTGAATTTTAAGCATGAACTATGAGGAAATTAACAATGTGCCATGCACGTAATATAGGGGAAGTTAGTTACAGTAATATAAAATGTATAAAATTTATGGTGGTATGGATAATAAATGAGAAAATTTAAGTTAGGAATTGTTTTAATTTATAAGTAAAATACCATTTCAAAGAACGCTTACTAGGGAGGTTAATCTAATTTACCTTATCTAGTTTACCTACGTCCAGAGACTCGGTTCCAGATAAATTTTCATGCCTCTCTGTGAACATAGATTTTGTATATCTTGAAGATTAAATGATCTTATTCTCTTAAATTTGTCCACATTAGAATATCCTTTCTGTAGAAGGTAAATAAAAGAGTATACTAAATAAAATATAAAGTTGCCTTGTCCTATATAAGGTGCAGAAAAACCTATTGGCTGGTCCATGACCAAGCTGAACACCCCAGCTCTTCTCCCACTTCCGAATCTTTTAATTTCTGCTAGTATTATTTCCTGTAAGCTCATTTTAAACTAAGCAGAACATATGCTGCTTAATGATTGTTACTCATGTTTGCTAAGCTATTTTCTTGTTACCTTACTCTGTTTCTTAAGGTTATCTTATACTAAATCTCATATTATCGTGTAAAATGCTGTGTGATGTATTCAGAAGCATTGCTCCAGTGAAATTTGAGGTTTAGTGACTTTTTTTTTTTTAATTCAAAGAGGCTTTGGAACCAAATTTCCTCCTCTACTCAGCATACGTAGTCCGCTGTGATTATTAGCATACAGAAAAAATTTCTCATACTTTTGCCTGCCAGAATCTATTGTTGTTCTGACACTTGAGAGGATTAATTGGTGTTTGTTTCTAACAGTTGACATGATGGTTTCCCAGGCTCCATCTTCTGCTTTGCAGGTGGATTGGTTCTAGCAAAGAAGCTAATAGTCAGGGTCCCTTCAGAGGAGAGGTAAGGGTTACCTGTCCTTGGCAAGAAAGAAATCAGCCTCTCAAAAGAGGAGGAGTTCAGACCTTTAGAACAGATGTGCCAGTTGACACGCTCTGCCACCTGCTAGCAAAGTATGTGGTACTACAGAGAATTGCTCGGTCATCTGCTTTCTTACAACTCATGAGAGACAGCCATTTTCCAGCAAGATCACAGTATCTTGAATACAAGATATTGGAAACAGTGTCTTGAATTGAAGGTTGAAAAACCTTGAATTCAGGCTCTCAAGCAGATCAGGGACTGGGGCTTGGTAGTGGCTGGGGAGGTTGTGTGAGAGGGGAAAGGGAAGAGCTTTTCAGTTTCTGATATCTAGGTGACTCTTTGCTCACATTCCTGTTGCTACAGTTAGGAGAGAAATGGGGAAGTGTTTTGAAACAATTGTTAGGTGTGTTCCCCGCTTTTCAGCTGTAACCCCTCATGTAGGGGTTACTCTGGCCTTTAATCCGGGATTTATATTGATGTTCCTCTGCCTTCCAGATAACTGGTGGTCTCAAGTGTGCCCAAGATATTTCCTCAGGCTAGTGGACCTCTATAAAGGTGCAGTGGTTTACCTCCTCAGTGGAAGAAAGACACTGTTGATCCCAGTCCTGTTCAGTAGCTACATTACAGCTGCTCTCAGGCTTCTGGAGAAACTCCACAAGGTAAGAGGAAAGCCTGGGCGTGTGTTGGCTCAAGATGATTCAGTCTTGTCTGCCCTTTGCCACTTGGCAGGGGCACAGTGGTCACGGCCCTGGCTTGTTAGCTCTGTCACTGTCCGCCGAGACACCACGGGGTGGAGATGTTAGTGGTTTTCCTGAATTCAAAGTACTTGAAGGTGGTTTAGTCCTGTCTCAAACACTAGAAAAAATTTACCCTAAAGAATGCTGCTGCTGACCCACCAGACTGCACAAATCACAAATACCTGTCTCGTGATGCTTCCTGCTCGCACTGTGCTGGTTCTGGTTAGTCTGGGTGAGCAGGAGGGGGAACTAAAATAAGTCGGAAAGAGGTTTATCTCGGCTGTTCTTGGATTGTACTAAAATATAAAGGACCGTGTGATTTTGCAAGACTTTCTGGGGGCTATTGTTGAAAGCCGCTATAATTGATTTTATGAAAGCAAACCTGTGTGTTCTAAGAAAAATGCTGAATGTATCCATTTAAAAAAAAAATCTGTTTTCTTTACCAGGTAAATCAGAAGGTTAAACACGTAGAATATGATAAGTTTTATATCCCTGAGATTTCCAGCTTGGTGGACATCCAGGAGGATTATCTCTTGTGGTTCTTGCATCAGGCTGGAATGGTAAGAGGTTTTATGTGTAGTCATGAAATAGTTGTCCATGTTTGTCTCTCTGGTTGTAGAGATATGTATTTTTAATATCCTTAATGAGAGTGTAATGTTTTCAATAAAGGAGCATCTATGTATTAATTGTCTCATATGGGTACTCAGGGGCTGACAAAGTTGACTTTTTGTTAGCTCCAGCTCTTCTGACAGCCTTATTTTAAGTCAGCTTAACGCTTGCAACAATCTCTGTGATTATTTGTGTGAATCTCATTCAATCCTTGCACAAGGGGATTAATTCAGTCACTGGATCCTTTTAATGTAATCGAGACCTCAGGAGCCAAATCCTGTATTCTAAAATTATAATTTTTACCCTTTACTTCTGCTGTTTAGGCAGGTATTGTGAATAATGTAGCAAGTGATCTTAAGATCTTGCTCTATAAGAGGAGGCAGTGTGGCGTTCTGGCTAGGGGACTGAACCAAGACTCAAGAGATGTGGGTTCTGTTCCTGGCTCTTCCAGTAACCTGCTGGGTGATCTTGGGTAAGACCCTTCACCTCTTTTATGCCTCACTTTCCCATCTGTAAAAAAGGAGTCTGTAACTAAACTGAGGGCTGGAATATGCTGTGTAGGAACCCAGTGAGATTATTTAATTACAGCAAGGAAAGGAATCCCAAGTGTGAGAAAACACCAAAAACATCCACCAAAGGATGTTGCAAGAGTAAAACTTGACTGTAGCTATAATTTTTGTGTGTGTTTTTATGGACTTTCTAAATGTTGTGTGTGCTTTGTCCCCCGTCCCCCACTTCCCATCATTTAGATAGTGCTGCTCTGTGCTAATGAGAGGAGTAATTTTGCATTGCAGGAGTGGTCTTATATTGTCATGTTGTGGCCTTACGGTCTGTCCCATTGTTTGTTATGGTCTCTGCCTAAGAGTAAGTTTCACTTAAGGCAGGCTAGCACAGGCATCTGTGCCAGTTAGTCCTCTTAGTAACGTTTGATGTGCAAGTTTTGAATTAGACTTGTGTGTTTTCTCGAGAAGGAGGTTCCCATGCTTTTCTTTAAGAGGGAGAAACTGGGTTATTGGTCCCAGAGGAGAAAGATTTTCTGTGGGTCACCTTTGAACTAGTCTGTCCAAAAATATACAAGACACAAAATCAAAAGAGTAAAAGATTTTCATATTTCTCTTTTTCTTTCACAGAAAATAAGACCATCTATCATGCAGGTAAGTAAATTGTTTTTCATTGCTCTTATTTAAAGAAGTGCTGTGGAAGCTGTAAATGGGAACCAATCTGCCTGCCTTTCTTGCAGGATGCTGTGACACTGTGTTCTTATCCCTTCATCTTTGATGCTCAGGCTAAGACCAAGATGTTACAGACAGATGCAGAACTACAGATGCAGGTAATCCTTCTCTCTCTCAATTTTCCTGCCCCATTTCTTTTTTTCCTGCCTTTTGCATTGGTGCCTGCAAGGAAAGGAGTTCACTGGGAGTACAGCACTTTATAGTTTCCATGATACGGGAGAGCAGAGTAGCTGGAGAATCTCTTTGTCCTAATATTGCAGAGGCAGTGCTTGGTGTCTTTCACTTCAAAATGTTTGGTAACATCAGAACTGCCAGATGTCCAAGTGGTGATAATTTAAACTGTATAGGGAAGGAGTGCTTGTGTATTTATGATAGTCTGGGGGTAAGAAGTAAGGCGAGGTGTCTATTAGAGGAGCTGTAAGGCTGGAAAAGTAGACAAGCTTTCAGGTAAGTGGGCAGTTTTTTCAGATTTCTGCCTGGTGCAGGAGGTGTGGTTGTCAGAAGTGAGGGTTGAAGACCAGCTCCTGACACCGTGTGTGGCTGCAAGCAGCAGCTGTTGCCAGCAGCTCACCCATCCGTTTGCAGCGAGGGGTGCAGACCCGCGGCTCTGCAGGAGTGTGTTCCCAGCAGGTGCCTAGCTCCAGCACCCTTACTCCGTGAGTGGCAGCCAAGCCAGCCCACAGCCAGGCTGTGACAAGGACAGCTGGCCTCTGTGCCAGCGTAAACCTCCCAGTGCCAGGCATTGCTCGTGGAGGTGGCTCCTGGGAGGGGAAGAGAATTGCGCACCGGTCCCTCATCCAGTGCAGCTGGGGTTTCGGATTAGTCCCATCCTCTGTGAAATGAATTTGCCAAGGTCCTTGGTTGTCAGGTTCCTTCAGGGTGGAAAACTGTCATCACAGTTACTCATGGCCGTGGTGCTGGTTCCATGTAATATCCATCTCTTAGCTTTTCTGTGGACACTTGAACACATAGCCCACAACAAGGCAGAGGAGGCTCGGCCTACACTCAGAAGCTGGAGTCGTCTTCTGCTTTTGTTTTGCCACCCTCTTCTGTATATTTCCAGCTGCCCAGTTTGTGAGCAGTACACTGCTGTGAGGAGGGCGTTATCTTATCTTGGCAGGACAGCAGGCTGGTAAAGGTTTTGTTGCCCTAAGAGATAGGATCTTTATGAAGACAACCACTTAGAGGCCAGAGAAACCAGTGCTTCTGTGAGTTCTGGGATGGAGGAAGCCTGGTTTCCAGAGGATTTCTGTCTCGGGGTCACCTGACTTTTAAACTGAGTTTACAAATGTGAATTTGCCACTTACTATGGATGATGCATGAGAATGAATATACTATGTGTGTTCAAAGCTTTGACCAGACTTCATGCCTTAGCCAACGCCAGAAAATCCATGTAGGTGGGAACTTTGAATCGTGTGCGATGGGTTCCCTTGTGCCTTGCAAGGTGTGGTTGTCAGCTGACTCCTTCTCTGGTACTCTTATCGAGGTTGTGTTCACACCGAGTTTCTTGACTCAGTAAGAGCATGAATAAAATGTCTTTTCCTCCCGCCTGCCTAATGTCAAGAAGTGTTCAGGAATTTGATCTCTCTGTTGCTCAAATCTGGTGAATTGATCAGTGGACTCAGAAGATGTTGGTGTGGGAGGGACAAGTAGGCACACATGCACACACACTTGTACAGAGTGAGCAAGTAATCCTTGTACCCTGAGGAAACCAAACTAAGAGTAAGGAAGAAAGGAGCACCAGGCATATAGCTGTTAGCCGTTTTCCTGCTGTAGGAAAAAGGACCTGAGCAGCGGCTGTTTTTCACTCCTCTCTTATTTACAGGTTGCAATAAATGGTGCAAATTTGCAGAATGTCTTCATGCTTCTCACCTTGGAGCCTCTGCTGGCCAGAAGCCCTTTCCTGGTACTTCATGTTCGCAGGAGTAACTTAGTTGGTGATGCTTTAAGGGAGTTGAGCATCCATTCAGACATTGATCTGAAAAAGCCTCTGAAAGTAAGTTTTCCCCACACCTTTAGCACCTTCTCATCCAGCTGACATTTCTGCAGCCTTTCAACCCTTCTCGTTGCCACTTCACCAGTGGCTTCTTCGTAGGTAGAGCACTCAGGGACACTTGATCTGATCAACGTGGGGGTCGAGTCTTTCTCCTCTCCGACTCCCAGAGTGTTTTGGGGGTGGACAGTTTACAAGAAGGCAAGCAGGAGCTTTACTTTCTTTTCCTGGTGTGTCTAATGTATAAAGGGGTACGGGAGGAAACATTTCTGTATTATGCAGTCGCTGTTTTGCTCTTGTGCAGGAGCAAGCCACTTACAATAGCAAATGCTTTATCTCTGAGAGGTTGCTACAAAATTCAGCAGCTGCTGTCATGTTGCTGCTTCTGTTGTTGGGAGGACAGGTGGTTATTTATGATTTGCCTAAGGAGTTAAACATTTTCAAAATACCTTGTTTGCCACCCCCTGTTCCCTCCCCCCCCCCGCAAGCAGAGCACTGAAACAGGCTCATGGGTTGCAGTGGGTTTGAGCGTGTCAGACAAATTGCCTTGCGTGGCTCCCAATTAGAAAGTTTTCTGATTCACTCAGTCTCAGCTCTGCATCCCTGTTACTGACCTGCTTTTTCTACAGGTCATCTTCGATGGTGAAGAAGCTGTTGACGCTGGAGGAGTGACAAAGGAATTTTTCCTCCTGTTGTTAAAAGAACTCCTCAACCCCATCTATGGCATGTTCACTTACTACCCAGAGTCAAACCTGGTGTGGTTTTCAGATACGGTAAGCCCTTGCCCTCTATACACACAGCTTGAAATAATATGCTGCATTTAAATGACAAGAAAGTTAGTGACACACTGTGGGAAAGAAATGATCTTCCTTTCATTTTCCACCCACGATGCACTGTGAGCTCTGTTTTCAGTCAGAGGAAATCAGTATAGGTTCATTAACTTCAGTAGAATGGCGATCATTGTGCTTGTTAAGGAGTTGACTCTTTCTCTTTATTCTTGTCCCATAATAAAACTTGTATTAAGTGTCAGATGACAGTTAATAGAACTGTTATTATCAGGAGCGTCATAATGGTGCTAATTTTACAGAACCAGAGGTTTGGATCTTAATGGCGTTAGAATTCTGTGCTTCCCTTGCTGTTCATGTAATTGCAACCAATCCACTTAGTCATGCATCACTATCACCTTCAGGGTCTAAACTTGTTAGTGGTTTATGTGAGGAAGCTCTTACACAACAAGAAACTTGGTTTGTAGTGAGAGCTGGTTGGTTTTGGAAGGGTGTGGAGTGCACGTTCTGTACCTGTCAGACAGCATTATGCTGGAGATGGTGGTTTGTGTCTTTTTTTCTTCACCTCCCTGGCTAGCATGATGGGAAGTGCTGTTGTCAGTCTTCCCTTAGGGTGTAGGTGCCCTGGTGGGGCTTCTTTTAATTCATTGATTATGTTTTACAAGGAAGGAAATTACACGTCACCTTTTGGAACTTGTAAACAGTATTACGGAGCTATTACTCCTCGTGTTAATGCTATAAAAACAACAAATCTTTGACTCTAAGAATATTGACAGTGTAAGCACTGAAAATATGAAAGTCGCGTATTTACAACATTTAACAAATACAGGCAGCCAGTCTGTGACTGCCGTACCAGTGTGAGAGTAGAGGCGCGCAGGAATGGAGGCCACTATCCCAACGCCTGTGTTGGTAGATTTGCCTGGGCAGCACTGTGGTTATGCACGGGATTTTAATAGAAAGTAGGAGGGGTGGTAGGGAGAGAATTGTTAACACATCTTCTTGTAGGACGTAGACAGCAAATGTTGAAGCTTTGTTAATGTCTAAGGAAATAAAAGGCAGATAAGGTGGAAAGCAGCTGTTGCTGTTTCCACAGCTAATCATGGCTTAAAAATGTAACACGGTTTGGTTTCTGAATCTGCATTTCTGTGCCACACTCCAGCTAGGAATTCACAACCAAACTGGGACCTGATGGGAGCTTTCTGATTTTGTCCCAGTTGGAAAAGCAGGGGCTGTCTTCTTAGTGCAGGGGGGAAAGGGTAGAGTTCATTGCACCCATGACAGCGTGGCTCACCCGGATTTCTGTGTGTGGTTTTGCAGTGTTTTGTAGAACACAACTGGTTTCACTTGATTGGCATCATATGCGGCCTTGCAATATACAACTTCACAGTGGTAGACCTTCACTTTCCCTTGGCTCTGTACAAAAAACTGTTGAATGTGAAGCCCTGCCTAGAGGATTTGAAGGAGCTGTCCCCTACGGAAGGAAGGTATGGGAAACAAAATTTGCAGCCTTTCTGGGAAGGGGGACCATGAATCTGAGAACAAGAAATGCCAAACTGGCTAAAAGCTGTTCAACAAAACACCTCCTGATCCTTTTGAGAGACTGATTAATTTGGAGGGCTGCAATCCTAGCAAAGTTCATAAGCCGGTGGTGAATTTCATGTAAGACTTCTCGTCTCCCACAGGCTATCGGTCCCATCTGCTTAGGCTCTAACCTCTGTACTCACTTTCCTGACCCCCAGAGACTGGATATCAACGCAGCCAAAAGATACCTACTACACTCCTTTGAAAACAGGGGTGGAGGCCAGTCCCTCCACCGTCTGGTTGTGTGCATGACCCCGGATCCCAGCCTCAGCCTTTCCACCTGAGCCAGGCTTGGCTTAGCAAGCAGATCCACTGCATGTCTCATTGACGTAGCCTGGGATGGGAACTGTGCATAGGATGTCAACTGCCCCATCTCTCAAGCAGTGTAATTCTGACCTGCTCCCATGCCAGAAAGAAGGGATTTGAATGGAGTGAAGGAATGACTTTTCCTGAACGGCGTATTGATTCTTTTTGGCCTAACTGCGTGGGGATATTGGTTCCCTCTGACACTGAGAGGTTAAGATCCCACTGTCTGACTGCTGTCTTCTTTTTTCTTCAGAGTTGCCATCTGATTTACCTGCACAAAGCTACAGCTGTATTAACAATAGTGAGGTAAAATTCCAGGAAGGCTGCAGCAGGATTTTGAGGGATGGGAGCATAATATATTCTACATAATAGGATACAGATATAATCCACCACTCTCTCTTCCTCCACTCCCTCAGACCTTTTTTTGGTGATGGCATAAATGTCTAGCACTCCTTCAGAACTGGAAATGTAATTCTATTCTAAGGCCAGGCTCATTAAAGGGAATCCATGTACTAGGTAGGCATAGACTATATTGAGACCTTGTGTGAACTGGCATTTATCCTGCATCTATCAAAGCATCTTTTTATTTGAGGTATATTTCTTTCTTGCCCCTTCAGGTGACTCAGAGATTCTCTTTTGCAATCCTGTTACCCTGATGTATGATGCTGTTTACTTTTGCTGAATTTCTTTTCTCCTTTAGATGTATGGCTTTTTGAATATGTTTTTTTTTTTTTTTCCCCTTATTTCTTTCCCTACCTGTCATGTAGGAGTCTTCAGCAACTTTTAGATTACCCTGGTGAAGACGTAGAAGACACATTCTGCTTGAATTTTACAGTAAGACACATTTAATGTATCAGCTTTGTGATTGCTGTGGTACAGTTGAAGCTCATCTACTTATTCATGTGTATTATGGTTTATTCCAAACCATGCCTGTAGCCCATACCCCATGTTAATGGCAAATGTTAATCTTAAAATGTTAAAATTCTTTGCTGTCAACTCCCTTGTTCTTTTGTATGTGGTCATGAAAACTGAGCTAGTAAGTAGATTAAGCAGAGTGATCTTCAATATATAGCCTTGTTGTCACGTGACTGTGTTGTCACTTGACTTAGATGCCAGTGGCCAAGTTCTCACACTAGACAGTGAGAAGTATATTCCTGAATCCTCCTTGAAACTGGAAGTTAGACTTTGACATCACTAGATCAATTCTTGAAATGCTAACACCATTCAGAATTTTCCTTGCTGTGATAACACTAGTACTTTTTAACTTAAAAATTTATGGTGAGTGTACTTGGTCAGGCTTTCTTAGAAACAAAATGCTGGAGGCTATTGCTGGAGACATGCTGAGGTAGTCAGGTTTCCTGTGCTACTACAGCAGAATTTTTTTTCTAGCTAGTAATGTAGATGCAGTAGTTTCTGTTACATGGTGGAGATTCCCTGAAATTAAGAGTTTGGTCTTGATGTACATCGGAATATCAAGTACGTCCCTCATCACGTGCAAACATTTAGAAACTCACAAAGAGATATGGCATCATTATTCTCCAAGCTATGTTTTCCTCTGTTGACTCGGGCAGGGTAAGGGCTTCCATGTTTCCATGTCTTTGCTTTAAAGTCCTCATGCTCTAACAGGTTGTGAGTGATGGGTTCGTCTTGAACTTGATCTTGGTTCTTGACTCTCTGTCCAGGACCTGCCTGGGGTAAAAACAAGGTGCCAGAAAACTCTGCTACACACTGTGAAGAAAATCCTTGCTGAGCTAAGAGAGTGTTGTCCATTTCCTTGTTTCATAAATGAGAGCACGTAAAGTCTCTTAGCTCAAACTTGCCTCTGGAGTGAGTCAGACCTGGGTCTGGCTGTCTCTCATGCAGGTGAGAGCTGCAGTTCAGGAAGAGGTAATGAAGCCATAATGATGATAATGCAGACTGTGAAAAAAGAATACCTTTGAAGTACCAAAAGAGATTTTTCTCCAAATTCTCTTTTCGTGCAAAAGGGCATTCTTACTCTCTCTCTTTTGCACTAAATACTGCATAATATATAAAGACATACAGACACATCTGCTAAGACTTTGAAATGAATAAATAACTGGTATCCCATCCTTGAAATTAAGAACTCATCTTGCATATCAAAATCTGAGCCTCTTTTGTGGGTGACACCTTGAAAATTGACCCTTTTGCATTTTCTCCACATGACCAGTTTTGTGTGTACAAAATGTACATTTGTACTGGTGCCATCCTAGGCCAGGCAAAGGCAGGAAGCCGTCCATTGTCGTGCCACCTTGCAGTGAGAGCGGATGAATTAACCTATGGAGCTTCTATTACAAAAAAGGGAGTCGTTTTTATTGCCAGAGCATGTGAGATTAGTGAAATACAATTTTTTAGTTATCAGTCTCTTTTTTTTTTTCCCACAGGAAATTTACCTAAAAGAATAACTTTTTTCCTTTCTGAGTTTGCATTTAGACTTAATAGCAGTTCTACAGCAAATGTAAATGATGCAAAGTGGTGAAGCATGCAGGGCATTTGGTGTGGAGAAGTAATGTCCTGAATGTACCTTTTCTCTGGCCCACCCTTCACATGCTAGTCATCAGCTGTGAAAGGGAACCCTGTATCTTTCTGCAGTCTTACGGCCTTGAAAAGTACTTCTGGTAAAATTAACTCTCCGGTTTTATGTAGATCTGCAGGGAAAGCTATGGTGTGACAGAGCAGAAGAACCTGATTGAAGATGGAGATAAAATTCTGGTGCAGAAGAACAATAGGTAAGTGGGGCATATGTGGGGATGGACGCGTAGTGAAGGCAGGTGCAATGCTGCAGAAAATTTGGCTGAGGTGAAGTGTGGGAGAGAATTAGAAGTCACTGTGAACGGATTCTAAGACCAGTTGTTCAAAAGTTACTGGATGCCAGTGGCACTTGAATAGAAAGCAAGTTTTAATCATCTCTCAACTGATGTTTGGAAAATGTCCCACACCGTTTTGGGTGGACCATCCACCCTTTTGGATGGACAGTTTTCCTATAAAAGGCCTTCATGTAGACCCGTGGCAGTTTTCTCATAGTAAATAGCAATTGCAACATGATTCTGGCCCTTGAAGATTAATCTCCCTGATGGTTTAGAGAGGAACTGTATGTGACCGGCAAAACCGAACCTGGCAAACTTGTTTATACCATTAACTCGGG
>Ga0181612_162603_pt1 | contig 14433 bp, 11 predicted proteins | sample HoacroProtozoa21_FD_119630 | JGI IMG/M metagenome (GOLD analysis project Ga0181612, IMG submission 119630) | Hoatzin crop microbial communities from Cojedes, Venezuel. Combined Assembly of Gp0051906, Gp0051904, Gp0051908 | reverse complement strand
TTTTTTTTTTTTTTAAATAATCATTAAAGTAATGCATTGGTTCTCTTACCTGAACATACTAAAATCAGTCTCTGGAACACATTTCCAAATGCAGAGCCTTTGAAGGAGGAAAAAAAGAAGGAGGAAACAAAGAAGAAAAAAGAAAAAAAAAAAGGAGGGGGTTAGTGGCTAGATTACAATTCTAAAAATCAAGCAATTCTGAAAAGCTTTCTGTAAACTATTTCATATTTCTAAGCTCTGATACATTAGCTTTAACTCAAGACTACAAATTCTGGCTCACTTGAGTGCAATTTTAGCATGAGACTTTTCAGTGACTTCAATAGTTTTTGGTCAGTCATTCCACAGCTACTTCAGAGGTTAAACACTCAACCATGGCCAAAGGTCTCTGAATATAGGCTGGGATACAGGCAGAGATATAGAACAGACATTTCACCAGCATACATCCTAACATGTAGCTTCATGCATCCTCGCACATAGCTTTCAGAGTGGCATAGAGCTTTACAACGTTTAAAGATATACTATTGCCTTCTGGGAATTTTCCTTTACATAGCTGAAGTGCTTTGAGGTAGCATTCATTCATGCACAGTCGTACCAACCAATCAGAAACTCTGAAAAAAATGAGGAATATTTTCATACAATATTCTTTTACAAATGTTTGAAAAAACAAGCTTGGCTACTAAAATTACGCATTTTTCAGTGAAGAGTGTTTTTTCTGAACCATTATCAGTGGTATTAATTTATTCCAGAAGCGCATTGATTTCAGTGCTTTTCATATCAGCAACGCAGTTTCAATATAAATTTATTCCAACCTTGATGATGACAGTTTGAAATGTCTGTACATCTCATCCAACTCTAGTCAGTAATAAAATAACACAATTTTCTTTTTGTCCGCTCTACCCTATTTATTAAGAAGTTTTGATTAACAGCCATTTCACCATATCTATATATTAAGAGTTATCTACTCCATCATCCTTTTTTTCCCTCTTGCAATTGTACCACCACTTGTACTACTATTGAAGAGGAAAAATTGTGGCTTCTCTTGCACAAAGTTTATACAGATATTCAGTCACAAAACTAACATAAGGCTTAACATATGCCCAGAAAGCAAGACACTTTGTGTTTAAGATTTCAGCAAGGAGACTAACTGTACCTACACTTCTGAGAAAAACGATCACACTTCTCTGCTCCCTTCTAGACCCTTCACTCTCTGAAGCACTTAGCGAGCTCACCCTTTATTGCAGTCAATGGACTCAGTCTAAAATGTTCAGCAGCTCATAAGACTGGGAGAAAAGTCTCTTACTGACATAAAAATGGGCTCCCTTTTGTAAGTAATCCACCAATACTTTACCTGTGAAACAGATTAACTGTATGAAACACATTAAGTCAATGATTTGAGATGGACTTTGATTATACACAGAATCTAAAATCTTGATTCCAATCCATTTCTGGCTACCTGGAAGCCACCTTTCTCCTACTCCCCATGAACTGCCACTGCAGATGAAGTCAAAGTTCATCTGCTAAAGCTCTACTGTTCAAGTTTCTAGTGTTTCTTCTTTGCAACTCATGTATGCTAAAGAACATATTCCCTTTGTGTTTTTAGTTGAAAACACAACATATCAAATCAAACTCCCAACTTTGGAACTCGATAATATCCCCAATTCACTATTTGTCCTGAACTGCTCCCTCCAAGCAAAAAACCTCTCACATGAATAAAGTAATTTTTCTAGTCTTACCTAGCATAACAGCATCTATTACTCTATACACTACTACCCAGACAGGCTTGCAAGAGTATTTGTGTGACAACTCCTAAAGCACTTAGAAACCAATACCTATCAAAAGGATATTTCAACTGTGCTTGTCCTTGTGATTCTGACTTTCCTGTTAACACCTAAGTGTTCCTGGAAATTTACTGAATATTTAATAGCAAGAAAAGGTTATTTGGTCCTATGGATTTTAAAAAGTCTATATGTGACCAGCGCAGATGAGTAACTGGCAAATGGGAGACTCAAGTCTTTTTACCTATCTGGTATTTTTCCTGTTTTGACTCAAGGATACAAGACACTGAATACTTTTGTAGTATTGCTTATGAAGACAAGAGAGGATCTATATATGTAATGGCCTTGTTAAAAATAACAACAAACACCCATTGGCAATAACTTTTTAACCAAAACCAGGACACATTAACAATCGTCACACCCGATATAAAGCCATAAAAGTTAAATCTTGTAAGTTCAAAGTAAGTAAGAACTCTTGCCTTGCCTTAAACACTTCTCAAACTCTCTTTTAGGACTACCTCAAAAGAAGGGGTTCTTCTGGTTGCAGATACAAATGCAGCAAAGAAAAGAAGATTAAGAATAGGTAGTTTTCAAATGCAGGGAAACCACATTCAAATGAAGTTGTGAGCACTGCCGTTCAAGCACACCAGGAAAGCACTCGGCGAGACATGAAACCAGCACACAGATTTTCTTTCACATTTGAAGCTGATCAAAGCTAACTGTACAAAGCTATATCTAAGCTAAGCGGCAGAAGATTAAACAATGTCTGGAACAAAAGGAAACACCATTTTCCTGAACCGCTTTGTCTGACCGGAACATTATTTCATTAAGCCTTTCTCCATCTTCTACTTCAATCACATCATTGCCGGAGTAACTAACTGAAGCTGCGCTTTCAAAGTACTCTGAAGAGACTGGTGCCATTGTTATAGCTCAGCTGCAAATCATGCATCTAAGACAGCCTTATGATTAGGGATAAGGGAACGATGAGGAAAGATAGCTAATATATCCATATTTTAATATGTATCTGTGGTACCTAATGATAACAACACGTTGATTTGAACAGCTACTCACTTCAATCTTCTAATTTACTGCCTGATGGAAGAAGTAATTCATTTTATGCAAGATTCAAAGGATTGTTCAAGAAGACATACTGAGAAGTATGTTATAAAAAGTTATCTACTTTCAAATGATTGATACTGCTGCAGCTACCTGTAAGGCATTTTGAACAAGTATTGATTTTGTCAACACAAGTGCATTTCATGGATAAACGCTGCTCCACAGAACACCCTGTTTACAGAACTCCTGTGAGACTAAGAAGACAAAACTTTTTCATAAAGTAAATGACTTAGTAACAAATGTTGCTTTGGAAAAAACAGAATGTTTTTCCTTCGATTGCCTGTTTAATTAAAACATGGAACTGATAAATTCAAACTGAATAAAGAACTCATTTTCATAGAAAGTGAAGACTGACGGTGATTTTTTTTGCCATAGAATATGAAAGCTAAGATTTCCCAAAGTTTGTATGGGGAAACCCCCCTCCCAAATTTAAAGAGGGTTTTTGTCTCTGGGTTTTGTTTGTTCATTTGAGGGGTTTTCTTTGTTTTTTCAAGATGAAAGAAGAGCCACTCCCCTCACCCCCCAAGGGTATAGGCCCTGCTCTTTCAAGGCATATGCAGATGTCCCCATGTAGTTTCTGCCAGGAGGCAGAGGTGAAGCACATTGAGTCATCGTTAGTTCAGTCCAAAACACAGCAATTCCAAAGCTCATAAGATCACAACTCCACGACTGCTTATTTCAAGCAGCGCCACTGCAGACAGAAAACTGGGGGTACGAGCGATTGCTCTGTTTCATAGAAAAAGAAGAAAGAAATTCTAGCAGCTTTAGGACAAGGCCTAAAAAATGAAATTCCAGAAATTATAGAAATATGTGGAACAAAAAGAAGAACCTCTGGAGTAGAACTCAGATAATGGTTTCTTTTTAGCATGTATCTCTAAACAATGGGAGAGCACCACGAATGCCAGGTGTATCCTCTTGCAGGACACCACACATTTCTCTGAAAACTCATTAGTAGTTCGATGAGTTTGCAACCATCGTGTCTTGAATCAGTGCAGCAGAGCAGTGTAGCAGGCACAGGTGCCCAGGCGCTGGCAGCAAGGGCTGCAGGGCGGCCGCTGTGAGGGGAGGCTGGGGCCACCCTGTGCCGGACATGGCCTGTTCCAGCCAGCTCCAGCAGGCCCCGATGGCCCCACCCGGCCCTTCAGCCACAGGTGCTGGTGCCTCGGGGAAAACACTTTTAAGAAAGGGCGCTGAGGGGCAAGAGAAAAAGTGTGAGGCCCTGTGACACCAAGGTCGGAGGAGACGGAGGGGTGGACATGCTCCAGGCACCAGAACAGGGATTCCCCTGTGCCCTGGGAGGAGACCACGCTGCAGCAGGGGAAAAGCATGAAGAAGGAGCAGCAGAGATCAACCATCATGGACTGACCACACTCCCCATCTCTCTGTGTTGCTCGCGGGGACATCGTTGTTTTAATCTTTGTTTCTCTCCAGACAAATCTATTTTAGCTGGAAATAATTTAATTTCCCCAAGTCGAGTCTATTTTACCCATGACCGTAATTGGCAAATTATCTTGCTGTCCTTATTTTGACCCACAAGTTTTTTCATATGATTTTCTTCTCTGTTCTGTTGAGGAGGAGGGTGATAGAGTAGCTGGGTGGGCACCTGGCAGCCAGCCAAGGCTTAGCCACCACAGAGAGACTGCTCTTGTTGATGCAGGTAAAAAAGAATATTAGATCCACAGAAAGCAAAAGAGATAGCAGAAGAGAGTTTAAATGCTAACAACAACAGTGGGAGAGCTTTCTGCCTGCACAGATGTGTCACCTAAAATCACCTTATCAGCCCACTACTCTGAGGCATGACTAATTTAGATGTCCATCTCGTGCATTGCTTAAAAATGTTGCTGCTCTTCCAGCTGCAATACTTCAAAAAAAACCTTGTTTCTTTTACAAAAGTTTCAGGTTTGACAGGAACGCTATAAAATCACATCACCTAGGAATAAAAAGCAGTATGAAATCTCCCTCATGAACAAACTTAGTTTTAACATGTGTACTATGTCTTTCAAAAATGGAAATTTAATCAACGCTCAGAATAATCTGCTGTGAATCTGCAGGATCTCTAGTTAAAAGCAGTGTTTTACATTTTATTTATTCTGGTTTGTTTTTTTGACTTGGTAATCTTTTTACGTAACAACTAAACAGAGCCATATTAAGGGTATAGTGCCAGTATCTCCTTTCAGTCAGTTTGCTTCCCTAAGGCTGTTTAAGCAATATTTTATACAAGATTATAGTTGTCATGTCCATAAGTACTGTTTCATGTGAATTTCAAAGCACTTAACATTTGTCTTGCTTTAGAATTCAATAATAAAGCTCCCACTGATATCAATATTAACAGAGCTAGGACAGAGTTAGCTGAGGTTTAAAATGTTTATTCTTATGTATCCAGAAGTTAATTTTCTATCACAGTGTACAGCAATTAAAACTGACAAATGAAACACGTCTTCTAAAGGGTAAATACATAAGTCTTTTAGCCCTGATTTACTTCCAGTGAGAATGACCACTGCCTCTTCCATTTGAAATCCAGCAACAAGATGGTGCAGAAGGCAAGAATGCTTCACCCAGCTGTATTAATGCCGAACACACAGAGAGGGGGGCAGTCTCCAGACCTGTCAGTTCAGGGACAATTTTAACACATGCCAAAACCCATTAAGAAAAATTTGAAGACAAAGTCACTGATTCTGAAAGTAATTAATTTTATTGCCAGTAATTGCATTTTAAAGTAACATTGTTAGCATGAAATTGTACCTAAAAGGCACACGCAAAAGTCTTTGAAGACCTGGATGGTCCCCAGAAGAGTTAAGTATTTTTCCTTTGTTCCTCACTATACATAATTCAGACATAAAGCCAATTGCTCTGAGAAAAAAAAAAAATCCAGCAGCCTTTATAAGCACAGCCCTTTATTAAAAATGTAAATTGGAAATCAACTACCCATGTAACCTTTACCTCCCACTACTAAAGTATCTGTCTGATGGAATAACCAAAAGGCTTACTTCTCATTTACTGGGTGACTGACTAGAAGTACATATACTTTCATTCATTATAATTGCAGTGTTTGGGTTGTTTGAGGGGGGTGGGTGGGTTTTTTTTAAACAATGCAGAATGGTAGATACATCAGCCACATTAGGGAGCAAACTCTCTTAAAGTAACGTTTTCACAACTGTACCAAACTTAATCGAATACATTATAGTTCCATAGGATGACAGGATGCATAAAATGTAAAGTATTCTTCTCATGCAGCTCTTGATCAGGAAGGCATCACACATCAATGGAAAATTCAAGCTTCAGAGTCATGCTCAAAGCTTGGGATATTGCTCTTACAGGTAACATGGTCCTCAGGAGTTTATTCCCTAGCTATAAAATACAAACTCAAGAAATAAAACACAGCGTCACTACTTTGACTTACATACTTCAGCTTGAGGTTATACTGTTCCTGGCCAAAAATCATGTTACATTCTTCAAGACTCTGGCAAAATAACAGGAGCTTTTGTATTTGATTTGGTGTTTTAACGGATAATTAATCCGGGTCAGATGTTTCAAAGCATAGAATGCTTATTTCAGCTATGTACTTGATTTGTTGACAAGTCACTATTCTAACTAGACTTACTTGGAAAAAATCAGCCTACTGTGCTGACATGTACAAAAACCCAAACTTTCTGCCTACGAAGTTGCATTTTAGCTTTCAGTTTTTAGATGTTAACTCTAAAATGTTGTTACACAGATGAATATAATAGCTAAATTTGTCACAAAGCAAATTTTACAAATGTTAAAAAACTTGAAACATACTGTTTTTGTAAAGATACCAGGAAAATGGCAATGCATTTTTGACAGAAAATGTTGTCTCATTTTATATGTTTCTATCTTCCAAAAGAACACAGCTGTATAAACTGGGTTGGAAAGCTGAAAACTGAAACAGAGACTGATTTTTTTTTTTAATCAATAATTCATATAAATTAATGCTAGAAATGTAATTTTTAAAGTGTGATCATAATGGCATCAGAGATGTTTTAATTAAAGAACTTGGGATTTATTCCAGTGGAGATATGCAAAACTAACACTAGCTGTATAGGTCACTTTACATGACAAGTTATTAGGAGGGGGTAAAACAGTGAAAAAAGGCAAAGCAATTAATTTGCAGTCAACTTCTCTTTGCTAATATGCATCTCTAAGGAAAGAACACAAAGGAGAAGGAGAGACATTCAGAGACAGATACTGCATGTGAAAGTGCCCTGGGAAACAGACTTTCTCCACTGTAAGTAGAGTTCCTACTGTAAGAGAACTTTCCTACTTGGCTGGGATCCTCAGGATGAAAATGTGACAAGTAGATAACGTATACAAATGCTGTTTGACAACACTGAATTGCAAGTCATTCTCTGTAGGATATCAAGGAGGACAAAAAACAACACACAATGTTTATCTGTTTTAATAGTAGAACACTGTGACCTATTCAAACAATAAAACAAGAGCAGAGAGGGTGAATTGCCTAGTTTGTCTGTATCAAATAAATGTCAAGTTAGATTCAGAATCACTAATAGCCGATGCTGTCAGTACGTTTCTTGAAATAAGTTGTGAAATTATACAATAGCACTTTTGAACTAAAAAGTTTTGAGATTCTGATGTCAGTTATTCCCTTATGCCACCAGCAGTTTTTAATTTAGTTATCAAGCTATCTTCCTTAGCATTCCTAAAGTGATTAGAACATGAGCACTACTTAAAGTTCAAAAGCAGCAGGATGCTTTCCGAGAAGTTTTGATTTTTTTGTTCCACATTTGAAAATCTGTATCTTAAAAGAGTTCACTTGCCTCCAATATCTTCTAAAACCATGAAGTTTTTCACAGCCTAGAAGGACTTCTGAGCATAAACTGGTATTCAGAAAATAGTGAAATTGAAATAAATTCCTTGAAAACACCAAACCAAACCAACCCCTCCAAGAAGTCTTGAAAGCACTTTTTTTTTGTTAATCACCTGCAAGAGCTGAAGAACTCAGTATTTACAACTACAGATGCTTATTTAAACAGACAAAACAGTAATTATTCTTGTATATAAGTGTTTTGAAAATTCAACTTTCAGGTGGTAAAAAACAGCCACCCTAAACCCCCAAGGATTTGGTAAATACTCCTTTTAGCTCCTCAAACATTCCTGTAACACCTGATTTCAGACATTTTTTCCCCACTGATTTTTTCAAAGATGGCAAGTATCGAGATCACAGAGTTTGTTTTACTTACACAGATGTATTCATTCTACATTTAACAACTAATATTTCAGAATATTTACTCCAGGATTACTCTAGAAGAGAGATCATTCTGGTTTCTCCTCCTTTCAGTCAGTAATATTTTGTTGAAATAGTTCTCTGTGAAAAACAGTGCAGGAATGATGAGATTTTGGGTTAGCTAGTTCTGCCTCCAGGAAAGCACATTGTGTAAGAAAACATATTAACCATCAGTTAATGTTCTTGTGTCAGGGAAAGTCAATTATGATTTTGAACTGCATTTGCAGGGTGTTACACTAAAACATGCAAAACCATCTCAAAGGGTTTTAAACCTGACTTGTTTCCCTGTTAAAATAGATGGTACTTTATATTTAGCAACTTGTTTGTAAAGCATGCTGTCTGATGGGATACGTTTTCCCTGCAGAAACGTGCTAATGGATGTTCCTTAAATATGTGCCCTACACTAAGAACACCCCCATGGAGAAAGGTGCAATCTGAAAGTCATTCCCCGCTGCCTCTTTGGAAAGCTTAGTAGAGCGCCCTGTCTTTTATGCCTATACACCATATTTTCTAATTTTTTTACCCCTGTTTGTAATATATCTAAGAATGAATACATGGAAATAATGTCATGGGGTTTTCAACACTTATTAGGAAGAAGAGGACTAAGTCTTCGCATGTAATAAGGCAACTGGCTGCAGACACGTAAACTAGCTCTTTTTCATCTATGCAAATATGCTCAGCTATTGTTTCCAAACCCTCATAAGAGTTTCTACAAATATATTGAACTGTAAGTCTAAATCTCGGTTCTCTGTCAATATTTCTCACAACTTCAGTGCCAACGCTGTCTTAGTGCCAGCACAGAAATTAAGACAGAAAACTGCAGTGATGGCTGGGGCAGTCCTGGTTATTAGCTCCTCCACAAATGCTTGCTAACAAACAAAGACAGTAGCAGTCACATTTTCGCAGAGGAACAGAAGGAAGAAGGTAGCCAGGAACTGTGAAAAGGAAAGGAAAAGGAACTCAGCCATGGCAGCCGCATGGACTGCAGTACTGTCAATATTTATCCTCTAAGGCGGAAATCTGAATCCTAGCACTCCCATCACAAAACAGCTGAAGAGCTATTTTGGTGACAGCCCTAGCAAATTAAGGTGTTAGTCCCCACCAACTTCGCAGCAGGTAAAGTACCACAAGAGATTACATTGAACACAGCCAGGTTATTTTAAATTGCCACTTAAGTTATGCCATGCTCAACTGTTTTGTTTTTTAGTCAAAACAGATTAGAAACATTCAAACAATCTGTTAACAGTAATTTGGCTGCTTAGAGAGCAGCATCCAGCTCAGTAGCAGAAATGAAAAATTATTCCAATATACTCCAAAAAAATTTCAGTAAGGCTTCAGAAATGAGTCCATAAAAACTAACATGCTGAGTGGAAATTTTCCTAACATGGGTAAGCTGAGCAAAGAGGCGTGTAGTCTTAGCTAGAAGCAAAATACACAGGAAAAAAGTATTTCTGAAATCCTGACTCTCTTCAGACACTACACCTAGTGATGGTAGAGGTGCCTCTGTCATTCTGGGATTGCATCCTAGAAATTCCTCCTAAGTGTGGTCACCTTAGACCTCCTTCTCATCAAGTGAGAGCAAGGTCACACTTTCACTAAATACATTGCCAGTGAAAGATCTGTTGACTCTGTTTTAAACAGCAGTAGCTGGAAGAGTACAGAGCTATTCAGGATCTGAAAGATATGCATCCAGTTGTCTCTACTGCCCAAGTGGAACAGGATTGTAGGATAATTCAGGTTAGAAAGGACCCCAGGAGGTCTCACAAAATAAGGTCATCTAGGAGATCAGATCTGGCTGCTCAGGACTTTATCTAGTTGGAACCTGAAAATCTCCAGGGGTGGAGACCACACAACCTCCCTGCACAACCCATGTCACTGCTTTCCTATACTCATTTTGAAAAAGTGATACCCTTATGTCCAATGCCTGTATTCAAGGAGAAGGGAGGGACAGCAGAAAGCATACATTGTCAGCATTGCAGTGAAATGCTCTTGCTCTTTTAAGAGAAAGTGGTAACTACTACTGTTTGCTATATAAGTACTAGTTTAAAAGCTCATGATAAGACTAATAAAGTTATTTGGGATAAATAAACAAAAAATGCTGGGTTTTCAGAGCCTGAACAAGGCAGAAGGCACGATCAAGAATGAGGCTGTTCAGTCCCATTAGTTTAAGAGACCACTTACAGAGACAGCTCTTCACACGCCTAAGGCTGCGTATGTAAAAAATTCCACTGCCTTTAGACAGTTACCTTTGGATCACACTAAGCAGTATTTTCAATATCTCCCTCTTCTGCCTGCCTTCTGTGTCAGTCACTGTGGGTTGTACTCAGACTGCTTCCTACATATGCCTCACTTAGTAGCCATGATTGCTGGAGAGATTTTGCAGAGTAGGCACTCTTTAGTACAGGACTAATTTCAGCCTTCTCAAAAGGCTTCCGGGTTTTTTACATTATTCTATGAAATATTGTCATTAGCATAAAACAGCCTCTTTTGTTCATAGTTCAAAATCTATGCTCCAGGATGGAGTAAGTTTTCCAGACTTAGTGAGAAGTACCAATTTCACAAATTTATAGATCATTACAGTGGTACAAATATTATAATTTTGTCTTTGAATGTAAATGTGCATGTAGAAACATTATTTAGGTACTTAAAATATGGAATTCAAGAGGCAGCATACCGTATCACAAGAGTTCTACTTGCATCAAGTTTCTCAGCAATTTCTCTGAGTGGAATAAATTTTGTCTTTTTAGGTTTATGCTTCTCTCACAGAGATTGTTTGATACAGAGGACACTGATGAGGATGGTAAATGATAAAATTTTTTGCTCATGATACAGAGTGACAAAAAGCTTTCAAGATTTCTAAGTATTATTCACATTTTACAAGTAAGGATTTAAAATCTTTAGAGAGATTACATGATTTCCCAAAGTCTCATAGTGAGATAATGGCTGAAACAAGAACAAAACTACATTACTTAATCCAGCATCGCCAGTTCTAATCTCTACTCTGATTTAACTCTTGGTCATGTAACACTAGATATTAAAAGTTAACAGGCTCAGAGAGTAATGACCAAGTTCCTGGAACAGAATCCAATCAAGATGACTTAATACATAGAAACCATTTCTGGATGAGGAAGGCTCTGAGATGCAAGTGGTTGGGAGACAAGGAGAGGACTTAGGTGAAATCATCAGTATTTACATTCTTCCCTAGCCTCCCTCTTCTGAGTGTTTCTAGGTAAAATACACTGGGCCAGCTGGATCTTTGGCGCTACCAGTACAGCCATTTATAAATTATCTTCAGTATGTATGTATAAGAATTATGGAGAAATTTCTAGCAGAGATCACTAAATCACTAATAAGTGAGATAGTGGTGTACAAATAACACAAGGGGAACATTTGGCTATTGGGAAATTGCCATAGGCCAACTGCTTAAAGCATTTTGCCTCAGATTCCTAGACTTTTGAAGTTACTATAACAACACAATAGCACCACCTAAAAATGTTTTCTCTGTTTTCTTTCTTATATATGCACAAGACTAAAGTGTTTCAGAAAATCTGATCTAATTGCAGCACCTCTGAGCAAAGAATAATGTTGACCAAAGCTGGTACAAGCTGGCAATCTCACAGAGACAGGGCTGTATTTCACTGCTTGGTCACTTAATTTTCATTAAAGGGTTTTAGTCTTGCCTTCTATTTCCCAGGATCCTTAACAGCAGTGGAGATTTCTACCTAGACACAGATGAATTCACTGACAGACAGGCTTTGGACAGTATAGAAATAGTATCTTCACTCAGTAGCCCAGGAAAACCTTGGAGCTAAGAATGGACCAGAATAACAACTCCATATGGACAGGATTTGCATATTAGCAAAAGCATAAGTGGTTGCAGCCGTCTCCCCTTAAGGAATAGGATGTTGCTCTACAAATTCGATTAAATGTGGGTTGTATCAATATGCCATGTATAGCAATGCTTTGCTCTCTAGGGAAATCAAGATGCTATTGAATATTTAATTAGATTATTTTATGGTGTTTTAAGCAGAACTCCACTCTTCCAATATTCCAATAAAAAGCCTGGCTGATCTACTGGAAATGTGAGAAGGAAAGACATGACAGGCTACCTACGTTAATAAACCATTTAAACCATTCATGGGAGCTGCAATGAATTGCCAAAATACACATAGTATTTTCCCTCTTCCTAGCCCTATTCTAATATCCAGTCTCAACTATACATTTAAGCTCTGTAGCTTGACTATGACGACAAGCATATAACTCATAAAGATGGAAGAATAGCAAAAATACTAGACAGAATGCTGACCTTTTCATGTGATAGTTAATTCTTATACCTGTGACAGTCATACTTTCTATCACGTAGTATCTTAACCCGTTGACCACAAAGAACTTCCTCATAGTGTATACAGATAAATCAACTGATGCTTTAAAGGGGGTTTTGCAGCAATATTATTTTTCATAACAAAAACCTCTAACTATACATAGTACATTTTAGCACTGAGGCTAATCTGTTAAAAAACAGAGAAGGGAAGGAATAGGCTATGAAACAGGATACAGTACTAACACTCCTTGTAAACTTCTTGTCTTTATTTAACGAAAAACATAATGCACTTGTCTTCTGCTCGGATACTGATCTACCTTCAGAATTGAAAAACACATTTAAAGACATCTTATTTGAAGTCTTACTGGTTGTGTTATATATTCAGAGCAAGTAGTCTAAAGCAAAGAACAAAGGCTGTGTAATTTGAACTTTAACTCATACTTCACAGGTCGATGCCTCACTCAGCCTGCAAGAAAAAGCAATTATTGCACTTGAGCTAACACCAGGAACAATATTATAAAAGGGGGTCAGTGACACACCATTTCATTGGAGAAAAGATGTGCAGTTAAAAAAATAAACTAAAAATAATTAATTTTCTTAAAAGCACTACAGTTTCATCTCCCGGACTGAAGAACTGTTCAAAAGCAAAAAGGAACACACTGACATGACATTAGCTGCTTGAAATCTTACCCTGAAGTAATTCGGGAATACAGTTATAACAAATTATCAACCATCATTTTTTTTTTAATTTAAATACCTCATTTTCCCCACTATGTTGCTAATCAAATGTTTTCTTAACAAAGACTTTAAACAATGCTAGCTTCAAAACAAATCAGAAGGGTGATCTGTTCCTAAACAATGTTAATCTAAAGTAATCCTGTACAATTTTGGTAGCTTTTGTTTTTAACAGTGGCTGCTTTCATTCTTTGAAACAATTGCTGTTCCTTTTGGAACAGGTAAATTGCTTCAGTGAGTGACAAGTTTGTCCTCTTGCTGGGAGACTGGAAGCTGTTCCTTCAATCAAAAGTAAGCTGGTTGGAAATAACTGATTTTATGCCTCACCGAGTTTGGTCCTGCCTGAATACAAGAGGACATTATCTTACTGCCTGCCACAGCTGAGGGAAAAGGCCCTATGTGACTGACCTACAAAGTGCTTCGCCACCAGTGCCTGCTGCTTAATGAGGGGAACAGGGGAAGGGACAGAAGTCTCCCTTCAGCAACCCATGCATGCTGTGGAGGCAACGACTCCAAAAGACAACACAAGGTCTGGTTCTTGGTATGAGAAGCGTTCCCCATCAAATTCCATGTGATGTTCTTTTCCTCAAAGCTCTTGGATTGAAGCATATACAGGAAACATTTATAGATTAGGGAAATAATTTAAGATGGGAAAAAAAATTCTCACTTGCAACTCTCCAGCCTGCTCTTATTTTGCCTTTTCACCTGTTAATCAAAGTGAGGATCAAAACACTCAATCGAGTCCTTTGAAAAATCAACTTGTAACCCGATGTATTTGCTTATGCTTACCCAGGTCTTCCCCACTCTCCCATAAAGCACTGCTTTATTTATCAGAGACTTATTAGCTTCTTGTGCTGTGTTCAGCTTTGAGTGAAGCAAAGAAGCTGGAGAATTGCTAGAGACTCATTCCAGCAAATGGAAAAGCAGCTGGGCAGTTCTCATACAAATTCATCCACTGTGGGAAAAGAAAAGTTTAAGCCAGTAAATGCAGTATCAGACAGTGCTTGACCTTTGAAACTGTGTGTCAGCCTTGGTGGGAAAACAAATATACCACTTGTCATTAACGGCCATCTCTTCTCCATGTGAACAATAGGCTATTGTATTACAGAAAAAAGCGATGTCCTCAACATCTTACACTAATCCTCTTGGGGGGGGGGGGGGAAAACCCAAAAAAAACCACCCCCCCCACAAAACAATGCGGTTTTTGTTTTATTTTTCTAAAA